>Ga0316206_1000949_pt1 | contig 30608 bp, 34 predicted proteins | sample 6monthpyrite_MG_FD_204942 | JGI IMG/M metagenome (GOLD analysis project Ga0316206, IMG submission 204942) | Microbial mat bacterial communities from mineral coupon in-situ incubated in ocean water Damariscotta River, Maine, United States -... | ecosystem: Environmental > Aquatic > Marine >... | reverse complement strand
TTCTTTATCAAGAACTTAAGTTGAAGTTAATAAAATTAGGTTTAACTTAATCTGTTTCATTAATCTGTTGAAACTAAAGAGATATTATGATTATGACTCTGTGCCAAGGATTTATAGATATCCACTAGACTTATTAAAAAGTTCAATGGTGGCACCCTTTTTCTCTATTCATTTTTAAATTCAGCAACTTAGTTACAGTGACTTACACTTTCGGGAGAGCTTCCACTCTTGTCTGCGCCTGTCTGTGCCAGTCTCCGTGTGGCTATTTGTGGCTATTTTTAAGCCAACTCCCAAAATTGTTAAAAACCTTGGACTACGCTGCGTAATTGACGGTGCAGAATCAGAGGTTAAGTCGGTGTAATTGATGGACTACGCTGCGTAATTTTCTAGAGCTTTTTTAACCTTCATTTTTCAAAGGAGAAACTTTATGAAGATGAAAAAAGTGAAAACAAGAAGAAGCGACACCAAGGTTGTAACCAAAGAAGGAACACTTCTTAAATACCTTAGAGAATCCAGAAGTCTCTCAATGAGAAAAGCGGCCCATGTCATCGGAGTATCTGAGGCCACAATTAATCACTCTGAAAATGGAAGAAAGGATTTAACTGATGAGCTAATAACACGCTTCCTTAAAGCTTATGGCTATCCCAAGAAAGAATTTAAAAGGATGCTCGAAGGAGAAGTCGAGGTTCCTGAGCATTTAAGGTCTGAGTGTATCGAAATAATTAAGAGGCTTGAAGTTAGTAAATTAAAAACTATCAAGTCTATTTTATCGACCTTCTAGGGATTAGGGAGCAAGCAATGGGAATTAAATTTAATGAAGCCAAAGAATATTATGAAGTCTCTTACTCTAGAAGACATCCAATAAGCAAGAAATCAAAAAACATAAAGAGAATTGGAATAAAGACTAAGACTGAAGCAGTTAGAGTGCAACGAGAAATTCAAAGTGAGCTTATTCGTCGTTTCCACGATGCCAAGCATCCATATTGGAATGATGTAGTTGGTGATTTTGTCGCTCACTTCATAAATAGAGGCATGGCCAACAATACAGTTACGAACTATAGGGGAGCTTTAAAAGTTCATACCTATGAAAAATGGAAGGACAAGCGTATTACTGAAATATCAACTACAGAGATAAGAGATTTAATTCTAGTTGATTTAGCATCATTCTCTGAGGCTCAAAGAAAGAATATGCTTAAATTTATTAGGGCAGTATTCAGGTACGCAATTGAATGTAACATCGTCCAAAGAGACCCAAGCCCTCGATTAAAATTTAAAACAGGTGAGAAAATAAAAAAGGTTCTTACTGAAGGTCAAGTAAAGGTCTTTTTAAAAGAAGCCAAGGCTCAGCAAAACCCTTGGTTTCCTGTTTGGGTAATGGCGAGTTACACAGGAATGAGAAATGGGGAGCTGTACGCTTTAAGATGGGAAAGAGTCGATTTAAACAAGCGAATCATGGTGGTCTGTGAATCATGGACTCGGGAAAATGGATATAAAGACACAAAGTCGGGGGATGATAGGTCTGTCGAATTGGCCCTAAGCCTTATGCCAATTATGAAAGAGCTTTATAAAAATAGAACTTCAGAATTTGTTTTACCTCGTGTCTCTAATTGGGAAGGGGGGATGCAGTCTAAAATTCTAGGAGACTTTTTAGAGGAATTAAAGCTTCCTATTATTCGTTTCCATGATCTTAGGGCGTCTTGGGCTACGATCATGCTTTCAAAGGGAATTGAGCCTATCAAGGTCATGGCCATGGGAGGTTGGAAAGATTTAAAGACTATGCAGATTTATATTCGTAAGTCAGGGATTCATATTCAGGGAATAACAGATTCATTAAACTTTCTTTAAGCAAATTGGAGTTAGGTAATATCTTTAAGCTCTAACTCCTTTTGTTATGTCTTTATTATGACCACTTAAGCATCCATTTCGCTCACTAACATTTAAAGTACAATCACGGTCTCCCCCAAGGGGAACCCTCCGAGATTCTTCTTGAAATGCATTCGACTGCATTACTCCTTGTGTTCAACAAATAAAAACAACCAAAAGGAGATAAAGATGAACTTAGACGAAATTAACAATAAACTGAAAGAACTTGCATACGAAAGAACAACACCATTTTGTTATACCTGTTATAAAAAATGCCCGAAGGGGATTTGTAATGAATGTGGCAGTGATGATCTTATGCTTCATCTTAATGGTGTAGGAGTTGAGTATGGCACAGATTGGGTGATTGAAAGCATACTTGAGGAAGAAGTTGAAGAGGCTAATATTGATGAAATTTTTGAGCAAATGATTGAGGACGCTTATGGTGAGACGATCAGAATTGGATTTATTGAGAGTTCAACAGTCGTGGCCATAAGAAGTGTTGATCCTACAGCTTGGGAGATTGCTAAAAATGAGTACCTTTGTTCATTAATCGAAGATGAACAAATTATTGAGTTTGGACTTAAAGTTTATAATTCTTTCGACATTTTGAAGATACTCTAGTAGAGTCTCCTATCAATAATGTTCCTTAACCCCTTTAAATGATTAGATTTCTATTTTTTGTCATGCTACTTGTTACAGATTTGCTTGCATCAAGCCACATGATACGTTATCTTGTAACAAGTCAGATGCTACGGAGAGAGTGTGGATAAGGTTAAACTAAATGATTTTTGCGACATTATGAACGGCCACTCCTTTAGAGGAAAAATTAAGCCAATCGAAGACGGAAATGTATCTGTGATTCAGCTTAGTGACATAAATGAGCTTCAAGGAATTGATTTTAATAATTTAGTCCGTACAAGATTTGAGCCAAAAAAAGAGGATGTTTTTCTTAAAAAGGGAGACGTTCTTTGTGTAAGTAAAGGCCCTCGTTTATATGCTATTTGCTTAGGTGAGGTACCAGAGAAAACATTGGCAAGTTTTCATATGTCAGTAATAAGAGTTTCTAAAGATAATATTCTACCTGAATTTGTAAGCTGGCATTTAAATAACTCGCAAAAATATTTTCTAAGAAATTCCCAAGGAGGTTCAGGAGTTACTCATATGAGTAAGTCAAAGCTAGAGGAGCTTCCTGTCGCCTTGCCTAGTATTGAGGCTCAAGAAACTATTAAAAAATTAGAAATCCTAAAAAAGAAAGAAAAAAAGATAATGAAAAGGCTTGGAAGTTTAAGAGAGGTTATTACTCTAGAATATCAAAAAGCTTTAGCATCACAAAAAATAAAAAACTGTAAGGAGAAATAAAATGACTACGAAAGTGACCCAAGAGGATATTAATAGTGAACTATGGAAATGTTGTGACCTCTTTAGGGGAAATATCTCAGCCAGTGTCTATAAAGACTTTATTCTTGTAATGCTTTTTATTAAATACTTATCGGATATTTACGAATCAAAAGAAAAGGTTCTAATTGAAGAGTGTAAAGGGAACATGAAGAAAGTTGATGCTCTTATGAAAAGAGAGCGATTTTCTATCCCGAAGGGGACACATTTTAAAGACCTTTACACGAAAAAAAATGAAAACAATATTGGAGAGATTATTCAAAATGCTTTAGCAAAAATTGAAAAATCCAATTTGAAAAAGTTAGAGGGAATATTTAGGAATGTTAATTTTGATGATGCAAGAATCCTTGGGGATACAACTCAAAGACAAAGGATTCTTGAAGGTTTGTTAAAAATATTTAACAAAGAGGTATTAAATTTGAAGCCAGAAAAGGTTGGAAATCTAGATGTCATTGGAAACGCATATGAATTTCTAATTGGAAAATTTGCAGCAGGGGCTGGTACAAATGCAGGAGAATATTATACACCACCAGAGGTTTCTACACTTAAAGCAAAAATATTAGCACCACAAAAGGGGGAACGTATTTGTGACCCAACTTGTGGTTCAGGTTCATTATTAATTAAGTGTGCAAATGAAATAAGAAATAAATTAAAAAGCGAAGACTTCTCTTTATATGGACAAGAAGCCATTGGTGAGACACATGCACTTTGCAGAATGAATATGTACCTTCATGAAATAGATACTGCTGTTATAAGACGTGGAGATACGATTAGAACTCCTAAATTGATAGAGAAAGATAAATTGATGAAGTTTGACATTGTTACGGCAAATCCTCCATTTTCTCTCGATAAGTGGGGGGCTGATGAAGTTGAAAATGATAAGTATCAGCGATTCGGTCGAGGAATCCCTCCTAAAACGAAAGGAGACTATGCCTTTATTACACATATGATAGAGACCCTTGATACGAATGGAAGAATGTCAGTTGTTGTTCCCCATGGAGTTTTATTTAGAGGGGGAAGTGAAGGTAAAGTCCGACAAAAATTAGTTGAAGAAAACCTTCTAGACACAGTTATAGGGTTACCTGCAAATCTTTTTTATGGAACGGGAATTCCTGCTGCATTATTAATTTTTAATAAAAAGAGATCAGATAAAAAAGTGTTGTTCATTGATGCTAGTCGAGAATATGAAGATAACAAAAACCAGAATCGGCTTAGAGATGAAGATATTGAAAAGATATATGAGGCATATAAGAATCGAAAGCCAATTGATAAATACGCCTACTTGTCTAGTTTGAATGAGATAAAAGAAAATGACTTTAATTTAAATATTCCTCGCTATGTGGATACTTTTGAAGAAGAGGACGAAGTCGATGTTAATGTGGTTCAAAGAGAGATAAACCAGCTCGAAAAAGAATTAACTGGAATCCAAAAAGAAATGAAAAGTTACCTTGAGGAGTTGGGTTATGATTCCTAATGGATGGACTAGAAAAAAGTTAATAGACTTGTTCGATTTTAAAAATGGAGTAAATGCAGGGAAAGAACAATATGGGAGAGGTACTAAATTTATAAACATTTCAGAAATATTTAAAAGTAACTGTATTTATGAGTCAGATATTCCTGCATCTGTTGAAATCGACAACTCTAAGGTCGAACTTTATTTAGTAAAAAAAGGAGATGTTGTTTTTAATAGAACATCTGAGACATTTGATGAAATTGGCTTAACGGCAGTTTATCTTGATTCTGCAAGGGTCGTATTTGGTGGTTTTGTGATCAGGGCAAGACCAATTACTGGTGAGCTAACATATGAGTACTGTAAATACGCTTTTAGTTCAGATGAGATTAGAAGAGAAATTATACGAAGGGGCCAAGGAGCTATTAGAGCAAACATTGGGCAGGATGACCTTGGAAAAGTCCCGATTGTAATTCCTCCATCGGCGGAACAAGAAAAAATTGCAAAAATTCTTTTTAGTTGGGATAGAGTGATTGAAAAACTTGAAGAATTAGTTCAGGTAAAAAAATTAAGAAAGAAAGGATTGATGCAACAGCTTTTAACAGGAAAAAAAAGGTTTAATGGCTTTAATGATCATTGGACGAGTGTTGAGCTTTCAGATGTAGTAAAATTATCAAAAGAGAAACATAATCCTGTCAAAGAAAAACAATCTTACAAGTGTATTGAACTGGAGCATATAGAGCAAAATACAGGAAGATTACTTGGTTTCACAGATTCTCAAGGCTTAGCGAGTATTAAAACAAAATTTAATAAGGGAGACGTTCTTTTTGGAAAATTAAGGCCTTATTTAAGAAAGCATTTTCACGCAACTTTTAACGGTGTATGTACATCTGAAATTTGGGTTTTAAAGCCTTCTGAAAGAATTAATTCTAGGTTTTTATACTATATTACTCAGTCTCATAAGTTCATAGGTGTTTCAAATATATCCTCAGGATCAAAGATGCCAAGAGCTGATTGGAAAGTTGTTCAGGAGTTTCCTATCAAATTACCGTCTCTTAAGGAGCAAGAGAAGATTGCGGAGACTTTATCCAACTGTGACTCTGAAATTTCGTTAAATACAAAGGAAATCGAACTCTTAAAACTTGAAACGAAAGGTTTAATGCAACAACTTCTAACAGGAAAGAAAAGGGTCAAAGTTTAAATGTTTTGCTAATCGGGGAGAGAAATTTCCCTTATTATCGTCTTTATCTGGAAAATCCATAAAATTTATATGATACTTAAAAGGCAATAAAATTATGCTTTTTTAGGCAGTTCATTATTAAAAGGATTTATTAGATGAACTCTTCACCAGATACCAAAGAGAAGTTTTCTTCTCAAATTCCAGCATTAAAATTTCTTAAGGTTTTAGGATATGAGTATCTCACTCCTGTTGATGCAAACCAACAACGAAATGATGATACAGCTAATGTTTTATTCTATGAGGTTTTAAGAAATTCATTAAGAGAACTACCGTGTAATCAAGTTGAAATTGATGGCGAAATGTTTCCACCTCCTGAAAATATGCTCAATGAGGCTATTAGGCATATTGATCACTATGTTCACGATAACATAATAGCAGATAACAGAGACCTCTTTAAAAAGTTGACTATGGGCGAGAGTTTTCCCGGAACAATTAATGGAAAAGAAGTATCTAAGCATATCCATTACATAGATTTTGATCAATATGATAAAAATAACTTTCACTTTACAGAAGAATATTCAGTTTTAAGAAATGGAATAGATAAACATTATCGTCCTGATGTTGTCGTATTTATTAATGGCATTCCTATGATCATTATAGAGTGTAAGAGAAGAGGTAAAGGCCAAGTTGAAAAAGGTGTAGGGGATCATTTAAAGAAGCAAGACGAAGACGGAATAAAAAGGCTTTACGTTTATTCTCAAATTCTGCTGTCAATGTGTGGCAATAAAGCCATGTATGGATCGTTAGGAGCAAAAATAAACTTTTGGAATAGATGGAAGGAAGATAAAGAGACTTCTTCTGAGAAAGTAGAGGCATTAAGAAAAATTAAGCAAACATCTCCAGATGATGATTTCAAAAAATCAATTTTTTCATGGCGGCAAGACGGTGATAAAGATGAAATGGAAAAACAATGGAGCAATGTCTTAGAGCCAACGGAACAGGATAAGCTTATTTTTAATATGCTTAGGAAAGATCGAATTATTAGGGATATTGGTGGATTCATAGTCTTTGAAGGGGACTCTAAAATTGTAGCTAGGCATCAGCAGTTCTTTGGAATTGAAAGTGCAATGGAGAAAATTCAAAATATTGATGAAAATGGAAGCCGTAGAGGTGGATTATTTTGGCATACTACGGGTTCTGGAAAGTCTGTGACTATGGTTATGCTTGCCAATAGCATTCTAAAGTCTCCGGCCTTTGCTGATCCAAGAATTGTTCTAGTCACAGATAGAGTTTCTCTTGATAAAAATATTTATGATTGTTTTAAGGACTGTAATGTCTCTGTTCATAAAGTTCCAAGAGGAAAAGCTGAACAAACAGCAAAGCTAATTAGTGATAGAAACTACAAAGTCATGTCTACTGTAATTGATAGACTTGAAACTCCCCAGAAAAATTTTGGAGCACTCGATTCATCTAATGAAACATTCATATTCATTGATGAAGCACATAGGACACACTCTGAAACAAGTCATAAGAGAGCCATAATGAAAGCCATTTTTCCTAATGCTTCCATTATTGGTTTTACGGGGACTCCAATTAGTAAGAAAAATAATGATACCGTAAAACTATTTGGAGGATGGATACATAAATATACAATGGATGCTGCTTTAGAAGATGAAGCGGTTTGCAGGATTGTATATTCTAATAAACATTGTCCATTAGAAGGTGATGATAACAGTTTAGATCGGTGGTTTGAACGAAGAACAAGAGAATTATCAAGAGAAGCTCAAACAAAACTCCGGAAAATTTTTAAGAGCCAAGATGAAGTTTTAAAGGCTAGTACTCGTAGAGATGAGATAGCCTATGATATTTCGGAATACTTTAAAGCAAACTATCGTGTAAGTAGCAATAAGGTTGGTCTCAAGGGGATGTTTGCGACTTCTTCCAAGTATGAGGCATTGAAATATTTGGAGTTACTTGAAAGCTATGGCATTTCTTGCAATTTAGTCATGTCTCCTCCCGGAGAAGCAGAGGGAGAGGTTACTGTAAGAGATAGTGAAAAAAAGGAAATTAATAAATTCTGGAAAGATATCGTTGAAACAAAATATGGTGGTTATGAGAATTATAAAATTAAAGTAACAGAGGACTTTAAAAAGAAACACGACCCCGAAATATTAGTTGTCGTAGATATGCTTCTTACTGGGTTTAACAATCCGAGGAGTGCTGTTCTTTTTACTGATAAAACTCTTAAAGAGCATAAGGTCTTGCAAGCAATTGCTAGAGTAAATCGTCCCTTTCCGGGAAAAGAATATGGTGAGGTTGTTGATTATAGGAACATCTTGGGGGAGGTTACCTCTGCTATTGAATTTTATAGAAAATTGGAAGATGAGGGCTACGAAGCAGATGAGATTAGCAACGCAATGTTTGATGTTGATGAACAGATTAAAAACCTTGATTCAGTTCTGAAAAATGTATGGGATTGTTTCCCAGAAGATAGTGACAAATTCAGTCGAGGAGACCAAACTCTGATGGTTCGTCATCTGATGACAAAGGAGACATACGGGGCCTTTATTCTAGAATTTAAAAAGTTTCACTACATGTATAAACTTGCAAGAGGTCACTTTAAATGGCTTCAAATGACTGATAAGGAAAAGCAGGAGTCAATTCAGCAAGATTATAAATACTTTGTAAGCATAAGAGCTGAAGCTGAAGATGAGCTTGGTGATAATGATGGCGTTACTTACGCAGAGTTAGTTGATGATATTAGGCGATTCGTAGAAGACAAAATCTCATCAGATCCACCAATAATCAGACTAAATAAAGTAGAATTATTCTCCAAGAATTATGAAGACAGAAATAAGAATAAAAAGAAAAGATCACAAGCAGATTCTATAAGAGTAAGGTTAAACAGATTTTTTGAAGAAAGTTGGGATGATGATCCTGTTTTGGCTCAAAGAATTACCGAAATAATTAATGAGACATTTGAAAGATATGAAGAACAGCTTGATTCTGATATCGCCTATTTTGAAGCAATGATGGATATTAAGAAAAAAGTAGAAGATGGATTAATTATTGAATACCCCAAAGGAATTGAAACCTCTCCAGAGCTTAAAGCTTATTATAGTGTTATCCGTCATAATGGGATTGAAATTTCAGATGAGGACTATTTTAGCTCAGTAAGTAAGGTCAAAGAGATCATTACAAAATTAGCGTATCGAGACTGGACTATCAAAGATTCTGTTATGGACGAAATGGAAAAAGAACTTTTGAAAGAAGTTGTTTGGCCAGTAGTCGAAAAGTATTCGATAGAAATAGATACAGAAGGCCAAGATCGATTGTTAACGGCGATCGTCGGTATTGCAAAAAGTCATCAAGGACGATAGTGAATAATTTAAAACTAGCCAATATTCTTTTTTCTGTAGAGATACAAAGAAACTTGAAGAGAAAGTTCTCCATAGAAGTTTTAAGAGGGAAAAGGTTGAAAGTCTCTGCTCCAGACTTTGCTAAAATTGAAGAGATTAAGGCTAGAATAATAAAAAAAACTAATTGGATTTTATTTCAAGACAGTTCATTTAACGAGCTACCTTTATTGCTACCCAAACGATTATATTTCACAGGTGAAAGTTACTACTTACTTGGTGAACAATTCTCTTTGGTTGTTGGAGAAGGTGATGACTGTGTGGAAGTTAAAAATAGAAAAATTTACTTGAATGTTTCCAATGAAGATAAATGTTCGGATGTTTTTAATGATTGGCTTTTAAGTTTTGCGGACGAATTTTTAGAGCAAAAGTTTATGGATTGTCTGAAGAAATTTCAGGTGAGATTAGGTGTAGATGTTCAGCCAAGGTTCTCCGTTCGTAAGATGAAAAAAAGATGGGGGTCTTGTTCTCCAAACAACTTAATAACATTAAACCTTGAGCTAATTTCATCCAAAGAGAGATGTATTGAGTACGTGATTTACCACGAGCTAGTGCATACGCTTTTTCTAGATCATTCGAGAGAGTTTTATCAAACACTTTCAAAACTCTGCCCAGATTTTCAATCTCTAAAGAGAGAGTTGGATCAGGAAACCCAGCTAATTGCAGAGCCTTAATTATTTTTAGTTCTTATTTTTTCTTCGACTTTTTCTTTGCTTTCTTCTTTGCAGCTTTTTTCTTGGTTACTTTCTTTTTAGTTGCTTTCTTCTTTGCAACTTCAACTTCTTTAAAAATGTGAGGGTATTTTGTCTGAAAATACTCGGATGTATCATCATCAGTAACCTCAATATTTAGATGTTCTTTTAAGAAATTCATCCTTCCCTTGGCTGACTGAATTAATTGCGACCAAGTGTAGAAAAAAATCTGAAGATTTTGGCCATTGTATATTCGGCCAGGAATAGGGTCAGTATTTATTCTAATCATTTCAGCATATTTTGGTTCAATTTCAGAAGAGATAACGACAAATTTCCATCTTGTTTTGGTAGTATCAAACTGAGGGTCAGTAGCAATCGCTGTCGCATACTTTTTAATTTGTGATTCTTCTTCATAAGTTATTTTTTTACTTGGTCTCTTTAGTTCTACAACAAGATTGTCGAGTTCATCTGCTCTTGCCCCAGCGACTTGTCGCGATAAGACAAGGTCGGGAATCATCTTTTCATTAAATTTTGAAATATCGGTAGGAGGGGCGAAGTTGTAAACTCTTTCTTTATCCTTAATATGTCTTTTTAAAACATTTTCTAAAGTTTTATCTGACGCAGAAAGACTATATGTTTCATCAAAAATCCAAGGAGAATCTTCTAGAATTTTATGTAAATGAGCACGTTCTTTTAAAACTTTTTTTACATCATCTTCATATACTATTTTTTCAAGCAAGTGGATGAAATCCATTCGATCAGAAACTGTTTTCCCAAGTTTAATAATATTACCAAGGGATGATCTGTGAAGCAGTGTTGCTAGCTCTGATACTTCATCTTTAGTTAGGTTTAAAACTTCTGAAAGTACTTTTTCAAACTCGGGGCCTGACGTTTGAATGGCTTGTTTGATTAATCCTAGCGTTAGTTTTTTATTACTGCCTTTTGACTTTTCAAATCCTTGGACTTTATCAATGACTTGATGGATACAATAGTCAAAAACAGTTCTCTCTGCTTTATCGACACTTGAAACTGCATCTCCCTTATAAGGATAAAGACCTTCTTCTTTAATTTTACTGATCGACGCTGCAATTTGCTCTTCTTTATATTTGTAAATTTCATCACGGAGCTTATTCACTAATGCGTTGTGTAGCGTCAAGTATAAAGTATCCATCTCTATTAAGGATGATTGACCATCACGGATCAAGTTTTCAAGGTAAGTGCTTGATAAAAAAAGTGAAAATGAAACATCTTTGTAAAATTTATTGTTAAGATCAATCTGTATAAGGGAGTTTAATTCTGAGTCACAAACAAAAAAATCTCTCAATCTGCCTCTATTCCATATTATGATTCTTCCGTAAGCCTTATCTTCAAACTCAGAAAGTTCAACTTTGATATTCTTTTCGATATGCTTTTCGGGAGATAATACATAATTATCTACTTTAACGACTAAGTCCGTCTTTGCAAGTAGCTTGGGAGCAAATGCAGCCTCTAGTGTTTCTGTAAGTTTTAAACTATCGGGGAGTTTAATATCTTTTTGCCATGAATTTATAGCTGTAAACCTTGTCCCGACAAATTTTTTCTCAACTTCTGTTGAATCTAAGACAAATTTTTTGGGATCAGAGTAGGTTCCCTTAACGGTACAAAAGTCTTTTTTATTTTTTGATGAAATCCATTCTACTGAATCACCTAGTCTATATCCTTTAAATCGACCTTTACCTATTTTTCCATGAACTTTTTGGCTGGAAGCATCCATTTGTGAAGAAGCCTTCTCAGATTCCCCCCACGATAGAAATTTGGCTTCAAGTTCTTTGAGTTCCATTCCGTCACCGTCATCTACGACGGTGACTTTCTGAATATTTTCAAACTGATCTCTTTTAATATTAATAGATACTTTGGTTGAATTTGCATCAAGTGAATTCCAAATGATTTCAGATAGTGCTTCTACTGGTTTTGTTCTTTCGACAAACTTTTTTATTTCATTTTCACCGACTAAAATGTTTTTTGCGGTAGTTTTTTTTGCCATCTAATAAAGAATCCATATAAAGGTAAAGATTAACACTGTGTCATGTTAACATTTTTTAAAGTAATTTTAAATAAGTTTGATAATGAAGATGATATTAAAAAGGGGGGGAGTTGTCGCTAGCCCCCTCCTGAACCGTCACCACCAACTCTCATAGACATTATCTTTGCATCAAAAAGGAAAACCTTGGATGCTGGAACTTTTCTTAATTTTTCATTGTTGAAACGTATCGTCGCATTTTGAATTTCGGTGTCATAAAAAATTTCACCACTTACTAGCTCGATTTGATCAATCTGATTTTGAGGTCCTGTTAAAATTTCTCTTATGTCCTTTATTGCTGAAATCTTAGTACCATCTTCTAGGGTAAGAGAAACAAGCTTTCCTTCAAATGCTTGAGCTGAAAAACAAACCAAAGAAGAAAGCATTAGTATTGATAATAATTTCATTGTACCTCCTCCTCTTTTTGTTGATTGTTTTCAGATTCCAGTGAAGTAAATGTATCACAGAAGGCAACTGAAAATGAAGGTATATTGCCTCTACTTGAATCGTCCCTGTAAATATTTTGTAGTTCTTCATGGAAGCGGCGATGTGCGTCTTGAACTTTTTTAATAGCATCTTTATTTAAGCCATCAGAAAGAGAGTGCGCATAATTTCTTTCTTCACCAACATGCTCAGTCTTATAAAAACGAGAGTAGGTGTTTAGGTGATGCTTGATACTATCGAATGATCTGACTAGAGTCCCTTGAGTTTTCAAAAGAAACCTAGAATTTTCTTCTGTGACAATATTCTTTTTAAGCAAAATATTTATCGCTTCAAGTCCAGAATTTCCAAGAACCTCTATAAGCTGAATTTTATCAGTTCCATTCGGCATATCTGATAAAAGATAAGCTACAAATACATCTCTATTTTCCAGTAAAGACTCTAGCTCATTATCTGCCAAAATTTTATTGTCTTCTTTCAGTGCAACTGAAAGGGCACTTTTAAGAGAATTTCCAAGGCCTTTATCCAAAAGTGCAATGGCCTCAGACAAGATGGTTGTATTTCCTGAACCAATAACTACTTTGATGAGGTTATCGAGACGAGGAAGTTTTTGTTCATTTTTAATTCGATTGTAGGTTGCACGAGGTATGTCGATCTTATCAGCGATCTGCCCGTCTTTAAGACGTGGATACCTGTCTTTTAGGTCAGTGATACATTTAGATAGTATCTCTTCCCATGTCTTCAAGCTTCCCTGAAGGTCCATAGTGTTTACCCCATTCCTTTGATTTACAGTCAATTCGTACCAATTATTATGCGAAACGACAAATTAGAGTTATTTAGTACGGATTATTAAGGATTTACTTTTAAATGATAATGCCGAAGTGCGTTAGTCCGTGGGGCATTTATAAATATTTCCCCAAATTGCTTTTCTTTGTGAGTGGCCAATTCTGGTAATTATTAGTTTATTGGCCCCCATCTTTCCGGCAGTATTTCTAGCTTTAACAATTGAGAACCTTCTTAGGCCAACTAGCCAATCTTCTTCTGAGATTTCGCCTATAGAGTAACAGTTCTTTGAAACTGACTCTACTACCTCAACAGTCTTTCCTTGGGGTGTAAGCCTTGGTCCCTCAGCTTTATCAAACCATGTGCTACAACCTGAAAAAATAAATAAAATTGGCAAAAACTTTTTCATAAGAAATACTAGTATAGATGAAAAATTTGAAATGTTTAACGATATTGTTTTTATTTTTACTTGTTGGCTGTGACACCATGAGAGGCTTAAGAATAAAGCATACCTATACATTAACTGAATGTCCTAAGCTGAGCTATGAGATGCCCAATCTGATTTTAAAGTATGGCTGGGAACTTCAAAAAGAAGAACCCGTAAAACAATGTCGCGAGCTAGACTATTACTGGCTTAATGAAGAACAAAAAAAGTTCAGCCACCGTACCATGATGAGTCGGATTTATTCTAAACTTGAAAAAGGACAACAATGTAGATTAGTTGTTATCAACTATGGGTGGTGCCATATAAATGAGTGGAGATCACGTTGCATTGAAAGGTTGCAAGATAATGAGAATGATTTAAAGTCATTTTATGAGTTTCCTAAGAAGTCTTCAGACAAATTTGTCGAACTATTAAGAAAAAAAGGCTTTCCTGATACAATAAATGTTAAAAGAGAGTTCTCAATTGATCCAGACGATCAAGAGCTGTGCAAACCAAAAATATCACCAACAAAAGAATAAATTCCATCATGGAATTCTCATCGTGGAATTTATAACCACTTTCTAAATATTTATCGAATTATCATTATTAAAAATCTCACCATGGGACACTAAGAATATTAGGGTCTATCCAAATAAAAAAAGACTTGTCTATAGTTCTTCAAAAGATTGTACAGGAGAATTTTATGGAACAAGTAGGTGTAGCTTATGGTCAAGGCCATGAATTAATTTCGAGAGATCATTTAATAAAAATGTGCTCAAGCATGGTGAGAAAAGATTTTGAAATATTAAGAGTTCAAGATGCATTGTATTCAGTTTTTAATAGCACGGAGTTTTACTCTAATTATAATGACGAATTACTCAGCATAAAGCATTCAATTGAATTAGCTTCAGGGACACTAATTAAAAAGGAGGCAGAGGATACCTATTATGGTCTCGTTTGTGATGTTGCAGTTGCGTTAGGAGTTAATGTGAAATGGAGAAGTGAAAACTGTATTAAAGCTATTGCTCAAAATGCAAATAGGCTTGTCGAGATTATTTTCGAGTCCTGTGAAATGGAAGGTGAAGAAGAAAAGCAACGATCATTCATCAAAGGCTTTAAAGAATACTTTCCTGAAGCAACAGTTCCTTTTGTTGAAAAACGACATCGGGAGCTAGTTAGTGGAGTTAGATCAGGTTTATCATTTGGAGGATAAAATGGAAGAAAGAGAATTTAGCATTAGAGAAATTTTTTATGAAATACTGGGAGAACTTTCAATTAATGAGATTTCTTCAAATCTAAGATTAATGGCAAATGTGGAAAGAGTTGCCAAACAATTAGCATTTTAGGGGGAAGCGTGAAGAAGTTAAAGGACGAGCTTAATACTTTCATATCTACAATTAGCAAGGAAGAGATGAAATATAACCACAAGCTTAGAGAAAAAGTAGTGTTGTTGCAAGAACTAATGAGAAGGTCATTGTCTAAGGATAAGAAGAAAAGTCCTCCGTTAGTTTTGAAGTATCTTGATAGGGAAACAATGCTCAAAGCATAAAAAAAACTTAACAAAAAACATTGTGGGAACTTCTTTATTTAGAAGAGGGGATTCTTGCATTCAAAATGAGGTAAAAATGAAAACTTGTATTTTAATATTAACAGCAATGCTCTTAGCATCGTGTGGTTTTAATTCTTCGGATGAAGAGGGGGGAACTCCTGTTCAAAGGAATACTTTTGAACTTAACAAAAAAGATGATTTGGATGGGGATCTCGTTAGTAATGGAGATGAACTATTAATGGGAAGAAACCCACAAATTGCAGACTTTCCTAGTATTAGGGTTCGTTTCTTACAAAACTATAAAATCTCTGTTTCCTATAAAGAAATTGAAACAGGCAATGAAGGGCAATTCGAAATTGACACAAAGGTTGGGGCCAATAATCCAGATTTTAAGTATAGAGTGGGTAATGTCTTCTTAAGAGAGAGTAGCTATAGAACAGCGGCGTCCATAGGGAAGTTTTCTGATCATAGTTGGGGAGACTATAAAGAGCATGACCTAACATGGGTTAAGTATCCAGACATTGATCAAAGGTTTTTTCAAGAAAATGTAATGAAATACAGTAAGTACTTCAACCAAGAAAAGTTCGATATTACTAATGTCGTAGTTGAACTTGAAAACTCTATTAAACTTAACTCAAATACTGACTATAAACAAATCTCTAATCCTGAACTTACTTTTCGCTTCTACAACTACGAATCGGAGAATTATGAAATTATACACTCTGAACAGGTAGAGAAAAGTATTGTGGCAGGAGTAAACGAAATCGTAACGATTAAGTTTGAGGATGTGAACCCAAAGCTCATATCAGAGAATTATTTTAAAAAAGGTGAGTTTATTATTTCAGAACTTACTAATTATGAAATCCCTAAGCTTAAGGTGAATTTTAAAAAGCTATCAAGTAGTGTCAGCAATAAAACTATTCCAGTCGTTTACAATACGCCACTAGAGACAAAAGTTGATTATGTAGCTGTAGGAAAGGGTATAAAGTTTAATCAAGTTCTTAATGCTCTTTATGGAAAGAAATTTGTAATTGAGAACGAAAAGCTCAAAAGTATTAATCAATTTAAAGATAGTTTGCCTCAGTATGAATACCTAAGTGAGTTGAGGACTTTAGATAAAAAGGGAAATTGGTTCGTTTTCACAAATAGGCTTAATAAGCACTATCTTGAACATGATTTTACCAGTAAAGATGTTTTGGCCTTGTCTTACATTCTTGGAAAAGACTTATCATCGCAAGTTGATGAAAAAGTATTTTCTTACAGTGAGAAGATTGAAACTACTGATCATTATCAAACATATATTTTAGGTAATATCTTTCCTAATTCAGAAGTTTCGTTTTTTATTGAATCAAAAAAAATATTTGGTGAAAAGATTAAGCATTGGACTGACTTTGTGACAAATAGAGGCTGTGGAGGAAGAAGAAACTGCGTGAGCATACCATTTCGCTGTGACTTTGCTTTTAATATTTTTGAACCACTTGATAAAAACTTTAGTTTTAGTAAAGAGTTAAACGGTGAAGTCTCTCGTATTCATCTTGTAGTTAACGGAAAAGAGTATAAATTAGTTGATTTAATTAATGAAAAGAAAGTTTCTCTGTCTTGGAGTGACCTCGGTATTTCAATCAATATTAAAAATATTAATGGGATTCAGGAAATTTCAAATACTGATGAGAACTTAATATCTCTTAAAGTAAGTGCCCTTAGGGAAAGTAAATTTAATGGAATGAAGCTCGTTAGAATGAGTGGAAAAGCCTACTACCAATGTCCAAGAATTATTGCCAATGCTGCTGCTCATAACAAATGGCCACTATCTGTTGAGTCAGATCGGTTTGGCGAATGGGCACGATTTGTAAATTGGAACAATGTTACTAGGGGCGAACGTAAAAACCTAGTTCAAATGTTTTCCGTTGGCATTACAAGCGTAATTTCTAACTTTCATAACTAAGGATTAATAATGAAAATGATTAAAAATAAACTCATAGATATTTCAATTTGGATAGCTACTGTATGGTTTTCTCTGATGGGGAGCGTTCTGCTTCCATCGGGAAATGCCTATGCGTTTAATAAACTTAAAAATGGTTTTGAAACAATAACATCTACCTACTTGTTGCCTTTATCGACAGCAGTAGCAGGTGCATCCTTCATCCTTTTTGTCATTCTGTCCTACTTTAAACAGGAAGAATATCAAAAGAAAGTCGGAAATGTTTTGGCTCTAGCGATTCTCTCAGTAACAGGGATAGAAATCATTAATAGCCTTGTGCAGAGTTTTAGCTAGGAGGAAATGATGAGCAAATCAACTTTTCCAACATTGTTAAAATCGAAGGCCACAATCATGGGAAACTTTACGAGATTTGATCTGGTAATTCTCGGTGGTTGCTATCTGATGCTTTCATGGATGAAGGTTTCAGGTCTTCTTTCTTTAGGAATAAATGCTTTTGTTTACTTAATTTTAAAATTAATGGAGAGAAATCTTCCCAAAGGATTTTTTCAGGCACTTAAAGCAAAGAAAAGTCTTAATTGGAGTTATAAAATGGGGAGATTAAATGAGTAGTACAACATTTCCTATTGTTGAGGTTCAAGAGAATAAACTAATTTCGATAAATGGTAATATCGGCTATTTTTATGAATTGCTTCCACCAGACTTAGAGCAACTATCTCCTTTTGAATTAGAGAGGTTCTATGATGGTATTTCAGGTAGCTTAAATAATCTTGAAGATGGCCATTACTATAAGTTTTACAAATTTAATAAAAGAAGCTTTCTCGAAACTAATTCAATTAATGATTTATCCCTTCAAGGGACTGAGCTAACTCCATCAAGTGAGCATCTCAGCCTTTTCTTCGGTGGCGACGATCTATTCTCCAATATTGGCATCTATGATGATTATCTTTTAGTAAACGGACAATACATAAAAATATTGTCCGTATCATCTTTTTCAGAAGACCAAATAGACGAATCACTTATTCCTATTGATGTTGACTATGTTTTAAACCTTAAAAAGGTTTCAAACGAAATTTCATTGAAGAAACTTGACCGAATTAGGACGAAGCACCTTTCAAGCTTTTTAAAGAGTAAGCGCGATATCTCAAGTGAAGGTGCCTATGATCAGGCCGAGGAATTAATCAATGACTTAACCTTTGGAAAAGAGGCCATGTTTGAAATGGAGCTGTTTTTTATTCTTAGAGGGGATACAGCTTCGGAAGTAAATCAAAATGTGAAAGAACTACAATCGCATATGGCTTCAAAAGGAATTCAACTCTACATGGAGGGGCAGAACCCATTAAGGGGAAAAACTGGTATTTCATTAATCTTTAATGAGCTTATTCCTGGGGTTTCTCCAAAATTAAGATTTAGAGAGCATCCAAATAAAACTAGCCATCTTCGCTATCTTCTACCTCTACGTCGATCTTGCTTAATGGATTCAGGTATTAGGTTCCATGATCAAAATGATGATGAAATTCTTTTTAATCCTTTTAGCAAGGATATAAAAAACAGAAATATGCTTGTTACAGGATTAAGTGGTGGAGGAAAATCTGTTTTCGTAAATAAAGTTGTACATCATCTTATTGATTCTCACCCAACAGTGATTCTCGATAAAGGTGGCTCTTTCAAACGGTTAACAACCTATCATGGTGGAATTGAACTGAATGAAGGATTTAATCCAATGCAGTTCAAAGACCCTATGTATCTAAGAGAATTTATCCTTTCAGTAGTTGATAAGGATAAGTTTGACAAGCTTAACTGTGGGAAGCTTCTTGGCGAAATTAAAAAGTTTTTGGCAGAACTACCTGAAGGTGATTTCCAGTCTCTTTTAGATTTTTTATCACCAAGTTTTGAAGGGATTCATTTTTATTTTGAGGATATAAAGGATTATTTTAATAATGAGAAACTGTCAGATTTTCCAATTCTATATGTTGATGTTGAAAACTACCCAAAAAATATAATTTCACCCTTAATAATTTTTCTTTTGGAATATTTCAAAAATATTCCAGAAAAAGAAAAGATACTTGTATTTGATGAGTGTTGGAGTTTTTTAGTAGATCACGCTGATTTTATTGATGAGTGCTTTAGGACTTTTAGAAAGTCAGGGGCTTTTCCCATCGCTATTTCTCAGGGATTAAGTGACTTTAAGATGCTTGGAAACGAACTTTGCAACTCAATTACAAATAATAGTTACTTCAAAGTATTTTTTCCTCAAGAACTTGAAACGAGCAACGAAATATCTGAGTTTGATCTTTCCAACTTAGCTTCACTTCATTTTGAAAAGGGAAGCTATAGTGATTGTTACTTAAGGTCTACTGACAGTCGTTTTAGGAAAAGTATTAGAAATTTTCTTACTCCCTTAGAATTCGAACTTTTTCACACCGAAGTTGGTGAAGACGATCATTTAATGAAGTTTTTAAATAAGAATGCTGCCTTCTTTGGAAGTAACAAAGAAGCGATTAATGCATTCATAGGATTAAAATATGCACAAGATACAAATAGTTTTAATGACTCTAATTCTTTCATTTGGAACTAGGGCATCAACATTCTTTATTCCTGACAGTGACACGGCTTCCTTGATCATGCTGGTCTCTAATACAGCTTCAACAGTGACAAATACTTTGAAGATACTGGAGGTAGCGAAAAAGACTAGCGACAAAATTGATAAATATAATTTTATCGCCATGAGAAGGTATTTTATCGCAAGAAGAATTGAACAGCATGTAAGAGATATTATTGAAGCTAAAAAGATGAAACCAAAAGGTCTAAAAGAAATAAATCAAGTGATGCTTAGACTTAAATTGAATCTGAAAGGCTTAAAAACAAATATCGACTTCATGGCGAAAGATGTATTTCAGGCAGAAGATTTTGTAGATCGTTACTGGGATAAGGTCGCTAACTCTATTGAAGACGAGCAAGAGGCCCATAATCAGGAATTAGTAAGTGCTAGTGAGGGAAGTATGAGTAAGCATGTGCAAAACACAGCTATGAATACGGCTCTTTCTACTAAGGTTATGACAAAGATGCGAAGGGATAACCTAGACTATCAAAGAGTTGATTTGTCCTTAAAGAAAAGTTCTGGTGTTGAAAAACTCAGGCGAGAAGAGTTTTATCGAAGCTGGATAGGTGTAAATAAGTCAATAGACCCTACTCTCGGAGCTGAGGGGAGTCTATGAAGCCTATTATGAAAGACCTTCTTTTAATTCAAAGCTTTGATTTGAGTCAATTAATAGAAGAGTATCGAATGTTCTTTTTAGCCTTGCTTCCAAGTATGTTTATCTTGGCAGTTCTAATTGAATACTTCGACAGATTGGAACCCTTCATTCTGGTCAAACGAGCATTAATTTCAATACTCATTTTAACCAGTGTCACAGCTTTTTATCATCAGGCTATAGATACCTCAATGGAAGTTGCAGATGAAATTCTAATGAATCAAAAGCAAGGCAATATTCTTCTTATGGATATGTTCGATGGAGTTGGCCAATGGGAGAAAGTTAAGTATGACACCAAGGGAAAGGATTTCTATAAAGACAAAAATGCATTATGGGGAACTCTTGCTTTCTTAAAGTATCATATGTTTGATTCATTCGTTAATGATGGTTTTACCGTTGTAATCTATTTTCTAACGAAACTTTGCTTCTTGATCCTGAAGGTTGTCTATTCTCTCGTTTATTACCTTGGTTATGGCCTTATAGGTATTCCATGCTTGATTTATCTGTTTCCATCTATGGGGAATGTTCTTCGTGGGGCAATTCTCAGCTTTATTTGGTGCCTTATGCTTCCTCATATTCTGGTGTTCATAATTACCATGATCGGGACAGAAATTAATAAGGGCTATATTTCAGGGCAGATTATTGGTGGATCAATGGTAGGGACAGCCTTACTTTTTATTTTAACCCTCTTCATTGCTTTTGCTCCCTTAATTGGAACAATGATTTTAACAGGGGCTGGAGTGTCATCAGCCGGAGGAATTATTGCATCAATGGGGGCCAACTATGTGATGAATCTTCCAAAGAATGTGGCCAATACTGCTGCAACTGTTTTTACAGGTGGAACTCTTGGGCCAAAAATGATTATGGCATCTAAAGCAGTAGGTGGAGGTTATAAATTGGCCTCTAAAGCGAAAGGCTCAGTTGTGTCAAAGTTTCAAAACTCTAAAAGCTCAAGTAATTCGACTGGCAACTCGCAGAATAGTCAAAAACAAACGAATGGAGCTAATAACTCTTTTAGCAATAATTCAGCATCTAATACCCAAACCTCTAGTAATGGAACGAAGCAAGCAGTAGCAAATTCTTCCAATAGGGCCAATACGGTTAATCAGAGTGCGCACACAAAATCAAACTCGCAGTCTTTAAAACAAACGAGTGTAAATCGAGGTAGCAATGCAAAATTATCAAAACATAGCAGAATCAATTCAGAAACTAAAAAGACCACTAATAGCAATCGCAGGGATGGGAGTAGTTCTAAATCTTATCGTACTAGCAATAGGAGTTTATCTAAATATAAAAACAGGAAGTAAGGAATATTCAACCTTAGAAGCCTGTCATTTTGGAATGGAGGCCATTTTTGAGCATAACACCTCAACTGAACTTCATCATAAGAAGGTCATTAAGGATTTAAAAGATAAACAATTTCAAATTGATGAAATTAGCTTGGTTAAAGTTAAGGATGGTCACCATTGCGACGTTGTTGCTAGAGATGCCAAGGGTTTTAGGAGCTATGCCGTAACATTAGAGAAAAATGCAAAGTTTCCTCACTTATACAAAATATTTGATGTGCAGGGACAAAAGATAGTTTCCAAATATCAATGGAGGGAGGTCAGATGATTTATTATATTTTTAAAACACAGATATTTACCATCTTTCTTTCTATGACCCACCTTACGGCGATTACTTTTCCAGAGAAGATTAATGACTATGTAGGAGGTCAAGAAGGTGACTTTAAAATTTATGAACTTAATAAAGGAAAGAGTCTTGTTATTGAATCTAAAAGGAAAGGATTTAGCCGAAACTTTATAACTTTTTTAAAAAAGGGTAAATATCACTTTAATGTAACTTACAATGAATCATTTTCAAATAAAGATGTTGAAATTAAAGAGGCAAAGTCTTGTTCATATCTCTCTTTAATAAAAGAAACAAAAAACTACCAACTCTTTGAATGTCCAAAGTCTCTTTTTTTTGTAAACAAGAGAAACTACCCAGCAAAGGTAAACGAATTAATTGTTAAGGGGAAATCTTATATCTCAAAAGGGCCACCTGTTTATCTCGGAGATAAGCTAATTTATTTGAATGGGAGAGCCTTATGAAAATCTTATTATTGCTCTTAGTCCCAAGTCTATGTCTTGCTGGTTTTTCTGATCTTGGGGGAGGTGATCTTTACAATTACAAAGTGAGTAAGCCGAGCAAGAGAGTAATCAAAAAGAGATCAATTAAAAGGAAAGGTAATAACCAAGAAAAGCTATTGGGTCAGCTCTTAGAAGAAGATCGCAAACTTGCGGAGATATTAAAAAGACAAGAAAAGAACGTCATTATTCGTAGGAGAGGAGAAAAAGTGATTGCTCTCACTCGGATAAAAGGCGTTGTTCTTAATTCTATATTGGCCATGAATGTAAAACCTTCTAAGTTTATTGTTCGCCTAAGCGATGACAATGAACTTTTAGAAGGTGGAGAAATTCGTTGTCTTGGCTATAGCTTTCAAAAAAGAGTTCCAGCTCATTGTAATTTACTTGTTCTTGGTGATGAGGAATTTGATGTTGATATTGATATTTGGGATTTAGACGGAGCAGAAGGAGTAATTGCTGACTATTTTTACTCTGGTGAAGAGAAAGCATTTTTAACGTCATCGTTTGCTTCATTCCTTCAAGGAGTTCTTGATGTGGCCCAAGACCGTGTTTCAACTCCTTTTGGAAATGTAACTCGAAACAATGCCAAAAATAAAGTCATGGGCGGTCTTATGGGCGTTGCTAGTAACGTAAGGGATAAGGTTCAAGAGTCAGGAGAGAAAAATTTAACTATCTCGTATGTTAATTCAGGGAAAGAAGTTCTTGTTTTCTTTAACAAAACTTTAAAAATGGGAAAGGAGCAAAGGAAATGAAAAAGATATTGATTACATTATTATGCGTAGGGCTTTCAAGTTGTTCGTCTATGAAAAAGACAATTATTTACAGCTCTCTAGCTGGGGGAATGACAGGTGCAACAGCAGGAGCATTGCTTAGTCCAAATGAAAAGAGCCGAGGTGCAAATGCGGCAGTCTTTGGCCTCATTGGTGCTGGTGTAGCTGCATTGGCTGGATATGCACTTTATAAAGATGATCCAAGAAACTATAAATTAAAAAATATGCTTAGAGATCAAGAGAAAATTAACCCCAACGAAATTGAATTAGGCCTTGGTGACATAAAGATTGATGCAAGTCTAGAAAAGAAAGAATCGCACAAAGTACCTGTCACGGAACTACCTAAAAAATTACAAGGGAAGGTTAATCAGCAGTACCTAATCAAGTATCAGTCAAAGGAGAGATATGTCAGAAAAGGTAATAAGACATTCTACATTCCTTCATTTGAGGTGTTTGAACATGCGTATAGCCAACAAACAAAAGGAGAAAAGGATGGCGAGTAAGAATAAGTCACAAGATTTGGGTCTAGGGGATTTTATTGTCCCCATTATCGATCTGCTATCAATTGTGATTATGAAAGGTTCAGAGTGAGCCTTTCATAAGGTCATTTGATTCTTTTTATTCCATAAACTAACTTCAAGCATAATTTTCAAAACTAAATAGAGGCTTCACAACCAATCGTGACGGCCTGCTGTTCACTTTATTAAAGTCTTCGTGCTTGGTAATTTTGCCATCGATAAATTCTCTTAAGGGGGGACTATATGACTGCTAATGAAGCTGCTTTACTTATGACTACAACTAAAAAGGAAATTTTTCTAATGCGAGAAACTTATGCAAAAAAAAATAAACGGTGTCCTGCGTTTCGACCTCATATTTGGGATAGCATATCGAAGCTAAAGCCGCATTATTCAAGAAAAGTGATTATGCATGAGTTGGCCATCGGGTCTTCCCAATATGCGAAAGCAAAGGAATTAAACTCAGGAAATACTTCAAAAGGCCGTCAGTTCATCGAACTGTCATCTATTGCCCCACTAGATGGTGAAGCGAAGTATGAAAATAAAATTATTTTAGAAATCAAAACCAAAAATGGAAATTTAATTTCTGTATATGAATAGGAGTCATAAAAATGTTAAGTTTATCCACACAAGATAAGGTTTATTTATGCTTGGAATCAATTGATTTTCGCAAACAAATTAATGGCCTCATTCAACTGACTCAATCTATTTTGAAGAAAAATGCCTACTCACAAAATTATTTTGCATTTATTAACAAAAAGAAAACCTCAGTAAAAATCCTTCACTTCGACGGCCAAGGCTACTGGTTGCATCAAAAACGGTTATCGAAAGGAAAATTCAAATGGCCGCTTGGGACGGAAGATCAGATAAATCTTTCTGCCATGGAACTTCAGGTTTTATTGATGAATGGGAATTATCGGGATGCCAAGATTCAGCAGGACTGGAATAAGGTTGCTTAAAACTATAAAGTGAACTCGCCTGATAGTTCCACGGCAGGTAACTTTCAGGTGATTTCACAACTTCTTCACTATGTTGAATGATAAACTCAAAATATTCAAAACTGTTTACCTTATTTGCTTGCGCAGTTTCAATGAGAGATAGAATTTTTCCTGCATAAACGGCACTCGCTTCTGTATAAAAAAAGAATCCCTTTTTTCTAATTTCAATGATTGCCTTGACCAATCTCTCAACTTCATTGGTATCGAGTGGAACTCCTGGGACACGTAAAAAATTGGTCAATTCTTTTATTCTCTTGAGAATATAATCTGCATATTTGAATAAATCTGCATTTGGCTCAGCGGGAATAAGGTATTCTGGGATTTCAAGTTCCTGCCGCATTTGCTGCAAAAATGGGTAGCTTGGAGGCTTTACCATGAAACGGCAAAGATTGATAATTTCTTCCATTGCCGCAGAACTATTTTCTTGATGATGAAGAAGCCTTTCCTTTGCAGTCATTGTTTGATCGATGGAATCTTTTTCATTTTTATAAATAAGCTTGTAAAGTTCAATGATTCTTTTACTAAAAAAATCTGCCTCTTCAATTTTTTCATAGACAAAATTTCGTCTTGAATGAACATTGCAGTTGCTATTAATGGCACCATCCGGAGCATAGGCTTGATAGCAGGGTAATCCATCGCAAATACAAATGAGTGAGTCTATGTCTTTTGTTCTCGAAGACGAAAGCAGATCCTGTAAATAAATTCCAGCGTGATTAAAATTTAAATTATAGAGAATCACGATTTCACTATGCAAGATATTTTTACAAACAAAAACAGACCCATGCCCATTTTTCGCTTTAAACTTTCCGTTTTTTAGCTTTTCACCTTTTAAAATAAGAATTCTCGTATCATCAAACCCAATGATATCTGAATTTGCTCCGAACCTCTCTAGAGCACTAAAAACAGATTCGAAAATTGGTTTAAGCTCTCGAATTTTATTCGCCTGAGTCGTCGCTGGAACAGGAACCCCCACCAAATCCTGGAGTTTTCCAAGTGCCCCGTACGGAACACCCATATCAAATTTTTGTGTGAGAATTGATGCCAGCGCCGACGGAGAATACTTTTTGCCATTAAAAAGTTCTTCGTTTTCCTTGGGAGGAATCCCTGAAAAAGCCGCTCCACAAAGGCAAAACGATTTTTCAACAATAAATTTAATGGCACTAACCGGTGCCGCCCCCGTAAGCTTTACTATGATTGCTTGTGGACGATCTTGTAATTTTAAATCGCCACACTTTGGACAAATATCACCCACTCGCTCTCCGTCTTTCAGCGGGCAATTAATTTCATGGGCGCCGGTGTACTTGTCATGACCGTTTTTCCCACCACCACCATTTCTTTTTTTAGTGGGAAGGTCTCCAGACGCGCTCGGTTCCTCATCACTTTTGGGAATATCTATATTTGCAGTACTTGTACCGGAATCTAAAATAATTTTTCCATTTTGATCTGGGCCACTACTAGTAACCTCTTGCTCTTTATCAGTAGGCTTGTCAGGATTATTAGGAGGGGTATCGCCATCAGTATCTGGCGGCTCATCACTTGAACCTTCATTTATCTTTGAACTCTTTTCACTTTTACTGCCGAAAATAAATTTTTTAAGTCGTTTAATTGAAGAATTCTTTTTTTGCAGTAAAGTAACCACCCAAAGAAAGGATTCAATGATTTTAATACCAAGGACAAGCGCTTCTTTTTGCTTTTTCCCTAGCTGGCCAGACTCCAAAAGTTTACTCAGTATGGAAATAATATCATTAATTTTTTCGGTGGATACATCAATGGGCTCGTTTTTTTTCTTCATTGATAACCCATTATCCACAGAAAATATGCTTTGAACAGGCCTTGACACGACGAACATCACTTTATTAAAAAAAAAATATTATTTTATGAAAGGGTCACGGTTCAGAGTTTTTAGGAATGGGTATTACTTGGGGATTAAACAAGTATGTCTTTAAAAGATCACCTAAAAATGAAATCAAAAAAATTGAAAGGAAAGATATTATGGTCAAAAAATCAACAACAAATGAAGATGCTCTTGGTTTTTCAGTGACACAGAAAAAAGATTTACTCTTTAGTGATATTGAAAATAGAAAGCATAATGTCATCGTTGGTGCCTCTGGATTTGGGAAAACAGTTCTTCTTGATACATTGATGTATGAGGACATGAAAAAAGGAAAACCTGTAATCTTCATTGATCCTAAAGGCGATCAAGCATCAATGGCCCAGTTTATTAATTTATGTAAGCTATCAGGTCGAGATTATCGGATATTCTCTGAAAACTATAAAGGAGAAGGGAAGTTAAACTTAAACCTAAGCAAAGACGGTACAGCAACTCACATTGCAGATAGAATTCATTATTCTTTTGATTGGTCAGAAGAGCATTATGAAACGCTATGTTACAGGGCCTTGAAATCTTCTATTAGTCATCTTAAAGGTGGTGATCGGGCCATTAATTTTGAAACCATCCTTGATAAGGTCAAAGAACTTGCTGATGCTAAGAACTCAGAGAAAGAGTTTTCAAGAAAAGATGTTGAAGGATTAATTGCAAGGCTTGAGAATATTGTTCAGTCTGATTTTGGTGGGATTCTTTCAGGAGAAGGGCTTTCGATTAGTGATGTATGGAATGAAGGGAAATGTGTTTATATAGGAGTTCCTGTTCTTGGTTATCCCAAAATTGCTAGAGCAATAGGCAAAATTATTTTAGGTGATCTCTCTTATGCCGTTTATAAGAAGTATAGTGATCTAAGCATTGAACTTGAAAACGAATTAAGTCCTGTTGGTGTTTATATTGATGAGCTTTCAGCAGTCATTACTAATGAGTTTATTGAATTATTAAATAAGTGTCGTGGTGTGAAGATGGAGCTAACCTTTGCTTTTCAGACTCCAAGCGACATTAATAAAGTCAGCCCTGATCTATGTGAACAAATTTTAGAGAATAGCTCTAATTGGTTTATCTTAAAGCAGAGGATGGAGAAAGGGGCCAACTTATTCTCGCAGGCGATTGGTACTTTAGAAGGTAAGAAAGATACAGTTAGGATTAAAGACGGCGAAGAACAGGCCCAAGGAAGTCAGAGAGCTGTTGAAGAGCTTGTTGTTCATGCAAACCTTATTAAAAATTTAAATCCTGGACAGTGTATTTTACTTCGGCATGGGCCGACTCGAATTGATCTAGTTAACATCAAGTATATTAACCAAGCACTTGTTCATAAGAACGTTAGCTTCCTTGAAGATATGGGAGAACTAAACAAAGTAAATACAATGAAGGGAACCAAATGTAGCTCTGATGATTCAGTTAGAGGAGGAGCAAAATTATGAATCAGTCTCAATTTGTACCGTATGGAACCTATATTGACATCATTAATACAATTGGAAAATGGAAGATCATTGATCTCAAAACTCTCACTAGCTTTTGTAATTTTGGAGTTAGCTACAAAAATTTAGCTGTAAAAGTTAAGACTTTGGAGAAAGAAGGGTTTGTAAGAAGCGTTAATTTGAAAAGAAAAAGAAAACACATTTTCCTAAGCAATAAAGGAATCCAGTTAACAGGTCATGATAATACCTATGAGATAACTGATGAATCTCTAGGACATGACATTTTAGTTGGAACTGCTCTTCGAAGCTTACTTGAAAATGACCTTTTTCTTGATGGAAGAATGTTCCACGAAGTAGACGAGTCAGATATTAACCCTGATGCTGTTATCACAGGATCAAAAGATAGCCTTACTTATGAATTAGCAATAGAAGTGGAGTTAACACAGAAGTCCAGTTCACGGGTTAAATCAAAGTATTCAAGATATTTTCGTTCAAAGTCATTCGATTATTGCCTTTTTATAACGAACAAAGAAAGTCTTTATAAGGCTTATAAGCGATTTCTTGGAGAGATGACAAAAGAAGTTCAAGGGAAAATCATCCTTATGCACACTGAAAAGCTAAGACCTGACCAATTTATCTATGAGGGGGAGCAATGCTATTTCAAAGGTGAGGATAAGAACTTTGAGGACATTTTTTGTGAATAGATTATTAGAAATACTTTTGAACTCATTTGACAAAGTTCTGCCCCTGCCTGAATTCATTTTAAATTTCAGGCAATTACGCTCACGACTTTTGACCCTCCCCCTCCCACAAATGGGATGGATAGGGTCACAAGATCTCTCACTATTACCAGAAAGTTAAAATAAAGGCAGGGGCAGAAGAAAAAGAATTAAAAGAAGGAGATAAATAAAAATGGAAGAAGAAAAAAATAAAAAAGAAGAGGAAACGGAAGCAAATAACAAAGGAGTAGTACAAAAAAAGAAAAGAGGAAGAAAAAGAATTAAAGAGAAGATAACAATTAAGGATCAGAAGAAGTTTTTTGTAGATTACAGTAACGAGCCAAAAAAACATGAATTAGTGGTTAAGTTAATTACTGAGGTAAACAAAAAAGAATTTGGGAGAGAGGTTGTATTTAAAGACCTCGTTGATTTCGCTTTAAAGAAGGTAACAGACAAAGATTTAGAAAAGATTCAGGAAATGACTCTTGGGAAAATGGATAAAGTTCATATGCAGTTAGAAAAACATAATCTAAAGCATGGAACTAATCTCGATCTTGGAGATTTTTTAGTAAGACAACTTAAAATTTCTTAATAAAGAAGGAGATTAAATTATGGAAGTACAATACGAAACATTTATGGGAAGACTTGGCCAAAAACCAGAGCTTCGCTATACACCAAAAAGTGAGCCTGTTTGCAATTTTTCGGTAGCGATCTATCAAGGAAAGGACGTACCACCAATCTGGAAGAAGGTAGTCGTCTGGGGCAAGCAAGCGGAGCTATGTTCGGTTCAGCTAAATAAAGGCTCAGACATATTTGTGCAAGGCCGACATAGTGAAAGATCATTCGAAACTGAGTCAGGCGAAACAAAGACCTATTCAGAAACGAATGCTCGTCTTGTGGGATTTACAAATGTTTAAGGACAAAAAACTAGATTCTAAGTGGCTAACAACCAGTGAGGCGGTTAAGTATCTTGGAAGAACTAAAAACGCATTATGGCTTATGGTCAGCCGTGGTTATTTAGAAAAAAGAAAATGGCACGGTCGGTTATATTTCAAAAAATCAGAGTTAGATAATTTGATTGAGCAATCTACCTGTTAAAAGGAGTGAGGTATGGCAATTACTGAGATAAATAATGAGCAAGGCATGAAGCAGTTTTCTGTTTACGTTAATATTAGAAGTAGCTCCATGCCTCATATCCGTTTACAAAAAAGAATTAAGGGCCTTGACTCAAAAGCTGAAGCAATGAGAAAAGAAAGAGCACTTATAAAAGAACTTTCTTCTAAAGTTGCTCAGAAAGAAGGTCATGGTCTTACTTGGAGAATGATTGTTCAGCGATGGGCCGAAACAGTCTCAGAGGAAGGCTATCAGTATAAATCATATAATCCTGCAACGATAAAAGATCACGTTTCAATGATGCTTACATGGACAAGTGATTGGTTAGACCGTCCAGCTTCCAAGGTAACAAGAGGTGAGGGAAGACAGGTTTTAGATTCTATCCTTAATGAAGATCGGTCAAAGAGCTTTCAAAAAAAGGTTAAGAATACAATTAATATGATCTACAACTGGGCCATTGAAGAAAGGTTTATTCGTGGTGTTCATAATAGTCCAGTGCATGGACTTAGGTGTAGTATCAATACACATTTGACGGTTTTGTAACCATTACATGGTTGACAATCTTGTCACTTGACCCCGAGCAGGAAAGAGTAAAAGAAAATTGTCAGCATGGGTC
>Ga0316206_1000948_pt1 | contig 30618 bp, 31 predicted proteins | sample 6monthpyrite_MG_FD_204942 | JGI IMG/M metagenome (GOLD analysis project Ga0316206, IMG submission 204942) | Microbial mat bacterial communities from mineral coupon in-situ incubated in ocean water Damariscotta River, Maine, United States -... | ecosystem: Environmental > Aquatic > Marine >... | reverse complement strand
CCTGGTCTAGTGTAGGAGCGGCTCCCGGCCGCGAATCAGAGTATAAAGGCCATTAAAAATCAAACACTCATTCATTAATATAAAAACCCCGGGATAGTTTTTTGCAGATTGTTGCCGATTACATTTTAAAGTCCATTTCAGTTACAGTGCCGGAAAGTGTACTCCTACATTCCCTGGTCTAGTGTAGGAGCGGCTCCCGGCCGCGAATCAGAGTATAAAGGCCATTAAAAATCAAACACTCATTCATTAATATAAAAACCCCGGGATAGTTTTTTGCAGATTGTTGCCGATTACATTTTCAAATCCATTTCTGTCGCCGTTCCTGTCGGCCCTGTACCTATTGTATAAACTTCCTTCATCTCAACCGTTGCCCCTGCCGTAAAGGCGTTAAAGAACTCGGTACGTGTTTTAGTCACATCATTTATCTTGAAACTGGTGTTGCTGTCGGTACTAAATATCACACCAAGAATCGTCAGGGTTTCAGCTCCCGTTGTACCACCCAGGAGGGTCGCCTTACCTTCAACCTTGTTTTCCAGTTTTGCTGTTTTACGCTCGAGGTCTTTGACTATATAGGCACCACTGCCATCAATGGTGGCTTCTACTTCAAGGTAGTCACCGGCCATCAGGTCAGTGATACAAAAGATGGAATTTGCACAAACGCTTGTTACATTGGTTTCATCTTCCAGCTGACTGTTGTTGTTGATGATCACAACAATCGTGCCGGAACCCAGTTCCAGTGTGATCGCTTTTGTTGTGAGATTAATGCCGGATGGCGCAATTTTAGCCTTGATCTTTATGTCAGTATCACGACCTTCGATTTTTGTTGCGATAAGTTTATTACTTGTAGATGAGTAGGTGCCTTCTACCTCTACGTGAACACCATTAGCCAGTGTCAGGGTTGATGGGATAGTAATGCCACTGGCATCAACAGCCTGACCATTTACACTGAAGTTTGTGTCATCAACGTAGTTGGTGATGATACCCTCAAGCTCAACATTTGAATCCGTTGACTGGAAGATGCTACTGTCTGATTCAATCTTGGTTGCGGCTATTTCATTTGCTGTATTTAATATGCCTTTTACTTCTACAGTCTGTCCCTTAACAACAAGACTGGCACCAGGTGTTGAAGACGTGTGGTTAACCGTCACCGTACCGCTGCCTGTTGTCAGCGTAAAGCTTATGCCCGCAGTAGGAATAGCACCAACAGTACCCTTCACTTCTACAGTGGTGCTACCCAGTGAGACAACATCCTTTTTCTCTATCCGGGTAGCATGCAATATTCCGCTGGCGTCCAGGTAGCCATTAATCTCTACAACATCATCTTTAGCCATGCCTGTATAGCCGAAAGCAGGGAAGCTGCTGCCACCGTCAAAGAAGGTACTGGGTGAGGCAATAACCGTGCGACCTAACACAACAAAGCTACGAGTGTCGGTATTGGCGTCAAAGGCAGGCGCAGCAGCAATAGGCCCCTCCAGTTCGGCATCGATCGTTATACTATCTGCTGTCCCTTTAGTTGAATCATTCTTATCCAATGTGCCGCGAACTGTTGCTACCATTCCCAGTTTCAGTGCAGATGGGTTGGTCAGGTTGCCATTGATAGTAACCGGAAGCCCTGCCTTACTGGTATCATACTCAACACCATTAACAAAAATACTACCAAAGCCGGTGATAGAACCGCTGGACGTAATACCTGTGCCGCCGATCCCCGCCACCTGCGAAGAACCGCCTCCACAGGAGATAATTAATAAACTCATTATCAATGAGACCAGGAAAGGGATTGTTCGTTTAATATTCATAATCGTTATTCCGAAGAAGAATCTTCATAATAGTAGATGCCAAGACAAACCTTGACGGGTTTTTCATCCGTAGTGTTATCTTGTATTTCATGTTCAGTGAGCCATGCATCGAGTCGCTCGAGAAAAATTTGCGCCTCGCGTGCAGACATTTGCTTGAATGATTTAAGTGTTTCAGCACTGATGCTGTGGTTACTTACCTTGCGTTGAAAACGTAGTTCATGTCCCTGATGGGTCAGGTTGTGATCGATGGTTGCAATCAGTTCTTCTACATCCGTCCCCATAATATTAATATTTTCAACAGAGTCACCAGTGGGTACATAGGCATGACGTATCAGGTAAACCATATCGTTTTGCTGTTTCACACTGTTGGCTGCAATCAGTTCATTTAATATAGCCTGAACGGGTACATCGCCACTGTAGGATTTCACCAGGTTGGTAAAAGATGTCTTTTCACCGTCAATAGATAACGGCAAAGGTACATGGTCTTTTGAGCAGTAAAGTGGGTCATTGATCCAGCCACTGATGACGCGGATGGCACGATTATAATGTTTCTCTTCACCTGCTGATTCCGGGCTGTCCATTTCATGCAGGCGTTTGACTTCCTTGCGGGTGAGTCCGGTTAGAATAGCAACGCGTGAAACCGTTTGTTTTTTTCCATCAAGCGTGAATTCGTCAAAGGCCACATCGGTGTAGATTTTTTTGGTAATGTCAGAAAAAGTCCCATAGGCAACGCCATTACGCAGCAGAATGCGTACCAGTGGCCGTAATATACGGATCGATGCACGAGCGAGTGCCTGATGAATTTTGTTGTCCATAATTGGGATTATTGTCCCAAATTACCTTTTTGTCAATGTGATTTAGCTCACACTTCAGATACGTGGATACAAAAATAACTTAATTATGTATATATTACAAATACTTAATAATTTACCACGTTGCTCTAGTTTATATGGGTAGAAAATATTCAAGCGCAAAAAACACACTTTTATAGTATGCGAGCGAGGTTATAGCCAGTATACTTCTGAGCTGCCAGAAAAGCGCTGTCTAACAGCCAGGCTCAAAAATTATAACCAGTCCGATAAATGAACCAGTAATGGGGGTCACGAGTGAGTAACCAGGATCAGCAAGTCATAAAGTCAATGATAATTGTTACAGTAGTCATCGCAGTATTAGGTATAGGTGCATTTTTTATCGCGCAGAATGTGAGTACAGTCAATGCGACTGCTGCACAGAAAAGTGAACGCGCACAAGCAGCATTAAAAGACCGCATCAAGAAAGTCGGCTCTGTTAAGGTTGCAGGTGCAGCTTCGACCAGTGCTCCTAAAGAAGCACGTAGCGCAAAAGTTGTACTGCAGTCATGTGTAGGTTGTCATGTTTCAGGTGCGCTTGGTGCGCCTAAAATTGGTAGTAAAGGTGACTGGGAGTCACGCGCCGCTGGTGGTATTGATGCGCTGGTTGCTTCATCTGTGAAGGGTAAAGGCAATATGCCTCCACGAGGTGGTGGTGACTTTAGTGCCGTTGAACTCAAGTCAGCTATTCAGAGCATGCTTACTGACAGCGGACTATAAGTTTAAAGGTAGTTAGCTGTATCAAGGCACCTGATGAAAATCAGATGCCTTTTTTATTGAGCTGTAAAATTGCTAGTTAATGCACGAGTGTCAGATAATTTCTGGATTCCGGCGTAGGCCGGAATCCAGAAAGTGATCATTAATCTGAACAGTCCTAATGATAACCGAGTATGCTGGATTAGTGAGGCACGTAAAACTATTCCAGCATACTACGCAGATTTGCAAGATGAGCATTCCCTTGTTCGCGTTTTTCCTCGGGTGTAATGTCGCGTTTACTTTCCCAGTCAAGATAGTCTTGCGGCAGTTCATCCAGAAAACGACTCGGCTCACAAGCAAGTAATTCACCATAACGCCTGCGAGTTGCTGCATGAGACAGACACAATGTCTTACGTGCACGCGTAATACCTACGTAGGTTAAGCGACGCTCTTCTTCAAGCGCAGCATCAACACTGTTACGGTGTGGTAATAATTCTTCTTCTACACCGACCATAAATACATGATCAAATTCAAGCCCTTTTGCGGCATGCAGGGTCATCAGGTGTACGGCGTTTGTCTCATCATCATCTTCACGATCAAGCATGTCGAGTAACAACATATGATTCAGGCAACTGGAAAGATCCTTGTCATTGTGCTTTCGTTGTATGCGCTGCAGCCAGTCTAGAAGTTCTTCAACATTATTCCAGCGATTTTCAGCAACAAGTGGTTCGTTACTTTGTGTTTCCAGATAATCCTGGTATTGAATATCGCTGAGCATTTCATATATGGATGACATCATTTCACCGCGTTCAACCCTGTCGGCAATCTGGTTGATCCAGTCACAGAAGTTAATCAGGCTGCTATAGGCTCGTTTACTGATGTGTTCAGTCACTTCCATGTCGTAACAGCTTGCAAACAGACTCATATTGCGCGGGTGTGCAAAGTTGGCGAGCTTTTCAATAGTGCCTGGACCAAGGCCACGTTTGGGTGTATTGGCAGCACGTAAAAAAGCAGTATCGTTATCCGGATTAACCAGTAGCTGCAGGTAGGCCATGACATCCTTGACTTCACTGCGTTCAAAAAATGAAATGCCCCCGCTAAGGTGATATGGCACCTGGTGTTCACGTAACACTCTTTCGAACGGTCTGGATTGGTGGTTGCCTCGATATAAAATGGCATATTCGCCATAACGGGTATTGTGCTTAAACCGATGGTGTAGAATTCGTGAAACGACCTTTTCAGCTTCATGATCACCATTGCGGGCGCTGATTACGGTTACTTTTTCGCCATCACCTAATGCACTCCATAAGCGCTTTTCAAATAAATGTTTGTTGTTAGCAATTAACTGGTTTGCGAGGTGTAGAATGTTACTTACGGAGCGATAGTTTTGTTCCAGCTTGATAACTTTAAGGCCGGGAAAGTCATCCGACAGCAGACTCATGTTTTCAGGTTGCGCACCTCGCCAGCCATAAACAGACTGATCATCATCGCCAACGACAGTAATGCTGGGTCGGTTACCGAGTAATAATTTAATGAGCTGGTACTGCGCTGTATTGGTATCCTGATATTCATCGACTAGAAGGTAACGTATACGCTCACGCCAGCTAAGTAGTGTTTGTTCATCTGTGCTGAGTAGTAATGCGGGCATAGAAATAAGGTCATCAAAGTCAACGGCGTTATAGGTATGTAATGCCTGTTGATACTTAAGATAGATTTGTGCAGCTGCATGTTCATCTGCATCTGTACAGGCATTGATGGCTTGTTCTGCCTGTATAAATGAATTTTTCCAGTTTGATATTTGCCAGCGAATCTTGTCTTCAATTTCAGTGTTGCCACCAAATTCCTTTTTGAGTAATTCTCTAATCAGAGCAACACTGTCCTGATGGTCATAGATGGTAAATCCTTTGCGCAGGCCGAGTTTTTTCTTTTCACGGCGAATAATTTTTAACCCCAGTGTATGAAAGGTTGATACCTGCAATCCTTTGGAGTCAGTGTTTTTTAATAACTGAGAGACGCGCTGTTGCATTTCGCGCGCGGCCTTATTGGTGAAGGTAACGGCGGTAATATGCTCAGGCAGATGAATTCGTTTCTGAATCAGGTAGGCGATCTTGTGCGTGATCACACGTGTTTTGCCACTACCAGCCCCGGCCAGTACAAGCAGGGGCGAGTCGATGTGTTCGATAGCAGATTTTTGTTGTGGATTGAGCTGGTTAGACATTTACTGGGTAATCACGGAAACAGGAATACCAGTATAACAGTTGTATGTCTTACAATGAATCTGTTTAAACAGAAAGAGAGATTAGTCGGGCAGGTTTTCAGTTTTAATAATAAGGCTGATGTCTTTCTTGCTGAGCTGCAAGGTGGTTTCAGGCTCCAGCGGCACGTCTATGGTTGATTCTTTGTCAAAAAATATTTTATGTTTACCAATAGTGATTATGTCGCCATGGGACAAGGTATGTTCCATAATGCGCTTGCCATTAACATAAGTGCCATTGGTACTTCGCAAATCCTGAATATAGGTCGGTTTAAAAAATGAAACCAGTTTGGCGTGATAGGCACTGACGGCGATATCATCAATCTGAATATCATTATCTTTATTGCGGCCAATCGTTACGGTGCCTTCACTTAGCGCGAGTTCGTTAATATCTTTTTCACGGTTGGTAATGGTGATTTTTGCCATACTGATAATATTCCGCGGTTTTGATACAGTTTAAGCAGGCTTTCCTGTGGTGTTGCCTAGTATACTCTGAATCCGCCATGTCGTTTACGAATTCTGTAGTCGATTATAAACCATCCCAGCAATAAACCAACAATAAAAAAAAGAATGATAGCACTAATAAAAATATTAAAGGGCACGGTAGATTCGTACTGTTTAATGTTATTTTTAAATTGTGAATTTTGTTGTTTGAGCTCCGTGAGCTGAGCTTTATGCTGAGCTGAATTCTGCTCATTGGTCTGCAGCAGTTGCTGGTATTTTTCAGCATTATTTTCTGCAAGTTTCTTTTTTATGAGGGCTGAATCAGCTTTTTTTTGTAAGGCGGCCATCTTGCGTTCCATGCCAGCCACAATCAGGCGAGCGGGCTTGTCAGTCACCAGATAAGCCGATTTTGTCCAACCGACGATATTGTCAGTTGTTTTAACTTTGTAATAACCAGGTATTTGCTCAAGGATGATAAGCGCTTCACCGCTTTTTACGGTTTTAAGCGATTTCCCCTGAGATTTTGGCTGCTCAAACAGATTAAGATGTAACAGGTCGGTAACGTAGCGTGTTTCTGCTGAACTGAGCAATGGGAAAAGGCTTAGCAGATAAAATACAATAATACGTTTACTCATTCCTGTAAATCACTCCATGAACACCGGGTTGTCTAGTATACGGTGAAAAAATTTAATAGGCAGTAGAAAAATAAGTGTCAATTATTTGGTCAGATCCATTGAAAGAGGGATGGAAATCCCGATACTCATGGTCCAGTCCGGAATGCGGTCATTGCCAAGCTTGTCTGTGCGTGTTTCGTCCATGAAATAGCGAACATCAGCATGTATACGTGTGCCACTGTTCTTGGAGGTATGCTCAAAGCCCAGTCCAATATTAGTGAGCTGTGTCTGATCAGTGCTATCCGATGACTGATAATTTAGTCCGGAAATGCCTCCCGCAATATAGGGGTTAAAATTTCCTTTTGTTTTAAGGTAATAGCGACCATCAATTAACAGGTTTTGTGTTTCATTACGCGCATCATATTGATCTGAGAGCAGGCTGATTTCGAGGTTGATACGTTTGTTGAGCGACTTGCCTATATTAAGTGTTTTGTGATTGATGATCCTGTAAGGGTCATTTTCAGTTTGTATGTTAAGGCCTGGTTGCAAATACCATTGGCCAACCAGATCATCAGCACGAGCAGGTATAAACACAGATATAGTAATCAGTATGATTATCCCGATGTTGCTAAATGTTCTGGACGCTGCTGTTTTCATAAGCCCTGAATAATCTTCGGAGGCGTACTTGCTTATCCGAAATTATCGTTTCTATTTGCTTGTTAAGCTAAAGAGTAGTTCAAAAATTCCATATTTCAATTTTTCATTTCAATATACATGAAAAAAGAGTCTGGATTATAGATGCTTACAATGAATTATTAAAGGGATGGTTAAATATTAAGTATCGGTGATGAATGCTAAATACAAACTGATATTCTTCGAGTGTCAGCTTGTACTTAACATTATGATGCAATGGCTTTGTTTTGTGTTTGATGGTGCAGCATCATGCCTGTTGATGTATTTGTGACATGTGCAACCGTTGCTTTACGTCGATGAAGGCGAACAATATTATCCTGTTTGATCACAAAAATAAGCGAAGCAATCGCACCTGGACGTGCTTGTCGTTTGCCTGTTTTAACAAGAATACCATGAGCACTCAGGTTCATCGTTTTATAACGACGAGGCGATTTACCTGGAAACGAAACATAAACTTGTACGGTTGCGGGCTTACGTTGACTGTATCTTCTTTCCATTATTCAACCTGTTAAATATAAGTTGTTATTGAAATATGACTCTATTCTAAACTGAATTAACTTCCAGGCCAAATCCAGTTGTGTGAATCAGGCCACAAAATCATATAAATATATGTTAATTATAGGAAAATTATTTTTTACGTGGGAATATATTTAAGCGCCATGCTTTATCTGGTTTTGATTGTCCCAGTTTGATGCAGCGTCCAATTTCATTTTCATACCAGCCGTGATCATACTGATGTGGTTCGACCTCATACCCCCACCACTGGCCATCGGCATCTTGCGCTAGCCAATTCACCCATTCAGGCATATCTATTTGATTTAATTGCTTTATTAAAGATTTTTCCATGGTGGTTTTGATGCCCGGATGCGGGTAAGTCTTGCGGGTGTTTCCAGGGTAACGGGCAGTTTGAGCCAGTTGTGGAGATTATAAACAAGAGGTTGCCCACTACCCCAGGGGTCTAATACATAAACATTTGTTTTATATGGTTTTTTTAGAATATCTTCAAAGCGTGTCAGGTCGGGTCGGTACACCAGAACGGCATGATGCTCATACATACTGCCCTCGTTGATTGCGATACCGAGTATGCGCCAGCGTGTATTTATGGCTGCGGGTTTTATTGCAGTATAAACCCGCCATTGCCAGTGGTAACACAGGCCAACATGCTTATCACCCTGAAGGTTAACGGCGATGTTCCCAAGCCGACCGTGATGCCACTGCTTTTGTTTGTCGAGGTATGCGTCGCGAACAGCCTTTTGATAGGCATAGGTAATAATGGCGAGCTCAGGTGTTATTTCCTGCTTAACAGTTACGCTGGGAGGGGCGCAGCCAGAAAGTGCGAGGAAAAGTGAAATCAGGCAGAAAATTCGCATTTTGATTAAAAATTGAGCGCTCATGGTCGATATAGTAGCTATCAGGTTTATTTAATTGGTTAATCTATCAAAATGCTATTTATTTGTCGTATATTTTCAGTATTTGTTTTGCTGGTCACCAGTGCGGTGGTGGTCGCTGACTCAGCCAAGGCGCTGGAGGCTTATCAAAAAGGTAAATTTAAAACAGCATTTATCGAATTTAAAAAATCGGCACTAAAAGGTAATCCGGACGCGCAATATAACGTGGCTGTGATGCTGTATTCAGGCAAGGGAACCCCGAAGGACAAGGCGGAAGCGGTCTACTGGTTTGTAAAAGCGGCTGAAAATGGTGATGTGAGCGCGCAGTATAACCTCGGTGTGTTGTACTCAACTGACAAGGAGTTGCCAAACGATTACCCTAAAATGGATCGTGGTGAAATTTACTTTGAAGTTTCACGAGGACCACGTACCAGTCGCCAGCAAAAGGCATTCAAATGGTATAAAAAGGCGGCCGAGCAAAATCATGTTTCTGCCGCACTTAATCTGGGTGTTATGTACAATCAGGGGATAGGTGTCAAGCTTGATTACTCTCAAGCAGTCAAGTGGTACAAAGTGGCTGCTGACAAAGGCAGTATTAAAGCCCAGCTTAATCTGGGTATTCTGTATGACCTAGGGCGAGGTATAAAAAGGGATGTTGTAAAGGCAGCGGAATACTATCGTAAGGCTGCTGAAAAGGGTATGCGGGATGCCCAATATAATCTGGGGATTATTTATTATAATGGCACTGGCGGTATAAAGCGTGACTATATTGAAAGTTATGCATGGCTGGCGCTCGCGAAGGAACAGGGCAGTGAGCTGGCCGCAATTTACAAAGACAAGGTAGAGCGCAAATTTGATAAGGGCGTGCGTAAAAAAGCCAGGAATCTTGCGGTTAAATATTACCGAATCTATTTAAAGCCTTTTCTAAAATAAGGGACTGAGGTAATCTGTCTTTATTATAAATTAATAAGGATGAGATAAATGACTGCCCGTCTGATGTTACTCCCGGCTAAAAAACTGGAAGACATGAAAATTGTCAGTATCCCTAATGATTTTGATGCACGTGATGCCCTCAGGCGTGCGACATCCCTGATTGCCAGCATAGAGGAAGAAGACCCGGATTGTGACTGGGATGATATTGCCGGTATGCTGGAAGACAATGGTTTTGAGGTACAGTCATTTATGATTGGACCTGATATAGACTAGTTATATCTTCTATTCGCTCTCTGGATACCGGCCTGCCTGCGCCGGAATGACAGATTTTTTAATTAGTCATGCAAGATAAGCGGAATAAAACAGTACCGCTAATTAGTTTCTGTAACATCATACCGGCGCAGGCCGGTATCCAGAATCCTGTAAGCAAATTAAAAATCAACTTACCTGACTTACCCACTGCTGCAGTGAAGCGGCATCCATTGCCCCAGATTGGCGGGCTACCTCCTTACCGTTTTTAAAAACTACCATAGTAGGTATGCTACGAATCCCATATTGTGCGGCGAGTTGCTGTTGATCTTCGGTATTTACTTTTGCGAAGCGAGCGCGAGGCTCGACATTAGCGGCAGCCTGAGTGAAAGCGGGAGCCATCATTTTACAAGGGCCACACCAGGGTGCCCAGAAATCAACAATAACAGGGATGTCGCTTTTAGTGACATGCTGAGTGAAATTGGCGGATGTCAGATCCAGTGGATGGCCGGTAAACAGGGGTTGCTTACATTTTCCACAATTAGCTGCATCATTGATGCGAGCAGCTGGAAGACGATTTATTGCATTGCAATGTGGGCAAACTATATGGTTTGTGTCGGTCATGGCGAATACCCCGGAAATTTCAGTTAGACATGTAATAGGGGTGCAGAAGGCCTTTTTCAAGCCTGACGTGATTCAGTCTGATGGTGCCCTGCTTGCATACGGTTAAAGACCTGATAGAGGATTTGAATTTTTTCGGCAATATGACTGATCTGGTCTGCTTTGACCTCATTTTCTACCAGGCGTGCAGCTTCGCTCAGCTCAGGAAAACCCATCGCTCCACCCAGACCTTTTAGTTCATGCAGATGTTTACGACAGGCAGACCAGTCAGCAGCCTGTATATTGCGCTCAATTGTCTTCCTTTTCTCTGGCAGTCGATTCAGGAAATTATTGACGATAGTTTCAAATTCAGGATCTTGCTGAACAAGGCTGGAGTGTAGAGGCGCAAGTGGGTGAGTAACATCTTCAGTCAGATAGTGAGTGAGTAACTGATAGAAATGGCTCCAGTCAACAGGCTTGCTTATATAGTCATTACAGCCTACATCGAGGCAAGACTGTTTAAACTCCTTAATCGCATTCGCAGTTAGTGCGATAATGGGTCCATTGTAACCATGAGCGCGAATAATACGAACGGCTTCCAGTCCACCCATGACAGGCATTTGTATATCCATTAAAATAAGGTCGAAGTGTTGAGTGTGTACTGCATCAACAGCTTCCTGTCCGTTGTTAACAATGACAAGGTCCAGGTTCATGCGCTTAAGGTATATAGAAAACAGGTTTTGATTGTCTTTGGTATCTTCAGCCAAAAGTATCCTGTATTGTGCCATGCGTGTTTGTTCAGAAGTATTATGGAGAGAAGCCTTTTCTGTAGTAAGTACATTGAGCTTCTCTTTTTCCTGGAAAACGATAGGTATTAATTTTTCATCTGCAATAGTGCCGGCAGCCAGTGTTACTGTGAAAGTACTTCCCTGGCCAACAGTACTGGTAACGCATATATCACCGCCAAGCAGTAAGGCGAGTTTGCGTGATAATGTCAGTCCCAGCCCTGTGCCACCATACTGCCTGGTTGTGGAGGTGTCGGCCTGCGTGAATGATTCAAAGATTTTTTGTTGCTGTTCTTCAGTTAAGCCAATGCCGGTATCAGAAACAGAAATTATTAGCATGTTATCTTTCTGGTTATAGCTTGCGAGAATATGTATTTTTCCCTGTCGTGTAAATTTTATGGCATTGCTACAAAGGTTGAGCAAGATTTGTTTAAGCCTGATAGGGTCTGTTGAAATTAATTCAGGAAATCGTGGGGAGAATTCAAGATTGAAGTGCAGGTGGTGACTTCTGGCATGTAGCGCAAATTGCATTTCAATTTCTTGTAGTAATTTTACTGGAGAAACAATCAGATTTTCGATTTCCAGTTTATTGGCTTCGATCTTGGTCAGGTCGAGGATGCCACTGATTAAATCCTGAAGATGATTCCCGTTTTTAATGACAGATGCAATAGCTTCATCATGTTGCTCGGAGGTGATGTCGTCATACTTAAGTATTTCAGCGTAGCCCAGTATAGCTGTCAGGGGGGTACGAATTTCATGGCTCATGTTTGCAAGAAAGTCGCTTTTAGCTTTGGTGGCAGCCTCAAGCATGTCATTAGCATCCTGTAGTGCAAATAAAGCCTGATCTTTTTCTCGATTACTTTCAAGGATCGCCTGTGTCATTGAATTAAAAGATTCGGCAAGTTGTGCGAGTTCGTCGGTACGAAATATTTTAACTTTCTGATCAAGTTTTCCATTGGCAAGATTGTCCGCGCTTTTTATCAATTCATGGATAGGCTGTACAGCTTTTCTTCGGAACACGATAGAGATCGCGACGCTCAATATAAAAATAATCAGGCCATACTGAAGTAGTTTATTGCGCAGTGCTATCCATGAATAATGATTGATGTTTTCCTTGTTTAGTCCTATCGCTAATGTACCAATGATCTTGCCATTAAAGCTGATTGGGTAACGTTGGGCAATAATGTCAGGGTGACTGTCAACGTGGTTTACCATGGATTTGATGTTGTCAAATTTTAGTCCATGCGTGTATTTCTCAAGGTTGCTGAGATAGCTGGTTATGGTTGTGTTATCCGGCGCTATGATAATGCTGTAGACAATTTCCTCTTCGCTGGTAATTTCTTCCATGTATTGATCAAGCAACACAAAGTCATTGCTTAGTATCGCCTCTTTACTGACGCCGGCAACAAAGTGCCCCATACTTTTGCCCTTGTTCTCAAGTTGTTCAACCAGTGCATTGCGGTCTGAATGATAGGTTAGCCATGCTGATACACCCATGGTGACTGACAGAATAATAATAACCAGCAAGACAAAGTTGCAACCAAGGCTGATGCGTCCGTGTTTGAAGAGTGGTGGTATCCAGCGTTTCATGGTGGGGTTAAAAACTTTTTCCGGTGACAAATTTAATCATGGCTCTGACCCTCTTGAATTCAGTGTCATTTGTAATAACAAGATTGGTTAGTTTGGCACTTTTCAGAATGCGTTTACCTTCTGCATTGGTATGCAGATTAGCCAGTATTGATTGAACTTGATGTTTAAGGGGTGTGTTCATGCTGTGTTTTACGGCCCATAAAATATGAGGCAGTTGTTCGCCAGTGGCAATGAATTTCAGTTGCTCTGTTTTCAGGCGCTTTTTTATCATTGGCAGGTCCAGGGCAATATTGCCAATGCCACCCGCATCTGCCTGACGCAGGTAAGTGCCCATGCATGCATTAGGAGGGTTTTTGGCAAATACCTCCTGGTAGTCGCCTTTATTCAAACCGGCTTTGCGTAACATGTATGTCGTGGCTATATAGGCAACCATGGCTTTAGGTCCACCACCGAACATGATGCGCTTTCCTTTCAGATCACTCAGCGTATTTATTTTACTGTCGGTGCGTACAACAATGGCACCTGAGATTGTTTGTTTGCCAAACTCTTCATTTTTTAAAATAACATCATAGCCAAACTGTTTTTTTGATTGCACATAATGGTATTGGTTGTAATGCACAATATCGTATCGTTGATTTTTTACACCTTGCCAGAAACTGCCAAAATCACGTGTGGTTTTCAGGATGATTTTTCTATTCAGTTTTTTTGCCAGATAATTTGCGAGTGGTGTAAAGGAATTAATTGTCGATGCGGCATTGCGACGTGGGAAAATACCGATCACCAGGGGGTCGGATGCATATGTTAACGGGGGTGTGACTAACATTAAAACAAGTAATGGCAGAGTGAGTAAATACTTGGTCAGTAACATGTTATTACCCTGATTGATGAAAGAGACAGCAAGGCATCAGCTGCAGCACTGTCGTTTCGCTGTTAATCTATGCGGTTTTGGTGCCAGTTATTCTTAATATAATAGAACTGTCGGCAGGAGGCAGGGCAACTTTAGTTTTGTTGGAACGTTTTCTGCTCACTTTTCAGATACGTGTGCGGCGGTCAAGCTGGCGATAGGATAATGCTTCGCTGATATGATCTGTCTTTATACGAGTCGAGTTATCCAGGTCTGCAATCGTTCTCGCAAGCTTTAGTACTTTTTGATGTGCGCGCATGGATAATCCCAGTTTGGTCATGGCCTGTTCCAGCAGCTGATGATCGGGTTCGGTAAGCTGGCAATATTGTTCGATATCATTGTTATCATAATGTGCATTGATCTTGTTGTTCCGTGCGAGTTGCATGTCGCGTGACTGGCTGACACGTGCGCGAATATGTTTACTGGACTCTGCGGGTTGAGATTGTCGTCGCAGCAGATGTATCGGGATGGGGGGCACTTCCAGATGAATATCAATACGATCCAGTAATGGCCCGGATATTTTGTGTCGATAGCGTTGCACCTGCTCGGCAGTGCAATGGCAATCAGCTTGCGGGTCACCCAGATAACCACAAGGGCAGGGGTTCATAGCTGCAATGAGTTGAAAGCGTGCCGGAAATTCAGCTTGTCGTGCTGCGCGTGATATTGTGATACTGCCCGATTCCAGTGGTTCACGCAGAACTTCCAGAACCTTGCGATCAAATTCAGGTAATTCATCAAGAAACATAACACCATTATGAGCCAGCGATATTTCACCCGGTCGGGGGTTGGAACCTCCGCCAACCAGGGCGACGCCGGATGCCGTGTGGTGGGGTGCTCTGAATGGGCGTGAACGCCAGTTTGCAGGTTTAAGGCCATGATCGCTGATGGATGCAACGGCTGCTGTTTCCAGAGCTTCGTGTTCGGTCATCGCAGGAAGAATTCCGGGCAATCGACTGGATAACATGGTTTTACCCGTGCCCGGTGGGCCGATCATGAGCAGGCTGTGGCCACCGGCTGCGGCGATTTCCAAAGCACGTTTAGCGGTCAATTGCCCCTGTACATCCGACATATCAGGTTTTTTGAGTTTATCTGTGACCCAGTCAGGGGCATGCGCGCGCGGCAATTGTTCCTTGTTATGCAGGTGTGCACACACTTCAAGTAAGTTCTGTGCTGAAAGGACGTGTGTTTTGCTGACCAGTGCCGCTTCAGCGGCATTGCTTTGCGGGCAGATCATTGCGCGCTGGGACTGGCTGCAGGCAACACTCATGGGCAAGGTGCTGCGTACCGCACGTAGTTCACCGCTGAGGGCAAGCTCACCAATAAATTCATAAAGATGCAGGTTGTCATTCGGGATTTGTCCTGATGCTGCGAGTATGCCTATGGCGATGGGCAGATCAAAACGGCCGCCTTCTTTAGGCAAGTCAGCTGGCGCGAGGTTAATGGTGATACGCCGGCTCGGAAATTCAAACTGGCTGTTAATCAGGGCACCGCGAACACGGTCTTTGCTTTCACGCACCGCTGTTTCTGGTAAGCCGACAATAGACAGGGCCGGAAGGCCGTTAGTGATATGTACTTCAACGCACACTTCTGTGGCGCGCACACCCTGTTGGGCACGACTGTAAACAGTGGCAAGTTCCATGGTGTCCTTTCCTGCTTGTCCCTGGGATGTTTTTTATCCCTGATTAAATCAATTGTTCTTTTGCTAAAGCGTGCTAGCCGATATTTTTTTCCAGTTCGATCAGCTGTCGCTCCAGATTTTCCAGTTTCTCACGTGTACGTGCAAGGACTTTTTGTTGTACTTCAAATTCCTGCCGACTGACCAGGTCCATTTTTCGCATTGATGCCTCCATGATCGCGCGTACATTTTTTTTCAGGTCATCCGGTAGCAGGTTTGCACTGCCGGGCAGTATACCTGCCAGTTTTTGTGAAAGTTCATCCAGGATCTTGGGGTCAATGGTATTCATGGTTTTCCAAATGTATCAGAGAGGCTTTTCTGTTGTGCCCGTTCAACAAGGTTGTAGTGTCACATTCTATGGTAAATGTAACGCAAAGGCACGTCGCACCACTTTGGGTCACATAGCCTTAAATGAGCACTATTACAGTGCATTATATTGGTGCAATTCAGGGTGCATTGGTCATATCTAATTGTTATTTATCATTTTTTTCGATGTGGCACGGCTCGTGCAAAAAGATAGGCTGTTAGTTAAAACAATACAGGTTGCATGCACTGGTTTCGGGAATCGTTTTCCATGTTCGAGTGAGCAGGAATTTGATCAGTGATATGCAGAAAATAAGCACCAGGCGCCCCGGCCGCGGTGATCCAGGAGAAAGCGAATGAAATTAGTAACCGCAATTATCAAACCTTTTAAGCTTGATGATGTGCGCGAAGCTCTTTCAGAAATCGGTGTACAGGGTATTACCGTAACTGAAGTAAAGGGCTTTGGTCGTCAGAAAGGTCATACAGAGTTATATCGAGGCGCAGAATACGTTGTAGATTTTCTGCCCAAAGTAAAAATAGAGGCAGCTGTTTCTTCAGATCTGCTAGATCAGGTATTGGATGCCATCACAAAATCAGCTCATACCGGCAAGATCGGTGATGGCAAGATTTTCGTTTACGCACTTGAGCAGGCTATCCGTATTCGTACGGGCGAGTCTGGTCAGGAAGCCCTTTAACCAGTTGGAGGTAAATAGAGATGGAAAATAATATTTTTCACTTACAATACGCCATCGACACTTTTTACTTTCTGGTAATGGGTGCGTTGGTTATGTGGATGGCCGCAGGTTTCTCAATGCTGGAAGCCGGTCTGGTCCGTTCTAAAAACACGACAGAAATTCTGACCAAGAATGTCGTTCTGTTTGCGATTGCATGTACCATGTATATGGTTGTCGGTTACGACATTATGTATGAAGGCGGCATGTTCCTGAAAGACATTATGTTTGCGGGCGCTAAAGATTCTGATGCTATGGTAGCTGCGGCACTGGCTGATTCTGCAAAGAATGGTTTTGGTGGCGATTCGGTTTATTCAAAAGCATCTGACTTCTTCTTCCAGGTAGTGTTTGTAGCTACTGCGATGTCAATAGTTTCCGGTGCCGTGGCCGAGCGTATGAAGCTCTGGTCTTTCATGGTGTTTGCGGTTGTGATGACAGCCGTTATTTATCCATTGGAAGGTTCATGGACATGGGGTGGTCAGTCAGTATTCGGTATGTTCAATCTGGCTGAATTGTTCCCGGTTCTGGATACAGCAGGCAAGCAGGTTATGGACGGTGGTGAAGCTCAATGGATCGGTTTCACAGACTTTGCAGGTTCAGGCATAGTTCATATGGCAGGTGCTGCAGCTGCATTGGCAGGTGTTCTGGTATTAGGCGCTCGTAAGGGTAAATACACGAAAGAGGGTAAAGTAAACGCGATTCAGGGTGCAAATCTGCCACTGGCAACATTAGGTACATTCATTTTATGGATGGGTTGGTTTGGTTTCAACGGTGGTTCGGTTCTGAAACTTGGTGATATCGCCAGTGCGAACTCTGTTGCGATGGTATTCCTGAATACGAATGCCGCTGCTGCGGGTGGTGTTATCGCAGCAATTATCGTTGCCCGTATTCTGTTCGGCAAAGCTGACCTTACCATGGCGCTGAATGGCGCATTGGCCGGTCTGGTTGCTATTACAGCAGGTCCTGATACGCCAACTGCACTGGCAGCAACAATCATCGGTGCGATCGGTGGTATGTTGGTAGTGTTCTCAATCGTAACATTGGATAAGATGAAGATTGATGATCCGGTTGGTGCAATATCAGTTCATGGTGTTGTCGGTCTGTGGGGTGTAATGGCTGTTCCATTCACCAATGACGGTACCGGTTTTGCTGCACAGTTTATTGGTGCTGCAACTATTTTCTTCTGGGTGTTTATCGCCAGCTTCGTAACATGGTTCGTGATCAAGATGATCATGGGTGTTCGTGTTAGTGAGGAAGAAGAATACGAAGGACTGGATATCGGCGAATGTGGTATGGAAGCCTACCCTGAGTTTGTTAACAAATAAGTTAACACTCAGTGTATAAAGAAACGGGGGCTATCTGGCTCCCGTTTTTTTTGGTATAAAAATTTAATTATTAAGTACCATTTCTCTCTCAGGGAGAGGGTGTATTTGATTATTTAGCTAACCCATCGGCCATGAAACCGGCATAACCCATTCAGGAAACGCAAAACACTGCCGTCCATGGCCGCTCGGTTGCGGCATCCGTGCCGCAAACGTTCCTGAATGGGTTATGCCGATTCCATGACCTTGCTTTATTGCTTAAATTAGCATCAATATAAAAAATTAAAAAAATAAGTTCCGTCTCCCCTTGCGGGAGACGACTACAAGGATGTAGTCGGTAGGGCGACACAAGGAGTCAAAGCCGAGGGCCAGGGTTTTGTGCAGGATGTACTTATTTTGCGGAGCACACGGAAGTGCGAGAGCATGAGGGGAGACCGAAGGTAGGATCCCAGGCTGCCAGATATATTAAACCCGCAGCAACAAAACTTTTGTTTGCGCCCTCTGCGTTAAATCCACACTTAAAAGGAATATCTCCCAGTTAACTCATCGGCCATGAAACCGGCATAACCCATTCAGGAAACGCAAAACACTGCCGTCCATGGCCGCTCGGTTGCGGCATCCGTGCCGCAAACGTTCCTGATTGGGTTATGCCGATTCCATGACCTTGCTTTATTGCTTAAATTAGCATCAATATAAAAAATTAAAAAAATAAGTCCCCTCTCCCCTTGGGGGAGAGGGCTAGGGTGAGGGGTGTGAAGTCGATTTTTTGCTTTTAATGCTATATTTCCAATAGGTACTGAGCTTGACACGTTATGGTGTCAGTGATAATTTCATGCGTCATATGGAATAATAAGCACGTATTCAGGGAGCAAGAATGAGTAATTCAAAGACAGTAATGATTAGTGATGCCGAATTCAAACGTTTTCGTGAGTTATGTGGTAATGGCACAAACTGGACGGATGGTGGTCATTGGATGGGCATGGGCAAAGAGCCAAATTGTGCCCTTAAGCAAACTTTCAGAAAAGTATCTAAAATAACCGTCAGATGGCCGACAGAAGAATCCGCAAATCGCTGGAATGATGATTGGGAGCAGGCAAAAAGAAATATGGGGTATGTTGGTACGGGGCTATTAACTATTGGCATTTTCTATGCAAATGTAGGTAAAAGAGTATTCGCTGCAGTCGCAGTTAACGTAGCCTTTGATATTATCAAAGGTGAATTATTAGCAAAACTTCCTTATCCAAAGGCTAAAGCAGGTTGGTCTATGGAAACAAAGCTTGAATTCTCTTATCAACGGTCAGCACACCCTTGGGGTAAAGATAGCTTAAGAGTTGTTAAAACTATTATAATGATTGATGATAAGGGAATACCTCATATTTATTCTGGACCAGAGACAGTCGTGATGAGAGGGAATCAAGATCTGGATATTTTAGCAAATAAATTGTTTGGAAACCCCGGTAGCAATATTTCGTATGATTATTAAATTATTATGCTTGTCCTGAAAATTTTTGATTTGCTACTTATTGGGCTATTCTTGAGCTGGATAGGTTGGTTAATTTTTTATAATCCGGGTGTGTTAGATGCGTATGATATGCTGCTTGGAGGCTTTACATTGTTTGGTATAGTCTCCGGGACCATAGATAGAAAAAAAATCATTTCAAGTGCTGAAAATTTACAGATAATTGGTTCAACATGGCGGTTGGTTTTTAATGCGGTTGCTTTGCCATTAGCAGGCTATTTTTTGTATTATAAGATACCTATGGATGATATTTCAGCAAGACTTATCTTGTGGCTATTTTATTTAACATTTGTTTATGATATTTGTTTAAGATTAAAAGCATGGCGCATATTATCTCATAATGCCAGCGCACAATAAAAAATCAAGTAACCCCTCCCCCTTTTTTTTATGCGGCCAGCTACAATATAGTTTTTCATTCAATTGTTTACAAGTACACAGTCAGTTTTTGTAGGTTGGGGTGAGGTACGAACCCCAACAGGATATGAACGATGATTTCAGGCTAGGCTTCGCAAGCACACCCAACCTACGGTAAATTAAAAAAGATAAAAAGCGCGAGGATGATCAGTTAATTTTTTGAGTAAAGCCTGACAGCTCTGCACATTTATATTATAAAACTCAATTAATTTTTTTATGCGCACCATCACAAAACGGTTTTTCATTTGATTGTTTGCATGTGCATAACCAATATTTCTGTTTTTGTTCTACTTCAATTTTAATCGGAGAGAAGTCGGTCATTTTATGTGAGCCATCACAGAAAGGCTGACTTTCGGATAGCCCACAACTGCACCACCAGTAAGTACCGGGTTCCAGTTCAATCACCGCTGGTTTTTTCCCTGCAATTTTTGCTTCTTTCATATCGGCAACCTGATTAATATCTGTTTAATCGCCAGTATGCCGTTGGCTCTGGTATGATTGCAAGCATGTCATTTTTTGAGATCAAGTCATTACAGGTTTTAAATCTGGAGCCATGGAGCTGCGAGATAGCAGCCGGTGAGTGTATTACACTCACGGGTGCGTCGGGAAGTGGAAAGACGCGTCTATTACGTGCGATTGCTGACCTTGATCTGCATAAGGGTGACTGTGTGTTGCATGGTGATTCCTGTAAATCAATGTCGGGGCATGAATGGCGCAGGCGGGTCGGCTATTTAACAGCTGAAAGTCAGTGGTGGCATCCGCAGGTAGGTGCTCATTTTGAGAAGGCAGATGTTAAGTTATTAAAACAACTGGGTTTTGATGAGGCGGTAATGGACTGGCGTATTGAGCGGATGTCGAGTGGTGAAAAACAGCGTCTGGCTCTGCTAAGAATGTTGCAGCAAAACCCGGATGTACTGTTGCTGGATGAGCCAACCGCAAATCTTGATCAGGGTTGTACGCAAGTTATTGAGCGGCTGGTTGATCAGCAGCAACAGCAGGGTAAAGCCGTTATCTGGGTGTCGCATGACCAGCAGCAATCCGGGCGAGTTTCTGATCGTCACTGGCAGATTGTTTCAGGTCAGTTGCTGGAGGAGGTATCGTGAATCTGGCTATTCTCACACACTGGGATTTAATAATGGCCGCTTCACTGGTTATTTTACTGGCGTTGATATCACGAAAGATGCAAATGGGTATTGAAGGGCAATTGTTACTGTCTGCCAGTCGAACAGTTATTCAGTTGTTGTTAATTGGCCTGGTTCTGAAAACGATTTTCAGTAATGTACATCTCGTCTGGATCACGTTGATTGCGGTATTGATGTTGTTGATGGCGGGCCGTGAAGTAATGGCACGGCAAAAATATCGTTTGACTGGCTGGTGGGGTTTTGGTCTGGGTACGGCGGCGATGTTTGTTTCATCTTTTTCAATTACGTTGATCGCACTGAATGTCATTATTAATGTTGACCCCTGGTATGAGCCACAATATGCGATTCCATTATTAGGTATGATGCTAGGGAATACGATGAATGGTATTTCACTCGGGCAGGATCGTCTGAATCAGGCTGCCTGGGAGAAGAGCGCAATTATCGAGGCGCGGTTGATGCTCGGCTGGACGTGGAGTCAGGCTATTTCTGATTTACGCAAGGACAGTATCCGTAGCGGTTTAATGCCTATCATTAATGCAATGGCGGCAGCCGGTGTTGTTAGTTTACCCGGTATGATGACCGGCCAGATTCTCGCAGGGAGTCCACCAATGGAGGCGGTCAAGTATCAGATACTGATTATGTTTCTGATTGCTGCGGGTACGGGGTTTGGCACACTGGTTGCGGTCTGGTTTGGTTCGAGGCGTTTGTTTGATGAGCGGGAGCGGCTTAGGCTGGAACGATTGAGTGTTAAGTGAGTTATAAAAACTTCCGTGTTAAATCACCGGCCCTGAAACCGGCATACCTCATTCAGGAATCGCAAAACATTGCCATCCATGGCGGCTCGGTTGCGGCATCCTTGCCGCAAACGTTCCTGAATAAGGTATGCCGATTCCAGGACCTCCCCCGTTGTAATTCTTTACGCCCTCTGCGTTATCGCGTTCTTTGCGTTAAACCCGCATTCAAAAGTTCCAGCAAAAATATCACTTACAATTCAGTTCCTGCTTCATAAACTCCGGTATTGCCATCGAAGCCAGATGAATTTCAGCATTGTAATACTGCGTTTCAAAAGATTTGTTTTTGATATCTTCGAGACGTGGATTTTTCAAATCAGCCTGTTTGCCGGCCATGGTGCAGGTCCACCAGCCAGACGGGTAAACACACTGTGGAAAGTTAAGTGTTTGTACCTGATCGAAGCCGGCACTTTTCATGGCTACGTGCATAGGCTTGATAATCGACATATGAATCAGGGGGGATTCGCTTTGTTGCACGATGATACCACCCGGTCGTAATGCCTTCATGCAGTCTCGATAAAAAGGTTCAGAGAACAGTCCTTCAGCGGGGCCTATCGGGTCGGTGCTGTCGATGATGATGATGTCAATACTGTCAGCGGCAGCATCTTTCATCCATTGTATGCCATCACCAAAATAAAGATGTGCTCGCGGATCATTGTTGGCGGTACAAAGTTCGGGGAAGTATTGTTCTGATAGCCGGGTAACGCGTTCATCGATTTCTATTTGCCAGGCTTCTTTAATATCATTGTGGCGTAAAACAGATTGCAGGGTACCGCAGTCGCCACCACCAATGATAACGACGTTCTCAGGTTGGGTATGTGTATAAATGACAGGGTGGGTCATCATCTCATGATAAAGAAAGTTGTCACGTGTTGTCAGCATAACGAAACCGTCAATGACCATCAGGTTACCGAACTGTTCGGTTTTATAGATATCAATTTGTTGGTATGGTGTTTCTTCCGAGTGGCATTTTTGTGCAACCTTTAGTGAAAAGGCACTGCCACTGGTTTCGGAGATTTCAGTAAACCATGTTGAATCAAGAGTCATTACATATTTCCGTTGATTGTTGCTGACATATAAATGATTATATCAGTGTAAATTGAACGAATGCGAGTTAGAATTCAGGTGCAAAAAACAGTGGAGATTATGCGTGACTGATTGGAGTCAGGACAAGGCAAGGCAAACCTATAATGTCGCCTACTGGAGTGACGGTTATTTTGATGTTGACGAATCAGGTCATGTGATTGCGTATCCGTCATCAGAACATCATCGGGCAGGCATTGATCTGTATGCACTGAGTCAGGAAATTCAGGATACGGGTATGTCATTGCCTGTGCTGGTCCGTTTTACGGATATTTTGCATGGTCGGGTAAAAAATCTTTGTGATGCTTTCGGGCAGGCTATGCAGTTGTGTGATTATCAGGGGCGATATACCGCGGTCTATCCTGTCAAGGTGAATCAGCAAAGCAGTGTCATTAATGAAATATTACATGATGACAGAGGCTGTGTCGGTCTTGAGGCGGGGAGTAAGCCTGAGTTAATGGCTGTTCTGGCAAAAGCATCTGTGGGTTCTGTGATTGTATGTAATGGCTATAAGGATAGAGAGTATATCCGCCTGGCGTTGATTGGTTTGCAACTGGGTTGTCGGGTTTATATTGTTGTTGAAAAACTCTCCGAGCTGGAATTGATTATCAGGGAAGCACACGACCTGGGAGTTCGTCCATGTCTGGGTGTGCGTGTGCGGCTGTCAACCCTGGGTGCGGGTAATTGGCAAAACACAGGTGGTGAGAAATCCAAATTCGGCTTGTCTGCGACACAGGTTTTGTCAATGCTTGGCAGGCTGCAAGCAAATGACATGAAAGATTGCTTGCGTATGTTGCATTTTCACATGGGCTCTCAAATACCTGATATTGAAGATATTCAGAACGGGATGCAAGAAGCGGGACGTTACTTTGCCGAGTTGTATGATCTGGGCGTCAGGATAGATACGATTGATGTGGGTGGTGGTCTCGGAGTGGACTATGAAGGCACGCAGTCACGTAGTAGCTGCTCAAGAAACTATCAATTACAGGAATATGCAAACACCATTGTCACGTCAATAAATACGGTATGTGAAAATGAACAATTACCGCAGCCGGATATCATGACGGAATCGGGGCGTGCGCTAACGGCGCATCATGCCGTTCTGATTACAAATGTGATTGATGTTGAAAAAAATCCGGGGGAGTTGCATGCACAACAACCGCGGGAAGATGATGTGCAAGTACTGCATTTACTCTGGGACAATCTGCAAAAACTTGATACAAGAAATGCTACCGAGGTTTATCATCGTATACGCAGCATTTATAAAAATGTACAGCAAGCCTATGTGTCAGGTGATTTATCATTGGAGCAGCGGGCACAGGCAGAGCAGTTATATTTTATTATTTGTCGGCAAATCCGTGAGTATCTGAAGCCAAATAATCGTACGCACCATGAATTAATCGAATCGTTAAATGAGAAACTCGCAGATAAATATTTTTGTAATTTCTCATTATTTCAGTCCATGCCTGATGTCTGGGCAATACAGCAAATATTTCCAATTATGCCGTTGCATCGGCTAGATACCCGGCCGGATCGACATGTCATTATTCAGGATTTGACCTGTGACTCGGATGGTCGTATCGATGCCTATGTGGACAGTGAAGGTGTGGAAAGCAGCCTGCCGTTACACGCTATTAAAGAAAACGAACCTTATGTAATTGGCATGTTTATGGTGGGTGCCTATCAGGAAATACTCGGAGACATGCATAATTTATTTGGCGACCCCGATTCTGTGAATGTAAGTATTAATGCAGAGGGCAGTTATCAGTTATCTCAGCAGGAGCAGGGTGATACGGTGGAAGATGTATTGCGTTACGTGCATTTTGATGCGCAACAGTTGTTGCGGGATTATCAGTTAAAAATTAATCAGGCGAATATCGATAGTGGTCAGCGTGATGCTTATTACGCAGAGCTTGAGGCGGGATTGAATGGGTATACGTATCTGGAGGATTAGGCGTTGGAAAGCAAAGGCGAGTTTGGTTATTGTCTGATCTTTAATGTGCCTGTCCGGCATCATAAGAAAAACAATTAATCAAACACTTCTTTCTTCAGGCGATACAATGACGAAATATCTTCTTCACCAAACCCTGCATCCATTAATCGCTGATAATGTATTAATGTCATTTCAATAACAGGCAGGCTTTTTTCACCCTTGTTTAATTGTTGTACCAGTTGCTTGCACAGTAGTAAATCTTTATGGTGCAAGTTCATTTTAAAGCCAGGGTCATAAATGTTTTTTGTCATCGTCTGGCCGCGATGTTGTAAAAACCAGTTACCCGCCGCACCACCGGAGATAACATCAATAACTTTTTCAAGGTCAAGTCCGGCAGCATCAGCGAGTGCAAGTGCTTCGCTGACCGCCTGATTGATACCGGCTGCCATAACCTGATTGACTGCCTTGGTTGCCTGGCCATTGCCACATGAGCCCATGTACTCAATGCGTTTAGTAATGGATTCAAGTGCAGGGCGAATATGATTTAATATTTTTTCATTGCCGCCAGCCATCATTACCAGTTGTGCATTTCTTGCGCCTTCGACTCCACCTGAAACGGGTGCATCAATAAACGCTACATCAATTTCAGATAGTTCTTCATACAGGTTTTTAGCTGTTTGCATGCTAACAGTTGAAGTGTCAACTATTATAGTGCGAGCATTCAGATCAGGCTTGAGTTTATTGATGACTTCAAGCAAATCCTTGTCCGCTGAGACACAGGTAATAATCAGCTCGCATTGACTTGCGAGTGTGGCCAGTGAATCAAAAACAGGTACTTTATATTCTTTGCAGAAGGCATATGTTTTATCTTTATTGCGATTCCAGATAGCATATAAAAATCCGGCCTTGTACAAATTACTGGCCATTGCAGTGCCCATGTTGCCGAGCCCGATTAATCCGGTTTTCATTGTTGTTTACCTTTGTCGTAAATATTCACAGCATCATCTGGTTGAGTTTTAAATCGTTTATAAGACCATTGATACTGAGCAGGATTATTGCGAATACAATCTTCTATTGCCTGATTCATTGCAGTTGCAGAAATAACCAGATCGTCATTATAAATATCATCTGATGGTTGGTGCATGTGTAAAATATAACCATGTCCATACGGGAGGCGTTCGGCATAAACCAGAATTGTTTGTGCGCCGGTTTTTTTTATCAGGCGAGAGACCAGAGAAACAGTGCTCGCAGTTACGTCAAAAAAAGGCGCAAATACTGAGCCTGTTTTACCTGCATCCTGATCGGGTAACACGCCAATGCCCTGTTGTTGTGCGAGTGCTTTAAACAGTGCTTTCACGCCCCGGGTATTGGTGGGTACAAGTTTTGCGCCCGTACGCTCGCGTGCAGAAACGCTGAGTGTATTCAAAGCTGATAGTCGTGGAGGGCGATAGAGGGATGTAAGGGGGATTCTGGTTGCCACTTCAAGCCCGGCCATTTCCCAGCTACCCAGATGTGGTGTTAACACGATGATACCTTTTTGTTTTGCCTGTGCCTGCCCCAGGATATCCGGGCTCAGGGTTTTGATGTATTTTAGTAAGCGGGTTGCATTCCAGTACCAGAGTGGCCCCAGCTCAGTCAGTGACTTGCCTGTTTCCATTAGTGATTGTTTTGCAAGCCTGCGACGTTGTTGCAAGTTATATTCGGGAAGGCAGGCTTCAAGATTCAACAAGGTATGTTGTTTGAGCCGGGTTGGAAATATCCAGCATAACCAGCCTATGAGCGCGCCGAGTGCGTGATTGACAGGCAAAGGCAACAAGCTGAAGAATCGCAACAGTCCAATGGCGAACAGATTTTTCATGATTCAGGCTCGGGAAAGTCAAAGTCCGAGTAGTCGGTATTCAGAATTTCCCGGGCAATGTCTGCATTTTGGGAGTCGACCTGAAGTTTGATACCGCCAATCATCGGGCTATAGAGCATGTCAGCCTGGATGATGTTTTCATCAGCAAGCCAGCAGCGAATACCTTCTGCCTGTAGTCTTCCCATGGCAATATTTGCATTGATAATGCTATCAAATGTCGCTACGATTTCCATTTATTATCATTATTCGCTGAAAAAAAGATTAAAATATCCACTTGTATAAAATAAAGTAGTTTTTTTCGATATTTAACTGATAATCCTATAAAGTGGGTATTTTGTGTATTAATCTGCATTTTCTACATGTATAAGTGGGTTTATTGCCGTTAAAATACTGCTGTAAATACCGGAATGTTGTTTTTCCTCGGCACGCAGTAGCTCTTTTATGTGTTGACGCTGGGTTGGCATTGAAAAACAGGCGGGGCAGTTTTCCATGATAACCGGTAACTGATTTTGTTCGGCAAAGGCAGCCGTTGCGGGTTCGCGAACATATACCAGTGGCCGTATAACGCGAATATCACCTTCTTTTACCGTGTAATGTGCCTTCATGCTGCGTAACTGCCCGGTATAAAAAGCTGACATTAAAAAGCTTTCGGCCAGATCATCCAGATGTTGCGCAAGTGCAAGCACATTGTATTTTTCCCGTCTGGCGATGGTGTACATAATGCCGCGTTTCATGCGTGCACACCATGAGCAATAGGAGTCGCCATTCATATGTTCCTTGCCCAGCTCCATAACCGGCTGACTTTCAAGGAAATATGGTAACCTCAGGCTCGCAATATAAGGCTTTAGCGGTGATGGATCAAAACTGTCGGACATTGGGTCAACTGTGATGACGCCAATGTCAAAATGAATCGGTGCACAACGTTGAAAGTGCAGTAACAGATGTAGCAGTGTGAGTGAATCCTTGCCACCAGACAGTCCTAACAGAACCCGGTCGCCATCCTGAATCATTTTGAAGTCTGCAATGGCCTTGCCAACGGGTCGTAGCAACTGTTTCGGAAGTTTGACCTCAGTGTTTTTAACTAGTGTTTCAGCTTTCATTTTATCGTTTCTCATACACTTAGCTTGCTAGATTAACGTCTGCTGCAGATGAATACCAGAAATGTGAATATTTCACTGACGTTTGCTCTTGAAATAATTATAAATAAGACACTGTCGCCATGTTGAAGGCAGGACAAATAAAAAATAATACCCTGTTTAATGCCAATTCGGGTTTGATGGAGGTATGTACAGGAATATGGGGGATTTATGTATCAATACAGTCGCAGGTATCCTGCTTTGCTTGCCATTCTATGCAGTAGTGCACTGATATTACTGTCTTTGCCTACGCAAGCAGCAACGGCACAATTGTTTGTTAAACCAGAAACTTATGTGGGCAGTTGCCCGACTCGAATTTATTTTAATGGCATTGTTCACAGTCATTATGCTGGCAAGGTGCAGTATCGGTTTATTCGTAGCGATAATGCCAATACTCCCGTGAAAACAATCATGTTTTTACGTCCGGGAAAACAGAAAGTGAACAGTAGCTGGACATTGGGAGGCCCGGGGCTACCACGATATGAAGGCTGGCAGGTGCTGGAAATTACTTACCCGGTACATTCTGTTTCGAATAAGGCACGGTTCAGTATTCGTTGTCGTCAAGGTATATCCGGCAATGTTAATAGTGAATGAGATCGATGGTATTTCAGTTGTTTATAGAAAAATCGATCCGCCATAGACAGGAAACTGCTTTATGTGTACCTTTATATGAGGTAGTTCCTGAAACAGTGTCCGTATTTTTTTCAGTAATACCTGTTTAATTATATAAAGAGTACTGGATCGATACATGAGTAGTGTCGGCAAAAGTATCATCGTTAAAGTCATATCATGTTAGCATTTTTTACCTGATAGTCAGTGATGCTGATAACAAATATGCGCTATGGTTTTTAGTGAATATTGTTTGAATAAGCAGGCATGATTATGAATGAAACAATTGATAGCCCTTCTCGGTCCACGCCCCCGGAAAATAATCATTTTGATATCGATAAATCAATCTATGAGTTATTGAGCCAGTATCCCTTGCTGGCAAATATTAAACATCCTGAGTGGTGGCAGATTATCAAGCGATCTCAACTGCTTTGCCTTGATGAGAAAAAGATGCTGATGCAAGCATCGCAGCCATGCCAGAAGTTTATTTTTATACTGGATGGCCGTGTCAGGGTGTTTCAACATGCAGAAGATGGACGTGAAGTGACGCTGTATCATTCCGACCCGGGTGATGTTTGTGTGATGAGCCTGAGTAGTTTGTTGCACAGCAAACCATTCAAAGCCAATGCTGAATCTGATACTCCGGTAAAATTACTGGCGTTGAGCAGCAGTGATTTTTCGCTAGCTATGTCGGTGTCGGAAATATTCAGGCAGTGGGTGCTAACCAGTGTTACAGACAGTTTTTGTGATGTACTGGAAACGTTCCATGGTACAGTTTTCAAACGACTGGAAATGCGAATGGCCTGTTTGTTGGGGCAGTTATTTGAACGCGCCCAGGCAGATGTGTTGCAAATAACTCATCAGGAATTGGCACAGGAACTGGGTAGTACCCGTGAAGTAGTCAGTCGTGTGCTCAAGCATCTGGAAAAACAGGGTTGTATTGCTTTATCCAGAGGGAAGATCTATGTCGCTAATGAACAAAAGCTCTCGTTTTCATAAATACTGAATACGGTAATCCGTAACTTTCTACATATTATGTAACTTTTGTTACATACCTCCCACGCATAAGCTTGTTTAATGTAGCTATAAGGCTAACCATAAGGCCATATAATTAAATAGCTGCCTGTTTATTCCTGAGTGGCTTGAAACATAATAATTGGAGATCTGGAGTTTAGTTATACCGGGTGTCGCTTATCTGTCCGGATAATGCTGGCATTGGTAAAGCTCCTGCTGCGCTACCAATCTGAATTGTATCTATAACAACAGGAGGAGTAGTACATGAGGCGTCGTGATTTTCTGAAATTTGGCTCAGCAGCCCTGGCGGGCAGCGCGATGGGCGCAAGCGGTTTAATGGCCTGGATCCCCAGGGCTCATGCCGCAACGATAAATAAAACATACTATATAACGCATGGAACGATAACCCAGGCCGATGGTGTTAGTGTTTATTTCCGTGGCTTCAGTGGCAGTCGGACAAGTCTGAATGTGCCCGGTGAGCAAATGATTGTACAGCAAGGTGATACTGTCAATATCACGATTGTAAATACGTTAAGCACCAGCCATAGCCTGGCGATTGACGGTATTAGCGATGCTAGCGTAAATACGGGCCGTATACGGGGTGGACGCAGTGCTACTGTTAGTTTTACCGCCGATAATACAGGAACCTTCTTATATTATGATGCGCAAAATGCACCCTATAATCGCCTCGTCGGTTTGCATGGTGGTATCGCCGTAATGCCCAAAGGCAGCAGTAATGAGTTGTATCCGGGTAGCCCGACTTTCAATAACCCCAAAGGGCAGTATTTTTGGATATTTAATGATATTGATCCCGCCTGGAATAATGCGATCCGGAATGGCCAGACTCCGGGTTCAAATTATGTACCACGTTATTTCACCCTGAATGGGTTAACGGGTCGCCCACCGGGTGCACCAGATGCGATGAACCCGGCTGTTGATAGTATGGCCGATCCACGGAGTAAAATAGACGGTCATCTGGGTGATCGTACGCTGGTTCGCTGCCTGAATGCCGGACGGGCCCAGCATGCTGTTCATCTTCATGGAAACCATATGGAGTGGTTGAGCAAAAATGGACAGAATCGTGCGGATGTCTGGGAGAAAGATATTATTGCACTTGATGGTAATGGTGGTGGCATTGACTTTATTTTTCCGTTTGCACCGCCCCCCGATGCGTGGCCGCCTGTGACCAATAACACGTTGGTTCAGGCTGAAAATGAAGGCAGGCATTTTGCCTTCCCAATGCACCTGCATGATGAAATGACGCAAACCTCTGGTGGCGGCTTGTACATGTTTG
>Ga0316206_1000946_pt1 | contig 30704 bp, 29 predicted proteins | sample 6monthpyrite_MG_FD_204942 | JGI IMG/M metagenome (GOLD analysis project Ga0316206, IMG submission 204942) | Microbial mat bacterial communities from mineral coupon in-situ incubated in ocean water Damariscotta River, Maine, United States -... | ecosystem: Environmental > Aquatic > Marine >... | reverse complement strand
GTTAGACACCTTAAAGTTTCGAATCATAAAGATACTATATTAAAAACAGGAAAAATAATGATCTCCTATCCACTATCAACTTTTTTTAGTGGAAGAGGTAAAGTTGATTTTACTGTAGAGAATCCTATGCTTTCATATCATGAAAATAAATCTTCGAATAATTGGAACGCATCCATTTTTAAAAATAAAAAACCAATGTTTTTTCCAAAGTCTTTAGATCATTTGAAAATTAATGGACGAGCATCAAATATAAGTATTGATTACATCATGAGAGACGGGCGTGTTGGAGAACTTGTTGTCGATAGATTAATATTAAAAAACATAAATCAACACTTAAATATGGCCTTCGAAATAAATTCCAAATTTTTATTGGAACCGATCTCTAATGAGCGGATAGCTTTTGAGGCTTTAATGATTGGGCATTTAAATCTTAAAACTTTCATTAATACTGGAATAATTGAAACGCAATCGTTATTAAAATTTTCAAATATATATTTTGAGTCTTTGGACCTCAAATTTCCAAGTTTTGATACCAATATACAGCTGCGAAGAGATGAAAAGAAAAACCTTGAGGGGAAATTAAAAGTTAGCTTTTTTGATAAGGATACTCTCTCTGCAAATTTTTCTAAACAATTAGGACGATTCTTTCTTGATAATTTGGATATGACCGTTAGTTTGCAAAAGGTTTTATCCCTTTTGGACTATAAAGATAAAAACTTAGATCTTAATGATGGGGATCTGAATATTACTGGTGATTTATTATGGAAGAAAAACCAGCATGGTATATCGTCTTTTTCTCCAAACCTTCAATTTCGTGCAACTAAATCACTTGGCTATAAATGGAATAATATCCGCACAGGGATTGATTTTAATGGGTTGCTTTTAAAAAATAAATTTTATTTGAAAAATAAAATAAGTTTATTGGGAGGATTTTTATCGAGCGAATTTACTCAAATAAACGAATCTAAAGGAAAACAGTCTATCTTTTCAAATCCCTTTGTGTGGCAAATTCATGGCGAAAATTTAAATATAGAAAGTAAGGCAATCGTTCATTTTTTGAGTAAGGATAGTTTATTAGACAATCTTAGAACGAAGATATTCGCTACTAACGAATCAAGGGGGAAAGTCTTAATCGACTGGAAGAGATCCAGTCTAGACGGTTTGGAGTTTCACGGGTCTTCAACAATCTTAATAGGGAATAAACAGATTATTAATGAGAACTCAGAGTTTCTGCTAGGGGAAGGTCGAGCTGAAATGAGTGCCATTACAAGCGAAAAAGATCGTTTTTATATCACCAAATTGAAATTGGAACTTGACTCGTTTAACATTTCACCAATAATGGCATTCCTACCTCCAGCTTACCCACAGCTTACTGGGAGCTTCGATGGGGTTATCAGCGGTTCATATTACTCAGGTCGCTCAGAAGTCTCTGAGCGAGACAAAAACTTTAACTTTAAAGTCGATATTATAGGCAAGAATGGTGAATTAAAATCAAAGCTTCTTGATGAATCCTTTTCAAAAGCTAAGAAATCATTGTCTAAATTAACCGCAAGGGAAAGAAATAAAAAGATTAATATTTCGGCATTTAATTCTTTGAGGTTGGTAGGACAAATTAATCCGGAATTATATAATTTAAGAAATTTTAGGTTTGTTGCTAACCAGCAGACTTATGAAGTTAATGGGGAAGGAACAATTTTTCCTAAAAATAAAGATAAAAAAGGAAATCTTGAATTTTCATATAGTGAAACGAATGGATCCTTCTCAGAAAATTTTAAAGAAAATTATGGTACCACAGACCTACAGATAAACTTATTACAGCAGGGAACCTCTTTAGTGTTTGAACTAGATTACACATTGAAAAAGATTGCTGCTCATCAAAAATCTCTACAAAAGAGTAAAAAACAAGCGAAAAATATTCTTCCAGAGAGTTTAAGTCCAAATAAAATTAATGAATTAATACAAGAAGCTCAATAATGATAAAAGCATCAATTGATATAGGTTCAAATAGCGTTTTATTATTGGCCGGGGAATATAAAAATGGGGTTGTAAGAGAATTACTTAACGAATCTCGCATCACGGGTTTGGGAGAAAATATAGATCGTGACAAAAGATTTTCTGAAAGCTCAATGGTTAATACCTATTCAGTACTAGAAGAATATAAAGATCTGCTTAATAATATAAGTCTTTCATCAGAAAATACCATTGTCACAGCAACAGAAGCATCGAGAGAAGTTACTAATGCAAAAGATTTTTTTGAGAGGGTTAAGTCCAATTTAGGGTTTAATATTTTTTTAATAAGCAGTGAAGGGGAAGCCTATTATACCGCGAAAGGGTTAATGAATTCTGTTACAAATTCTCAAAAGAATGAATTTATTATCATGGATATAGGTGGCGCATCTACAGAGTTAATAAAGGTCGTCAAAAATCCCTTCGCAATTGTCGAAACCATAAGCTTAAAAATGGGCTCCGTAAGGTCTACAGATTGGATCGCGACTAACCAGTATGAAAAGGAGTTAGCTATAAACCTCTCACATCCTGCACTCAAAAATTTTCAGTGTGCAGAGATTATTTGTGTTGCTGGGACCATGGTTTCTTTAGCTGGCTTATTACTTAATCTAAAAGCTTTTTTACAAGATGCAATTGAAGGGAGTCACTTTTCAATTTCTGAATTAGAATCACTGGAAAAAAAATTAATAAGTATGACCCCTGAGGCTATAAACGCGGAGTTTCCTTTTCTTGGAAAACGCTCTCAGACAATTTCTGGTGGAGCGCAAATAAGCTTAGCACTACAAAAGGCCCTCGGTGTGGAGATGATCGTTATTTCTACCTATGGTCTAAGATACGGTACTTTGATAGCCGGAGGAATTGATGAGCAATTTATTATCTAAATCTGATACCTTTAGATTAAAACAAGGGAAAGTTTTGTTTTTGGCAGGCGAACGTTCTGATTATCTCTATATTATCAAGAGTGGTGAAATAAGGTTGTTTGATGATCGAGACGGTACTTTAAGGCCTGTAGCAATACTCGAAGAAAAAAATTTTGTCGAAGATGAAACTCTCTTTCGTGGCAACAAGACCCAATATATTGCCATTGCAGCTAAAGACAGCGAGCTTGTAAAAATAAAAAAGTCAGAAATTCAAGAGGTCTTAGGAGAATGTCCAGAATGGATGACTAATATTATGCTCGCTTTAACCGATCGACTTAATAACACTATGAATATGTTAAGTGACCATAATATTGGGCCATCTGAAGACTCAAAACTCTTTATTCCCAGACCACTGCTGCAAAAATACCTAGCGTCTATCGAAGATTATAAACAACATAAAAGATTTTTTTAAATACAGTGTGAAGGATACTTTCTATCTTTCCAATTCACACTGTAAAATATAGAAAAAATCTACTTGATAATTTTCACTGTTTGTTATTTCTTGATCGGTTCCCAAACTGCGGGTGTAGGATAAAGTTTTATGGCGGGGATCAAATTTATAGAGATTAACCACGTCTGCACTTTCCTCGAATGATTCTTTTAAAAGTAAATGCTAACATAATTGAGCCAGCTCCAGGAATGTATTCTCGACCAAGGGTCTATCGTAACCTTCATAGGCGCTATAAGTTTAAGGGTTTGACTTGCGTCTTTTAAAATCTTATTACAAGTATAAAATGATTTTTCTTGAGCGACGCTTATATGACACAAGAGAGAAGTTAAGCAAATATAAATTAAATATCTCACCATTTGTAATCCTTGCGTTGAGGTTACTTAATAATAAATTAATACGCCTGATGAATCTACAGCTTTGTAATACCTACATTAGACTGTCTAAATATTAGACAGTCTAAGTGGCGATATTTAGGTTTATTACAGGATGATTATTGATAACACCATTTGTTAATGGTTTATTTTAAGAAAGGATTTTTTATGGGAGCGATCGTAGATGGCTTTTCCCCTTTTTCTAACTTCTTTTGAAAATCCTCATATTGGCGAGGTTCTATCTTTTTTCTAGGAGTAAATACCATTCCTGCTTGAAACCCACGAGGTTTTAAAATCAAATAATTAAAATAGGCAAGCGCCTGATCAGCTAAATTCCAAGTTTCTTCATTACCATGATATGTCTTCTCAAAATAATTAGTAGAAAGCGGTGGATAAACCAGTTCCTCAGCTTCCCCTTTATTAATTAAAGTTTTAATATCTTTTACCCAACTCCCATTTATAACATTAATTAGAGGATAAGGAGAGGTTACTCCATACAATACCTTCTTTTTAGGACCATTGGCATTTGCGTACCACTTTAAATGACTTCTAATAAACCCAAGAAAAAAGGCCAAATCTTCTTCTCGGTACTCTCTCTCTCTTAAAATTATAAAGAACTCTCTTTTTTCAAATTTAACTAGCTGGTATAAATCTTTTATAAAATTGTTATCAGACAAATGTATCATAGCATCTCTCATATCATTAAATATTAGGGATACTCCATTATAGGAAACTGATCCATGTAAGTAATTAACAACATGAGGCATTCGACGTTTTGGGCCATGAGGGATCTCCTCGCTACCAGAGGATTTTTTTGCCATACTTCCTAAAAAGTGCCCAATTCTATCTACAATCTTGTCATCAGATTCCGGAATGTTTATCCAGTTCTCTTTTTTTGGAGAAGCGAAGGCCATATTTTTTTGATATATTTTTTCTTTAGAGTCGTCAACAAAACCTGTTATCCAGGGATGCGAGGGAGATATTAAACCATGTTTCATCGGCTTAAATTTCATTAACTTTACAATATGATAAGCACCCCATGCATTATGAAAAGTTGAATAGATCCAATTCCATGCGATTTTTGCAGGTTTTGTTAGTGATCCCCACCACTTTAATGCTTTTGTATTATAGGAATTATTGTTTTTCTTATTAAAATAAATGATGTCTCTAGGATTTAACGAAAGATGTGCCCATGATTTTATTGTCAAAGGGGAAGCCGCAACAATCACATTGATAACATTATTTACCTTATCGGTGAAGTTTTTAACTGAAATATGGCGAAAGCGAAAAATTGAGGTTTTAAATAATTGTCCAGATTGATTTTTTAGACCATTGGTAAACATATCTAAAAAGTTTGGGTGAAAGCCTAATCTTCTTCTAACTGCATTAAACTCGAGTCCTAACGAGTTATACAGAATATATTCTATCCCATTAATACATGTCAGTGTTCGTTTATTTTGTTGTAGATTAATAAGGTCTTCAACCTTTTTGATCTCATTAGAGCTTAATCCTTCAACTTTTAAAATATATTCATATTTATGGTAGTCAAAATTTATTTTCCTAACTGTTGTTGGACTTGTTAAGACCCTTCCATGAAAAACTTTACTACCAGCAGAAAGGCTTGCGTGACCTAATTCATCAAAGCCAATGAAGACATCTTTGCCGGGGATTATTTCTTTTGGATATTTAAATTTTTTTTCATTTATCTGGGAAGATGTATAATTGTTGACGATGATATGTCGGTTTCCTGCAAATTCATGAATAATTCTATTTGTATTATAATCTATATAATCTTTTACAAAAAACGATGTAACTAATTTTTTGCAGACTCGATAAGTAAATGTATTATTTTCACTTGAGTAACCTTTAAAGCTGAATAACAAAATTAATATTATGTATAATCTAAATTTTTTCACTCTTACCCCATTAAAATTTTAAATATACAAAAAAACTAGCATACAGAAAACCATCTTTTAACTATGTATGTAAAAATTTACAAGGTTAGGTTTTATACTTATTTACAGAAATTACTTAGCTTAGAAGGAAGAGGAATTTTACCAAGAGCTTGGCGAGCTTTAATATACTCCAAGCTGCGGTTACTTTTCCAGATAGATTTATAATAATTCATTCTTTCGCGTACACGGGGGGATTGAATGAGAGAACAGTATCTTTTCCGTGACGGATTTATTTTTTTTAAACGTTTGGAGAGGATATAGTTTTCATTAAAAGATTCATCCCAACCAGGTGTGACATATTGTTCAATATTGATCTTTCTGGTTGCCACCCACCTTTTATTTACTAATTTTAAAATAGGGGTTTTTGCATAGCAGAATTCTTTCATAAATTGTAAGCCTTGGTAATTAGCTTCAATATCTGCAAATGAAAATATGCTACTCGTTTTGAGTCCATAATAACGAAATTCCTTTTTTATTCCATATTTTATACCAACTAGCTCTGCCTGTTCGATACTTCTATTTTTTTTCAAAGATTTTTTAAATAATTTATAAAGTCTCCAGCCTGTCCCTACAAAATGGACTAATTTATCGGTACCGAAATAAATATTATTATAATTATAATTCACACCAAAAAAGTAATTATCAATTAAGCGTGGCTTAGAGTTTGCGTATTGTGAGAGGGCATATTGTTCAGTGCGTGAATAGCGCGCAGGGTTGGGGTATCGATGAATTACAGTATCTTCATCGAGGGCCCAGGACTCTATATTTGTAATGATGATACCATCCGTACTTTTCTCAACGATGGCTTTTTGCACGTCGAAGCAAGACTTTTTCTTAGGGTTCCATGTGTTGTTAATATCAATTAGGGCGTCTTGCATGTTGTTATTCAGGTAGCGATGGATTATTTCCTTCGAGTCGTCTAGTGCTCTGTCCCAAACCATGTATTGATCAGTTTCTAGGGCGCATATATTTGTAAATCGTATAAAAAGAAGAAGAGACAAGCATAATTTCATAATGGTCCCGCCAATAAATTATTTATAAATAATTTTGTGTATCTACAATTCGAAATTTGAAAAGAAAAGTTCAAATTAAAAACAATGAAAAATTATAGACTCTGTCATTTTTATATGTGGCATGCGGTTGCTGCACAAAAAAAACATTTTTGCCTCAGTTTGCTGCAAGGTATGTTACAAGCCTCACCATGCAACAGCAAGTTTACTATATTACTAAATTAAAAGAGTGTTTATCTCAAAAACAAAAGGAAAATCCTCACTATTCGATGAGGGCCTATTCTCGTGATTTAGATCTCCACTCTTCGACCTTAAGCCAAATTCTAAAGGGTAGGAGAGGTCTTCCTTTTAAGCGGGCCAATGATGTTGCTTTGAAGCTTGCTCTTTCTCCCAAGGAAAAAACTCTCTTCATGGAAAGCTTTTATCGCAGTAAAACAAATATTGATGAGATCAAAGTAAATGAGCAGGACGATCGTTTTATTTTGGATGAATCTTACTATAAATTGGTCGCAGAGTGGGAGCATTTCGCAGTTTTAGAATTATTTAATTTACGGTCTTTCGATATTGGCATTGAGAATATTGCAAAGAAACTCAAAATTAATACAAATAGGGCAGAGGTTGTTTTATTAAACCTAACCAATTGTGGGCTCTTGATTAAAAATGATCATGGCGTATTTGAAAAAACTCATTCGGATATTAAAACGACAGAGGATATTTCGAACAATGCTTTAAAAGAATCACATAAAGAAGCTCTAAAAATGGGGCTTCATAAACTGGAAAAAATTGAGGTAGAACTTCGCGATTTTTCGTCAGCGACGGTTGCCGTAGATCTAGATAAACTACCGGAAGCAAAAACTATTATTAGAGAGTTTCGCCAAAAAATGACGGCGCTGCTTAGAGATGGGAATAAGACGGATGTTTTTCAACTTGCTATTCAATTTTATCCGCTAACAAAAACAAAAGAAAAGGAGAAATTACAATGAAAAGATTATTAATAGGATTAATGTTAATAGCAACGAGTTTAAACTCTTTTGCCGGAGATAAGGGTAATGGGGGATATGCACTTGTTTGTAATAATGAAGATGGTGTATCAGCAAAATTTTGGGATATTTATGAGGGAAAGGAGCTCGACCGAATAACCGGTTATGATGAATTAAACGACCAACCTTTTGCTGTAGGGGTTAGAAGCTATTTGAAGAAGCTTGCTAAGTTTGATGCTGAATTAGCGAAGGAGGTATCAAAAACAGCAGAGCAGTTGATTCACGCGGCACTAGAATATGAAAATTCAGGTAAAAAAAGAACTGGAGACATTAAATTTAGTCCCAATTTTATCGAAGATGTAAAAGATATGGGAAATGTATCCTACCCTATTCACTGTAAAGTTATGCAAGCTGCGGTAAGGTTGGTTAAAGAATTTGCAGAAGACCCAGAGTTCAAAATAAGCACGACCTATTGGAACTTATTTAATAATTTCCACAAAGTGGCTTTAATAATTCATGAATCTTTATACAAATATTTCGCAGAAAAATTAGAAGATAAGGACTCTAAAAATGTACGCTACTTTAACCAAAAACTATTAAGCATTGATTTTGATAGTTTCACAAATATAGATTACCTAAAACTTGCGAAGGCAACAAAATTTAAGACCGCAAATTTAAATGGGTATATTATTTTACTCGATGCAATCGAAAATCTTGATAGTGGTGCCGTCAAAGTAAGCATTAAAGGAACAACAACACAATTAGTGGACTCCTCTGGCAATAGATTCTTTACCAATATACTAATATTCAATAATGAGGGTTTGATTGATAGCGACGAGACAAGAAGGCAGAACGTAAGAGATTTACAGTTTATCGTTCTTATAGATGGTGTCTCTGATTTGTCTATTTTCATTGATGACAAAGAATTTTGTAGTTTAGAACTTGATAAACACTATAGCTTCCCTTATCATAATTGCTTTTTCGACGAAGCTATTTCTATTGGTCGGCATAAATTAACTATCATGATAAAAAGACATTCTGGTGAGAGACCATATCTCCAAGAGTGGCAGTTAGGTAGTGGATTTAAAACAATTATATCCGAAACTCCTATGAAATCGGTCAAATCTAAAGGGTATAAATATACCAGCATAATAAATGTTGAGTAGATTTTTGTATCTTCAAGCTTAAAGGCCAGTGCTTGTGAATAAAAAAGATATGTACTAAGAATTACTTTACAAAGGCGATGTTGATCTCGTTTTTGTAAGGTGTATTCGTCAACTTATAGTTTAATTCATTTTCGACACTCAATATATTGCCAATGTAGTTAAGATAGAGAGCTAGTCAAAATAAAATTAAACTTTTCTTGACAGATAGTATCTTTTTAGAAACTATTTGTTGTGGGGAGAATTAAAAGAGGAAATTATGAATTTTGGACACATAAATATGATCATGCCCCTCGCCATATTCATGTTAGAAAGGATGGAAAAGAAATCGCAAAATGGGACTTAGAAAATAATACCTTGATGAAAGGTAAGATGACCCCCAAAATTCTCAAACTAATCAGGGAACTTATAGCGGAAAAAAAATATGAAAATTAAAAATTTAGAAACAAATTATAGAAAAAAATGTTTTACCATTACTTTGGGAAAAAAGGTGTACTCTCTTCCTTTTGCAAAGTTAGAAACCCCCCCATCTGTTAAAAATAGGGTTACTGATTATTTTATAGAAAAAGATGGAAGGGCCGTAGTCTATACACTTGAATCTGGAGATGAGGATGGAGTTCATTTAGATTATTTTTTAGATTATAATAAGGACCCAGATTATCTATTGGAAATGCTTACTTATAATCTTAGTATTGCTGCCCAAGAGGCAGTTAAAAAATCAAAACTGAGTAAGAGGGAAATTGCTCGGAAATTGCATACTTCACCGACGGCCCTGTTGAGGCTTTTGGATCAAAATAATTATAATAAGACAATTAATCAGATGATTAAACTATTTCTTGTTTTAAATTTTTCTGTAGAGATTAAGGACTCAGATGTTGAATATAAAGCAAAAATAGACCAGCGGTCACCGAGAGGGTCGTAAGAAACATTATTAATATGGGGAGCGAAAAAAAAATTATCACCGGTTAAGGCGGTAATTCGTTCACCGTGTTCACTAATAACTGTTTGGGTAAAATGCAGATGATGGGTTAAATATAGCAGTTACAGCAGGAATAAGTTTCATCGCAAAATCTTTAGACTATGCTGCGCGAATGAAAATATGGATAGGAAAAGATCCACTGAAATGTATCAAGTGTGGTCAACAAAATGGAGGTTATAAAGGTTTGGAGTAAAAAATCTGGGATAATTTTTGATCTCTTAGAAATGTATTCAAAAAAATCACAAGCCCCACCGGTAGAATTGTTGTCTTTGGGAAAGGTCATTTCGACTGATCCAAAAAGTATTATAGAAAATGTGCAAATGGAATTAGCGCAGTACGGGTTAGCTTATTCTTAAATCCGAGCGAAGCGAGTTTTTGTTCTCAACGAGGAATATAAAAAAATCAAATCAGAATATTTTACATCTTCAGTTGAGGCCACGACTATAATTTCAGAATACGAAAGAGTTTAGGCTGAAAAAGAGGGTTGTCGGCTGAGGCTGGGGACTCTACTGCCTCATAATCAAAACTTGGTTTGTCGGTTACTAACTTTTTTTCTTTTCTCATTTTTTTTTCCTTAATCTGGTTATTAAATTTTATACCTGATCAAGAAATATTACTATGAAACACATTCTAATTTAGTTCTCCTATAATTCTCAGGTTATAATTTAATTTGTTTTCGGCGGCACAGTGACGTTAAGGTCATTAGAACCTTGTTTTGCGCTCGTTGGATGCCATCTTCTTCATTGGCCAGTGGCGAGCGCATATTTTTAAAGGCTTCTTCGGCGTCTTCTCTAGGCAGTAGAGAGAGAACTCTTTTTTGCAGCTTTTTATCGGTGGTTTTTAGGGCAATGCCTATAATTGCAGGTTTTATATATTTGAAGAGCATTTGCAAATCCAGATCGTTGATCCCATCTATATTTGCAAAGGAGAGGCTTTTTTCTAATAATTCGTCTGCTAGTTGTGGGTTACGAATTTTAATATTTTTTATGAGAGTTTCCTTCTCTGCGGTGGTCATAAATTGTAACATCTCTATAATTTGACCTTTGCCATTTAGAAAAATACCATTTTCAATTTTATCTTCTGTACTCATAAACCCTCCTCTTAACTATTTCTTGCCTCAGCATCCGCTCGTCTTTTTTGTTCTAACAATCTCTGTTGAGAATTGCTAATGACCGTTTTGTTTTCTTCAGCGATTTGATTCAATTGTTGCTCTTGGCTCTCTTTTTTTTGATCGACTTTATCATGATGCATTTGTTTCAAGTCATTAAGTTCGGCACTAAGACGTCTATTTTCATGCATCATCTGTTTATTATGCCTTTCTCTAACCTGTCCGAGTTTTATTTCTATATCTGTTTTCATCTTAGAGAGTTCAGCTTGATAATCTCTCTCTAGTTGGTTGATCTTATTTTTGTTTTTTTTGGCTATTGCATTGTACTCCTTGGCATGTTCTTTTTTTAATTGATTAAGCTTACTCAGTTGTTTTTTATTTTCTGAGTTCATTTGGCGCTGAGTTTGGATATTTGCAACATCACTCATAAAGGGTCCTTGAATTCGTTTACAATGCCACTTAGGGCATCTTACTATAGGATACAAAGATCTCAACTTTGATCCTAGGGGAGGAAAATATGTCCGAGGAATATGGCATTGTAAGTGCTCGTAAAGTGTATCTGGTTGCTGGAAAAAGAACTCCATTTGGCCGTTTTGGTGGTGGCTTGGCTAAAAAAACCCCGGTGGACTTGGCGCAGGAGTGTGCACAGGCCACTTTGGAAAGTATAAACCTATTACCCAAGTTAATCGATCATGTAATTTTTGCGAATGTTGTACCCTCTTCGACTGATACTCTTTACGCTGGTCGACATCTTGGTCTAAGGGTGGGAGCTCCAATTACTACCCCTGCTTATAATGTCAACCGACTCTGTGGCTCTGGTATTCAGGTTATTCTCGATGCCAATAAATTAATTAAATTTCAGGAGGCAGAATGTGTATTGGTTAGTGGCTCCGAAAATATGTCTATGACTCCACACTTAACGTATGGTGGTCGTTTTGGGACGAAGTATGGCAATTTGAAAAGCGTTGATATGCTATTGGACGCATTAACAGATCAACATTGCCAGACGTCAATGGGTATTACCGCAGAAAATCTAGCAAAAGAGTTTTCTATCGGCCGGGAGCTTTCAGACGAGTATTCATTTAATTCCCATAAAAAATGTCAACAGGCCTACGAACAGGGATTTTTTGATGATGAGATCATACCTGTGCAGGCGCATAAAAAAAATATTATTAAAGATGAGCATCTACGCAGTGATATTTCCCTTGCGCAAATGCAGGCTTTGCCCGCTACCTTTCAAAAAAATGGCGTCGTAACCGCCGGTTCCGCATCTGGGGTGGTGGATGGAGCAGCTGCTGCGATCATTGCCAGTGAAGAATTTTGCCTGAGAAATAAGCTAACACCATTGGCTGAAATTATAGATGGTACTGTTGTGGGCGTCGAGCCAACGCTCATGGGAATTGGCCCTTCACCAGCGATTAAATTATTGTTGGAAAGAAATAAAATGGGCCTCGATGATATTAATTTGGTGGAAATAAATGAAGCCTTTGCACCACAAATACTCGCCTGTGCAAAGGATTTAAATTTATCATTAGAAAAGACCAATATTTGGGGAGGAGCGATAGCCATGGGCCATCCTCTGGGCACTACTGGAGTGAGAATTTCACTGACATTAGCACGCCAATTAAAGCAGACAGCAGGTACCTACGGGATTGCATCTGCGTGCATCGGTGGAGGACAAGGGATATCATTGTTACTCAAATCCTGTTAGTTCCATGAAGAAAGAAATACTTTTTCATTCAGAAAGTTTTTATCATTTTCGTAGTTGGGTTAATCTCAATATGCAAGGACTCACCTGGCAAGGAAAATTTGAAAAAGAGTTTGAAGAGTTTTGGAAGATTTTTTTTATCGATGGATTGTCTGTAGAACAAATCATCGATAGATTTGGCTATGCCATGGAAATTGTAAAAATTGGCCCTTTAACATCGTGGTTTAATTGGCTGCAAGAAAAATTTTTGAGCTTCACATTTATTTATAAAAATCCTACTTTAGAAGAATTGGCCAATGCGAGTAAAATGAATATTTCGATTTTGGCCAACACCCTAAGAAATTTTTTTTTGGATAAGTTTCCACATCTTGATGATTATTTTAGTGAAAAATTTCAAGTTGGAAATATTGCAAGTGAAAATTTAGACCTAACCTTTTCACGAATTACCAAAGAAGTGGTTTTGCCCGCAAGTTTTTCGGGTAGCTCTGACGATGAAATCATGCCATCCTTGGAGGTGACACTTTTTGAAGAATGGGGGCAGCTGTTAGAAAAACTCAAAAAAAATGTCTATCATTCTGAATTAAACTTTAAAGAAATTCGCGAGCAAGCTTCTTTGAAAGAACAGCTTAAAGTTTTATACGAGATTATTCTTTTAATATTATTAGGGATTGGAATAATTTATGGGATTAAAGCTTCGAACTATTGGTATGAAAACTACTTAGCAGATAAGATTAGTGTTTATGAACCAAAATTTAGTTGGTTAGATAAGTCAAAAACTTTTAAGCAAGTTGGTGTGGAAAGTTCTAGTGAAAATCCTTTGTTGCCAAAAAAAGATTTTGAAAAAATTGAAGATAAAACAAATTTTGAAGAAGTTTCTATAGATGAACTTTTTGCTACTGAATCGGAAGTCGTTTTAACCTCATGGGATTCTTTGCCTAAAGATTTTGATGTCGCAGATCATGAAGAATCTATTTATGAAGAGAAGAGAAAGGCAGAGTACCGAGATAATCGTTTTGGAAATAAAAAGGTTTATCGAGTGATGATGAAATCAGTGGACCTCGAAAATTCGCGCACAAACCTAGACCTACTGCTGGAAAAGTATAATGTAACTCAAGCCGATAACGTCAAACCGGGCACCTATGTCCCTGGTGGTGTCTACTATAACCTCTTCGTTCCACGTGAATTTCTCAAAGAGTTTTTAGCACAAGTGATGGATGTAGAAGAGTCGACATTATATGAAAGCCGCACCAGGAGGCCAAACCCTCCAGGTAAAAACAAAGTCTTCATCTGGGTAAAGGATTACTAAGTCCTGGTCAAAAACTTACATTTCCAACAGGGCAGACCAATGAAAAGTCGAAATAATTTCTATTTCACATTACTATATGGTGCTTCTCTATGTGGGAATATGACAAACCATAATCTTTTGGGTTCTATAGATGTTTTCGATACATTAGGTCGTATAAGGAATATTTAGAACATAGACCTGTACAAAATTTTCGAAAAAGCGTCTCTCAAGTCTATCCCTCAGTCCGCAACGGAATAAATAAATCTGGAGGCTTTGTTGCAGATTTTCTAATCCCTTTTGGTGAGAATAGAATGAAATCAAACGGAGTTAGGTTCTTCTACAGTTCACAAAATACAAAAAATCTAGGTTATGGAATTGGTTGGGACATTGCTAAATGTCGAATATAAAGAGTTTAATTATCAACTTCATACTAAGAATAGAGCGAACTGCAGGTGTACGGCCGGAGGATATCGATGAGATATTATAAGTGAAGTCGATTTAAATGGGGATGGAATTGTTGAATCATTAACAAAGACTAATTGTAAGGGCTCACCCTGCCAACTTAGAAATCGAAATACTATTCAAATCAATCTCAGGCAAAGCTCTCTTTATTTTAGAGACGTTTTCGATACTCGTTTCCTTCTTCCCTTTTTCAATCATCTTAATTGTTGGAAGAGGTATCCCAGAGGCTTTACTTAAATCCTCTTGGGTCATACTCGAGCGTCTACGGTAAAGTTTAATAAGCATGGCTAACTTCTGAGAAGAGGTTATCTCCTTAAAAGAAATAATCGTCGTCCTTGCATTATAAAGATCGTAGCCGACAACTCTATCACCCTCTTCTGCAAGAACAACATCAACTCCATCTAGAAAGTCTTCGACGTAGCATGAGACATTCTCAAGTCTAATAGACATAAAATCTGTTTTAACATCATAAGAAATTTTCATTACTCACCTTCCTTAAAAAGAATAGTCCCACAAGAAATACTTGACCTTGTGTGGCCCGTTGAAATCCAGTTACCGTCATTACAAATCTTAACGGTCACTCGATAATAACGATCCTTATTCTTTGTATTTTTCCAAGGCCCTTTATAATAAAGCCTGTAGTTCTTTAGGTTTATATGCTGGCCTTCACAAACTACTGACGGGGCCTTTAATACTTCAGCGATTAGCTCTTTAGTCATTTCTGGATGATCTACAACGATATGTTTTGTCCAAACATCATCATCCAGCAAAATAGCCTCATCTTTGTAGTCTTTAAACGTATTCGTCATTAAGCCAAGCTCCTTAGTTAGAATAATACAAAATCTTGAGAAAGTATACGATATTATCCTTTTTATATGTTGACGTATTGTAAGGTATGGGACGGATAAAGTGCAGAAGTGTCATTACCAAGAGAAGTAGTTACCAAGCGACTTTGACGGTATCTGTGTGTCATATTTTACCTTTTTTTCTAGTCTAATGGCCATCGTCTGCATGTTGTGACGGAGCCAGATATCTCTCCCTCCTCCCGAGCTTACAGGAAGCTTAACTTTGAATTTAAAATGAGATGAGATGAGATTTGGGCCTGACCGATAATCTTCAGGATGGTTAATCAATAGCTTTTATTATTAATGTATCGATTAACTATTTTAGTTGAGAAATTATTTTATAAGGTGTTTTATTTTAGTGATGAGTCTAAAATTAATCTCTTCTGGCGTCAAAAATTCTAGAGCAGTTCCCCATCGGTTTTCAAGCTCTGATAAAATTGAATGAAATACAATTTGTAAAAGGTTCCTTTTTTCTGAGATTTCGTATTTGAGTGGCCATAATTTTAAATATAGAAATGACTTTGTTGGAGCTAGAAGACCATGTTTTTCAGAAAATTTCCAACCAGCTAATTGGTGTTCAACTGTAAAATTACGAACAGAGGCTATTTCAATTTCTTCCTCTGAAGATCCTGGATAAATTGATACTTCATATTCTGCCCGAGGGTTTTCTTTATAAAGAACTGCGATGAGATCGGCATATAATTCTGCATATGGATGAAAAAGTAGATCTAGCTTTTTAAAACTCTCATTTTCTTCAATTTTTCGATACAATTTTTCACTTTCATCGCTTATTTTTTTAATTTCTTGTTGCAATTTCAAGACCTCATTTTCATCTTTGGAAAATTTTATTTTATCTTCGAGTATGGGTATTTCCAACGCGATGTTAAAAGCTTTCTCATAAGCTAATTTTTGTTCGCTAATTGGCATAAATTTATTTGCAATTATTTCTTGAAAAATTAGATGACCGTACTCATGGGCCCAGACCGTTTTGGTTTTGTCTAATGAATAGATGTATCTTTTGTTTATCAATCTATTGGAAATTGAGATAAAACCGCTCTCATCATATGAGTTATTAAAGTTTAAATGAGAAATATAAAGCCCAAATAATGATGAAGAAGAGACGAGGTCATTTACATCGTTAACAACCCTAGTAAATTCTTTTGCATCGTCACAATTTAGTCTTTGGTCCCAAAAATGTACGAATAAAATTTGAGGATGATCCAATCTACAATGATCAAAGCTTGATAGGGAGATGGATGACTTTGAAATTTCTTCAGAAAATGAAGAAAAGGGTAACAAAATAAGAATAATTAAAAATAATAAATTCGAAATTACCTCTTGATTTAAAAAAAAATACTTAGAATCAAACCAATTACCTATCACGCTTACACTCAAAAAAGCCATTTTTTCTATGACTTATCTAATTAAAGGCCTTCGCATTTATCAAGCATTTATTTTTGCCCTTTTTTTCCCAATCTAACTCTTCTAAGAAAGTTTTAGCGACTGCTCTTATATTCCTTTTCATTTTTATAAATCCTGGCTCGCCCTTTTTTTGTTTTGATAGTTTCAAAGCAAGTTCATCTAGACCATCTTTGCCATGATATTTTGGCTTTACGGAATTTTCTTCTTGTCCAAATAGCATTGCTAAAATCTTCTCATATTCCTCGGTGGTGCCACCAAAGGTTTGCCAAACTTGTTGAAGTCTTGCTTTGTCATCTTGCGGCAATACCGCCATAACATTGATAAACGCCTTTACCATATTATGACCAGGGTAATATGTTTTGGCGTATTCGAGGTATCCTGTTGGTGTTAAAAGCTCTTCTTTGAGTTCTAAAACTTCTGCATTGGGGTCCTTATAAAGCCGTTCCAATTCAAGCTCGTATTCCGCAGGGGTACCGTTAAAGTTTTGCCATACTTGTTGAAGCTTTGCTTTATCATTCTTTGGCAAGACCGCCATTGCATTGTTAAAAGCCTTTTTCATATTTTGACCAGAGTAATGTTCTTTGGCATATTTGAGGTATCCTGTTGTTGTTAAAAGCTCTTCTTTGAGCTCTAAAGCTTTTGCATTGGGGTCCTTATAAAGCCGTTCCAATTCAAGCTCGTATTCCTCAGGGGTACCGTTAAAGCTTTGCCATACTTGTTGAAGCTTTTCTTTATCATCCTTTGGCAATACCGCCACAACATTCATAAACACCTTTTTCATATTTTGTTTTGGGTAATATGTTTTGGCGTATTCATGGTATCCTTTTGGTGTTAATAGCTCTTCTCTAAGCTCAAAAACCTTTGCATTGGGGTCCTTATAAAGCCGTTCCAATTCAAGCTCGTATTCCTTAGTGGTACCGTTAAAATTTTGCCATACTTGTTGAAGCTTTTCTTTATCATCCTTTGGCAATACCGCCATAGCATTGATAAAAACCTTTAGCATATTTTGCCCAGAGTAATATTTTTTGGTGTATTCGAGGTATCCTGTTGTTGTTAAAAGCTCTTCTTTGAGCTCTAAAACTTTTGCATTGGGGTCCTTATAAAGCCGTTCCAATTCAAGCTCGTATTCCTTAGTGGTACCGATAAATTCATGCCAAACTAGTTGCAGTCTTGCTCGGTCACTTTTTGGCAAAACCGCCATGACATTGGAAAAAGCTTTTTTCATATTTTCACCAGGGTAATGCTTTAAAACGTAATTAAGGTAAGCATTCTGGGCGAAGAGATCTTCTCTAAGTGTTAATATGTCTGCGCTGGAATCTTTATAAAGGCGTTCCAATTCAAGATTAAAGTTCTCAGGAGTGCCGACAAATTTTTGCCAATATCGTAACAGTTTAGCTCGATCGTTCTTAGAAAGATTACTCAACACATGGTTAAACACGGAGTTCATACTTTTATTTTTGTCAAAATATTTTAAGACGTAAAGATAAAGCCCATGGTGAACGAGCCATTCTGGTTTAATTTTTGTTTTTGTTTGATCCGTGTAAATTGCCACGGCGATTTGAGAAAGAGTTTGGTTCTGGGATACATCCGCTGAGATTTTTCCAATAGTTAGAGAAAAAATTAGCAAAAAGATATTTGTAACTTTAAGTAATTTGCGTAAAATTGTTAAAGATTGTCTATCCACTTTTAAAACTCCATTCAAATCAAAAATATAATCTCCAGATATTGTCCCAAAACTGGTAGGTAAAATATCACTCAGGTGCAACACCTCAAGTCTTTATATTAAAGAAATGATAAGCTGATTATTCATCTGAATATAGGGCTATGAAATTCTTTCAATTGATACTGTTTAAAAATATGACACTTTTTAAAAAATCATGGCCTAAATAGTTTGATTTTCATTAAATTTAAAAATGTAAAGAAGAAGTAAAGCCGACTTAAACCAGAAATAGTACTATCACGATCTAGAGTGTCCATAGGAAATACTTGAAAAGCTCGCGATTTGGTCGAATTCGGTGCTATGTCTTATTTCAATGGGCAACGACTAGCTCACTTTGGTTTTCTTTTTTTGTTTATTGAATATATCATCAATCTCACTAGATGACCTTAGCTTTCCATGGGGCTACACACGTAAGATTGCGAGAAGCCAAATAACATATTTTGGAAAAAATATTATAGTCGAGTGATTATTTAATTATGGCCATTTTCTAGATTGATGAAGTAGAGAAATAATCTCAATTGATGATTTCATTTTTCTATAAATGAGAATAAAAGGCATTTGAGAAAATACTAGCTCTCGGGTTCCTTTTACTCTTCCAACCCTACCAATTTCTGGGAATATTTTTATCTGACCAATAGATGATTGAATGTTTTCAATAGTCAATTCTAGATTCTGAGGATGTTCTGATGTAACGAATTCACGTGCCGATTCAAGATCGTTTAGTGCCTGCTTGGTCCACTTAACATTTAGCTGCGCCACTTACTCATGGCCTTGTTTACTTGAGATGAGGATGCAAACTCTTGGTTATTTGCTTGCTTTACCCCCGATTTTATTCGTTGAACCTGCCAATCATTTATATCAAGGTACAATTTTATTGCTTCATTAATCAAAAAACTTCTATCTCTTTTATTTAAACTCGCAAGACGATCTAACTCATGGATTTCACTCTCTTCAATTCTTACTGATACTGCACTTTTTGCCATAAAATCCTCCTATACAAGACAAATAATACTATAAAATACGATGTATTACAATGGATTATATAATGCAACGAGCGATTATCAGAAAAAGGTGTTCTGAACAAAACGTTTTTTTTGAAAATCATGGTGCAAATGGTTTAATTTACATAAAACGTTTTCATAGCGCCTATGGGTTTTTATTTTTCGGTTTCTTTAGAGTATTTGAGGATATGTTTGTTGATATCCTTGATGGTAAGAATACCTTGTCCGGCCTTCGCTTTTTCTTTTTTCTGCTTTTTTACTTGGTCCTGTAATTTATTAAAGCGGTCAATATTGGGGTCTGCTGCAGTTGGGTTAGAGCCTCTGCTAGCGGCCTTTCTGTTGGGTGAATTTTTTGGATCGAAGGCGCTGTCCTCGACTTCTCTGTGCATAGTCGCGAGATTTTTTGTGGCATCGGCTCCCTCCCCAACTTGCAGGTATCCAGAAATAACATTATTAAAATGTATAAGGTCTTTATAACGATTTACTTTTGTCGCCAGCTCTTGTTTTATTTGATTAATAGTTTGTTGATCATTTTCTGGATCAAAATTTTTACCTTTAGTTGAATGATCGCTAATACGTTGATTGATGCTCTCAATAATGCCTTCTTTTTCCTTTTTATATTTTTCTACAATGACCCCCTTTGCTAGGTCATTTTTGAGTATGTCTACTATCTCGTTATCTGAGTAACCTTGATTTTTTAAGAATTTTTCCTTTTCTTTTGCAGTCATTGTTCGCAAACGATTTTCCAGTAGAGATCTTTTTAAATCTAGTTCATCTTTAAGCTTAATGAGTTTTTTCTGGTCATCTTTGTTGTTAATATATTTTGTACATTCTTCTGCATCGTTGTTCTGGCTACATTTTGTGGTAAAGTCTTTTTCCATGTCATCATGGGCCTTCTTATAGCCCGATTTATTAACGAATTCGTTTGAAGTAATGGAGGTTAGTTGATCGGTTTGTTTTGCTGAACCTAAGTTGACCTTTCTTTCAATGGTAGCACCAGAGGCATCGCTTTCTTTTATGGTAATGTGATTTCTTTCGAGTCTTTTTTCGAATGCATTATTGAGTTCCTTAACGGCTATCAGGTTTTGTTTCATTGCTCTTATATAGTGAATGGCATTACAAGCTCGCCCTTTAGCATAGGTGTCTACGCCTGTTGTGTAGTCAAAATTTCCGGTTTTTTTTCCTTTTGTATCTCGTTCTGCGGTTTCAGTACAGACGTATTGAATACTTTGAATACAGCCGCTCCATTGTGCAAAAGCAGCATTTTTATTGCCGGATATATCCAGTTCTGTGAGTTTATTTAAATTGGCTTGTCTGCGCTCGGCCCTTTTATCTTTCTTTATAATATAATTGTCATTTTCTTTGTCTGTCTCAATACAGTAGGAGCTTAAGGTGCTAATAACATTTTTGCCAACCTGGGATTCATAGAGCTCAAAAAAGACTTTTTGGTCCACTATCTTCTTTTTGCTCTTGCTGCCTGGAATCTTTTTTCCATAAAGGGTCTCCTGCAATCTCTTTTTCAAATATTTTTCGAGCTTTATTAGGGCGGGGTTGGAGGTGGTTTTTAAATTGTTCAGATCTTCTTTTGTCTCTTTCTTTTTCTCATTGACGATATATTTTTTCGCCAGCTCTTCGAGTTTGGCGGCACCTACTTCTCCAACAATACATTCTCCGATGGTGCCATAGGGTTTTGTTATATCTTGTTTAAAATTATCCTTATTGCATCTTCCCTGGTAAACCGCTTTGACTTTATCATCGCGATCAATGATGGTTTGCAGGGTTTTTTCCTGGTCTTGGGCGAGCCCAGACCAAGCTGGCCCAGCATAAAGGCCATTGAGGAACGGGATGATGATAATAAGGGCAATATATTTTTTCATAAGTCTACCTGGTTTATTATCGGCGAAAATGCTGCTATACGAGAGCGAATTCACAGGAAATAAGCATGGAGATCTAAGTGATTGTAATTGCGAGGGATTAAAAATTCTTTTCCCGGGGCCTTGGGAGGGGAGTGCCCGAAATTATTGCTGCAGATTCACATGGAATCGTCTGGGATGCTAAAGAGAGCTTTAAAGCTTCTTAAAGTATGGTGAGTTTTTCCAAGATAGTACCATTGTCTTACAAAACCAATCATCATGGCGGCGAGGAAGCCATAGACCACACCGGTGTGAATTTGTTGTGCTACTAAGCCTGTGTCGTGGGCGCCTCCCAAAAGGAAAGCTAGCATGCCCAAAATCAACATCATCATAGTCCATGGAATGGTTTGCCTTTTACTGCGAGTGGTGTCTGCGACATATTGCCTGACCTTGGTTATGTAAGGAGAGAGGTCCGCCGGTGGTGTATCAAAAATTTCGTGGAGGTTGCTTTTGCTGGTGAGTATCATGGCGACGTTATCCACCAACCTCGAAACGCCTATAAAATAAAACATCACAAAAGCTTGGGCAAAAATGGTGAAAATAAAAGCTGGTATAGCTAGTTGAATATGACTAAACTTCAGCTCGAGCCAGCCAAATGCGAGTGCCACCGTGAGAAAAATTCCCGTGATCATTAAGACAATTAAGGATCGCAGTAAATAGGCCATAATTTGCTCTCCAACTCTGGATATTAACAGCTCTAATGATTTGTCAAAGTTGAGCTAGTTTGTTATTTGATTCGATCTGGCCAACTTAGAACAGATAATAATAATTGAAAAGGAATTCATGGAAAATCCTCAACCAATCGGCAACAAAAATGTTTTAGAAAATCCCTTTTTAGGAGGGATTATGGTGCCTATTGCCATAGTCTTGGTAGGGGCGTTGATCATTTTTGGTGTCACTAGGATGTTATCTTCGCAAAGAGATTATCATGATTTAGTGAGAGAGTTGGACTCTAAAACTTTTGGCAATCGCTGGGTTGCCGCTTTTGAATTGTCGAAATTGATTTCAACTGCGCAAATTCCGCAAGGTGATGTTCCTGTCTTGGTGGCAGATTTGGCGCGTATATACAGCAGCTCTGCAGATGCTAGAACCAGAAATTTTCTCATCGTGGCGCTGGGAGCGCTAAAAAGTGAAGCTGCCGTTGCTACCCTAGAAAAAGGTTTAGCCGATAGCAATAAGGATGTTGTTTTCCACGCGGTTGTTGCGTTGGGCAATACACCTCTGGGTTATAAAGTTAATTGGGATAAACTCCTACCTTTTTTAAAATCTGCAGATCCCGGCTTAGTGCAGGCGGTTATTTTTACTTTGGCCCACCATCGGGTGGAAAAGGCCAGAGAGAATTTAATAGGATTACTGGGGCATTCTTCCCTTGCGGTTAAATACTCAGCCGCAACTGGATTGATCTATTATAAAGAAAATCAAGCGCTCCCTATACTTGAGGAAATCCTTCAGTTAACTGCAGCAATTGATGCTGAAAAGGTGCTTTTTAGAGCGGGACAAATTCGTGCATTAAAGAGCAATGTCTTGGCGGCGCTAGTAAAAATTAAATGGCCAGTTTTAAACGAGATTATTAAAACTCTTGCGCATAGCAACTCAGATATAAAAATCGTTGCACAGGCAAGGGACGCATTAAATCAGTTGAAAAATTAGCTCAAAGTTTTCATAATCAATGTACTGTTGTTAAAAAATAATGATATAAACGGAGTTTAAATTATCCGTTAATATTTTAGTATCTTTCGTATTTCTAGGGGAAGCTGGTCATGAGTGATGAGACCAAGACAAATTTAAATCGTAGAGAATTTTTTTCCTATCTTTCCGTTGCCTGGATTTCCTTCACTGCCGCCTGTGCAGGTTTGGCGGGTCTTGCTTTCAGGTTTTCTTATCCAAATGTCAATTTTGAACCCGAGATGGAATTTATCGCCGGCTCTGTGGACGATTATGAGGAGGGGGTAGATGAAAGATGGAAAAATGGATTTGGTGTTTGGATGGTTAAGTTAGAGGGGAAACTTTTCGCTCTTTCAAATATTTGTACTCATCTAGGCTGTATTCCCAACTGGTTGCCGGCCGAGTTAAAATTTAAATGTCCTTGCCATGGGTCAGGTTATTATACTTCGGGGATTAATTTTGAAGGACCTGCACCTCGACCCCTCGAGAGATATAAAATTTCTTTAACTCCCGAAGGAAAAATTAAAGTAGATAAAACAAAAGTATATCGTTATGAAAAAGGTCAATGGGATCAGTCAGATTCATTTCTGAATGTTTAATAATTAAGATAAATGATTTTGAAGGTAAATAGCTATGGCGAAAGGTTTTGCAGACAAAGTTAGAGAGACACAAGTTTGGAAGTCAATTTTTAGGCATGGGCCACCGGATAATGCGAGAAATAGGGCCGCGGTGGTGGCGGGTAACGTCTTTTTACATCTCCACCCTATTAAACTTAAAAAATCCGGGGTGCAACTTGGTTACACTTGGTGCATGGGTGGATTGACGTTTTTTATTTTCTTGGCATTGACGGTTACCGGTGTGCTTTTAATGTTTTATTATAGGCCAACTGCAGAATATGCATTTAACGATATTATCGCTCTTAAAGAACATGTTCCCCTGGGAATTATGCGTGAAATCCACCGTTGGGGAGCCCATGCCATGGTTATTACCGTTTGGCTGCATATGTTCCGGGTTTTTATGACGGGATCGTATAAGCCGCCACGAGAGTTCAACTGGGGTGTTGGTGTTATCTTGTTAGTTTTAACATTATTATTGTCTTTTACCGGTTATTTACTGCCGTGGGATCAGTTAGCTATTTGGGCCATTACAGTTGGTGCAAATATGGCAAAGGCAACTCCTTTTGTTGGGCACGGGGGGCCGGGGGCAGCTTTGGCGCAAATTGGTGACTTCGTCATGGTTTCCGATAAAAATGATGTGCGCTTTCAACTCCTGGCGGGACGCTTTGTTGGAGAGCCTGCTCTGCTACGATTTTATATTTTGCATTGTGTTTTTATTCCCCTGGTTGTGGGTGTTCTCATTGCTGTGCATTTTTGGCGTGTGAGAAAAGATGGTGGAATTTCAGCACCACTGTAAAAATTAAACATGGTGGATTTTGAAGGGTTAAAAAGCTATGAAAGAATTAATTAATACGATATCAGATCCCATTATTTCGTTTCCTCTGGTGACGTTACTTTTTTATTTAATGCTCAAGCATTATTTAGTGGTGGGTTCGAAAAAATTTGCTAAAATTTTTCTCATCATTGCACTGCCAGTCGTTGTTTGGATGTGTATGGATGCAAACTTTTGGCTTATTGTCACTTGGCCGGATAATATTCCCATCTCTATCCTCATTGTTACAGTTTTCTTTTTCACTTGGCTTTCCCTGCATAAGGCTGCGGTCAACGATGTGCGCTTAGCTGCAGGTGGGATTCCCATCGAAGCGGAGCCAGAAAATCGTGAAAAAGTCTGGTGCTGGCCAAACCTTGTTTATACTGAACTTTTTGCCATCATATTAGGCACTATTTTTCTTATAGTGTGGGCGATTATTTTTAAGGCACCATTAGAGGAGCCCGCTAATCCGACTTGGGCGCCAAACCCCGCTAAAGCACCTTGGTATTTTCTCGGTCTACAAGAGATGTTGGTTTATTTTGATCCTTGGATGGCCGGGGTGGTCTTGCCGGGAATTGTTGTGGTTGGCCTCATTTTAATTCCCTATTTAGATACCAACCCGAAAGGCAACGGCTATTTTACTTTTGCTGAACGGAAAATGGCGGTAACTCTCTTCCTTTTTGGTTGGCTAGTATTGTGGATCTATTTGATTTTTATCGGTGTCTTTTTAAGGGGTCCAAACTGGACTTTTTATGGACCTTTCGAATATTGGGACTTCCATAAAGTCGTGGCAGAAAATAATATTAATTTATCCGAGATTATTTGGATTAAGCTATTCAATATTTCAATGCCTAAAAATCTTGTTATTCGAGAAATATTTGGCATCATTTTGACTGCAGCCTATTTGGTGGTAACGCCATTTTTGGTGATGAAAAGTAAGTGGGGTCAGAAAATTATCGAAAATATTGGGACGATAAGATATTACATCTTGATTTTTTTAATTATCGGTATGGCGAGCTTACCAATTAAAATGATTTTAAGATGGTTGTTTACCCTTAAATATATTGTGGCACTTCCAGAGTGGGAGCTGAACCTCTAAATATTTGTAAAAATAGCGTAAATTAATAAGTTGAGTGTAAAAAGGAATCGTAATGAGTGATAAGAAAGAGCCAGGTATGGCTTATAATATGAGCAAGCTAAATAAGGTGTTTGCTATCGTTTCAGTGTTATTTCTTATGACAGTCATTTGGGTTTTTGTTGATGATTATTTTAGACCATGGAAAGTGGTACAAATTGAGTCGTTGCAAATTAAAAGAAAAAAATTAATTGAAAAAGCTAAAAAAGCGCAAGAAAAAATTAATGATGCAGAGGTCGCCGCTTTAGAAAAAAAACTTGCAGCAGCTAAAAAAGAAGTCTTAGGAAAGGCCGATGTCATTGAAAAAATTAATGCTAAACTTAATAATATTGAAAAAGATATTAAGTCTACGACAATAGTTTTGGGAAAATACAACGCGCAAGTTGCCGCCTTAACCTTTCAATATGGTGTCGCTCATGGGGAGCATTCTCCTAAAGCGGAAGGTCTTTTACATAAATTGGAGAGCAATAAAAAGCTCTATGCTGAGACCAGTGATAAAATGAAAGGACTGGAGAGTCAAAAGAGGGCGCTAAAAAAAGAAATTGTGGGTATTGAAAAGGATGTTACAACCACCGAAAAACGGATTGCAAGCATCTTTAATCAAAGAAATTTACTCAATCGGGCGATTAAAACAACAGATATACAACCAACAACCCTAGAGGGGATTTTATTTGCCGTGAGAAATTCACCTATGATTGACTACCTTGACCCTACCTTAAAGATTCATCAAATAGTTTTAAATGATATTACTGACGATAGATACTTTCAGCATGTACCCAAAGTTGATCGTTGTACAACTTGTCACACTTTTATCGGTCAAAAAGGTTTTGAAGAAGAGAAAAATCCTTTTAAGACTCATCCAAAATTAGATTTAATATTAGGCGCTAAATCTCCTCACCCAATGAAAAAAATTGGCTGTACAGTCTGTCATGGTGGCGAGGGACAACGGGTTCACGACTTCCAATCTGTTGCTCATATCCCGCAAAATGATCAACAAAAAGCTGTCTGGGAAAAGAAATATCATTGGCATGCTCCGCACAAAGTTCCCCAAGAAATGCATAAATTACAATACACAGAAGCCGGTTGCGTTAAATGTCATAGTGAAACTCAATATATCCCCGGTGCTACTGCCCTCAACGAAGGGCGCAGAAATATTCAAAAATTTGGCTGTTATGCCTGCCATAAAATAAAGGGATGGGAAGATTTAAGAAACCCAGGTCCGAGTTTAGAAAAAATTGCCGCAAAAGTGGATAAGAAATTTTTTAAAAAATGGGTGTGGGACCCGAAAGTTTTTAATAAACATGCAAAAATGCCCTCATTTTTTATGCAAGAAAATAATAAAGACCCGGCGTTTGTGGCAAAAAATATTACCGAAGTTAATGCTATGGCCGAGTTCATATGGTCAAAATCCCAAGCCTACCAACCGATTCATAAGTATACTGGGGGCAATCGGGAAAAGGGCAAAGAACTGGTGGAGACAATTGGTTGTATGGGTTGTCATGGTGTGGAAGGCCTAGATGAGCAATCTCATAAAGTCGACGCTTTTGCCGGTCCCTATTTAACTGGCCTTGGATCTAAAATAAGTGGCGACTGGTTGGTCACTTGGTTGCGCAAGCCTCAGCATTTTCAAGAAAACACTATTATGCCTTCTTTTAGGCTTAGCAATAGAGAAGCTAACGATATAGCGGCCTTTCTACTAGCTTCTAAAAATAAAACTTTTGAAAAATTAGAATTTGAAAAGATTAACCCTAAACTTAGAGATGATCTCCTTGTTGAATATTTTGCAGCCTTTGATACTATCGCCGTGGCGAAAAAGAAGCTTGCGACTTTTTCAGAGCATGAAAAAACGTTAGAACTTGGCAAGAGGTCGATAGGCAAATACGGCTGCTATTCATGCCATACCATTGATGGATTTGCCGGCAGAGCACCTATTGGGCCAGAGCTAACAAATGTTGGATCAAAGCCATTGACGCAATTTGGTTTTGGTCACGAAAAAGTTGAACACTCTAGATCTGGTTGGATTAAAGCGCATTTATTAAACCCGCGTCGCTGGGATAATGGTGCGGATAAACCCTTCAAAGGCCTTTTAAGAATGCCTAATCTGAATATGACCGAAGCAGAGGCGGATTCAATCACCTTAGCGCTTTTAGGGCAAGTCTCAGATTATATTCCAAAAACTGGTGTGAAAAATTTGAATGCACACGAAGAGATTGCCGCGAAAGGTATGAAAACTATCGTTAATCTCAACTGTATTGGCTGTCATAAAATTGACTCGATTGGTGGGGACATCTTGGCAATGTTTGACGATGTCAACGAGGGACCACCAAGATTGATAGATCAAGGACATAAACAACAATCCACTTGGTTTTATCATTTCTTGGATAATGTTTCTCCAATTCGACCATGGTTGAAAGTAAGAATGCCCTCCTTTAATTTAAGTGTTGAAGATAAAAATAATTTAACCGCCTTTTTTCAGGCAAAATCTAAGCAACCAACTTTTGTGGAAGCAAAAGTTATTTGGGAAAAAGGTGAAAGAACAGGGGCCATAAAATTATTTAAATCTTTGGATTGTGCGAGCTGTCATACTACAGGCTTTAATACTGAAGAGGCCACCGCCCCCGATTTGCATAATGTGGGCAAAAGGCTACGGCCCTCTTGGATCGAGAAATGGTTAAGAAATCCACAGGCCATTCTTGAAGGAACTATCATGCCGAGTTTCTGGGAGGATGGAGAGTCAACTGATACAGATATTTTTGCGGGTAATGCCGACAAGCAAATTAAAGCACTAGTAAAATATTTAATTGAAATTAGTAAAAATGAATACGAGAAACCATTACCTAAAAATTAGCTTAAACAGGAGATACTATGGCCACTCATGCAGTAGCTACAAATCATAATGACCCACAATTTGGCAAGGCTACCCCAGGAAAAATTGGCATGTGGATTTTTCTCACCACAGATGCCATGTCTTTTTCCGGTTTTTTAATTGCCTATGCTGTTTTAAGGGCAACGAAAGATTGGCCAAACCCCATAGAGGCCCTCGGAGGAGTAGGCCTCTCAGGATTTATGACATTTATTCTCATATGTTCATCTGTTTCCATGGTGCTCTCCATCGATGCTTGTAAAGGCAAAGATAGGGAGGGAATGTTGAAATGGCTATTGATCACAATTGCTGGCGGTGCCATGTTTCTCGGCATCCAAGTTTATGAATACATTCACCTCTATAGTTTAGGCATCAGCTTAACAACTTATGTTAATGGAAATAACCTCTTCGGTTCTACATTCTATATGATTACAGGTTTCCACGGCCTGCATGTATTAACAGGTGTTATCTACCTCATTTGCATGTACCGCTTGGCCTTTCTAGGCCGCTTTGATAATGGTGAATACAATCAACTAGAAATAGCCGGCTTGTTTTGGCATTTTGTCGATCTAGTCTGGATTTTAGTCTTCACGTTTATCTACTTATTATGAAAAAATTTATCTTCTTTTTATTCATTTTTATTTTTGCTCTCTTCTCCGAGTTTGCCATAGCCTGCCCAGGCTGTGCAGGCTCAATGGATAATCCGCGAGAAAAATATATTCCCTATGTTTTGATGATCTTCATTGTTCTAACCTATATTCCACTTTCTTACATTTTTAGGTTAATCATCAAAAACAAAGACTCTGATTAGGTACGCGGGTACTAAATGATTAGGTACGCGGGTACTTATCGCGATTCTAAAGGTTTATGATTAGAAGGAAAATATCTTCTAGGTATAAATAAGAAAAAATAAAAATAATCTCTACAACACTTTTATAAAAAACGCATTTTCGCTTTTACCTCTCGTCAGCTCCATTAAAATATTCAGCTTGAGGATTTAATAAGTTTTGCGATAAATACTATGGTTATTGGTACCAATTCCAATCGTTTGAAGCCTTCCGCAGGGCACTTCAGGACTTCGAAATCCCTGTGATCGTACGTATTTTCACTTACAGTTAACCCATTATGTCTGATGCCCCCACCTTAGGCTCAAATCATCGCCTGCGGAGTCGTCCACGAACTGGTACTCGTTCTATTTTTGACGGTCTTCGAAAACAGCTTGCAAAATAAAGTTTAGATTGTATAGAAACCTTCTCTACAAAGTTTTTATTTTTAAGTCTATGAAATTTCGTCATTTTTTATGAGATTTTACCTAGAAGACTACTCCTAACCACTGAAATAGATCCAACTTTTGGATTTAAAGTCCCAATCAAATGCGAGGGTGTTCCAGATGATATGATGATACCAAGAAATTCTTGGAAGTCTGGTGAAGCCTATGATGTTAAAGCAAAGCACCTGGCTCATCTTTTTAAAGAAAATTAAAAAAAATTTGCTAGCGGAGCAAGTGAAAGCATTATTTCTGCAATAAAGTGGATGAAAGAAAAAAAGATTGCTCCTAAAGGTAAGTTACCTAAATAGGTCTCAAAAATTTCAAGGAAGCTACTCCTTTCTAGCGAACTACTGAACTTCTTTAACACCCAAAACAAAAAAGCGAGGTCAAAAGCCACGTAACTTCCTGAAAGACTTTTTTGAAAAATCGCTGATAGCGTGTATTATAATTAATTCTAGAGAACTAACTTTTTTAAAGGAGTCATTATGTCTTATGTCGATTTTGTTTGTATTCCATTGCCAAAGAAAAACCTTGAAAAATACAAGCCGTTAATTGAAGTCTTCGCTGCCGTTATGAAAGAAAATGGCCTGGTATCATATTGTGAAGCGATTGCAGACGATGTGCCTAAGGGCGAAAGCACTGACTGGTTCAAAGCTGTTAAAGCTGAAGAAGGCGAGACGGTTGTGAATACATTTCTTAAATGGCCTGATAAATCAACTCGAGACAAAGCTTGGGATAATGGAATGAAAGATCCACGTTTAGCCGATATGATGAATCCAGAAAAGTCTCTTTTTGATGGTAAGCGAATGTTTTGGGGTGGTTTTAGCACATTGTTTGAAATTTAACTTTGAAAAACGCATGAACTACTGAACTTTTTCAACACCCAAAACGAAATTACAAGGAAGTCTACTTCTACTAAAAATCAACAAATCATTGTTGATAAGTTATTGATTCTTAGTTAAAGAATAAATTCTGGCAACGGCTATCATAGCATATTTTGTGCTAGAATATAAATCGTGGATGGTGAAATAGAGCGGCTGCTG
>Ga0316206_1000944_pt1 | contig 30715 bp, 31 predicted proteins | sample 6monthpyrite_MG_FD_204942 | JGI IMG/M metagenome (GOLD analysis project Ga0316206, IMG submission 204942) | Microbial mat bacterial communities from mineral coupon in-situ incubated in ocean water Damariscotta River, Maine, United States -... | ecosystem: Environmental > Aquatic > Marine >... | reverse complement strand
TTTAGCTGCAAAAGCATCTTTTGGCCAAGCGGCGAGTACAGTTTGAGGGCTTAATAAGCCGGCTCCCACTGCAACTGCTACTGTAGTACTTGCTAAGCTGCCTTTTAAAAAGGTTCTGCGTTGCATATTTAATTCTCCTAAAATATTATTATGCCAGTATTTATTTAACTGGTACTTATAAAGTAAGAACCCATTCAACAACGGCATCAATTTCTTTACCAGAAAGAATCGCATGTTTGCCAAATGGAGGCATCATTGTATTTGGATTAGCTTTGGTCGAATCCGAGATCTGAGCTTTTAATTTAGCTTTATCAGGAAAACGAGCTTTCATAGCAACCAATGGTGGTCCAATATTGCCAGCTAGGTGTGCGCCTGTGTAAGAATGACATGTAAAGCAATTACCTTTTTTACGGTCTTCAGCAATTTTTTTACCTGTCGCGACTAGATCAGAGTCTTCAGCAAGAGCGACAGGTGCAAAGCTCATAGAGCCTAAAACAACTGCAAGAGCACTCGCGGCAGCGACGATCATGACGGGTTTCCGCATGGGTTTTCCTCCTCATTCAAATATAGAAAGTGTTTAAAATATCTAAAATTTTTAGTATTTACAATTTTTTTGTTTTGTTGCCAAGTACTGGCGGGTGCCGGTTACACTTGGCAACAACACCTGAAACCAAGCATACATGAACGCAAATTTATGGCAAGTGTTTACTAAAAATATAGTACTTAAGTAAATAAGTAAATAAGTAAATAGTGAAATTGAAAGTTGTAAGTTTAGATTTTTCTAGTTTTAGTATTTTTTATAAATTTCTGTTAGCAAGAACTTTTATTTCAGCTTGTAGTTGAGTTTTTCGTGCACTTAACCTGCTTTCTGAATAAAAATCGAGATTTGGTACTTTTAAGGCAAGGTCAATTTGATTAAGCGCCTGATGAGTTTGACCTATTGAGTAATAATATTGGGCAAGGGCGTCGTGCGTAGCGGCCCGATTTCCCAATTCTGATTCTATGCGAGATAAATACTTATACAGCACAGGTTGAGAGGTTGTATCACGTAAAAAGATATCTAAAATATTTTTAGCCTCTGCAAATTGATGTTGCTCAATAAGTGTTTGGACAAAGTTTATTATTAACGCTTCATTATTAGGGTAATCTACCAGTGAATTTTTGTATAATTGGTTGGCTAGTTTGTGATTATTAGATTTTTCGGCAATTTGAGCTTCTGTTAATATGTATGCAACACTTGATGGGGTGTGTTTGCGTAATTGCGCGATAATTTTTGAAGCTTTATCTAACTTATTATTTTTCAATAATGAAATAGCGTAGCCATATTGTGCAGCGTCTTTGTTTATGTACGTTTTATTATTTAATTCAAGGCTGTAGTTTTCAAGTAATTCTTGATCATCTTTCTGGTTAAGTATATTAATTCGTTGTTTTGCAATAAAGTAAGATAGCGAAGACGGTGGCTGATGTAGAGGCATTAGGTTTGCACGCGATTTTGCCTCAGCCATACGATTTTGAGTGACCGGATGGGTACGTAAAAACTCGGGTCCTTGTGATCCATATAGGCGTGATTCGTTGTACATCTGCTCAAAAAAACTTGCCATGCTATGCGCATCGTAGCCTGCCTTATTAAGCATCTGAATCCCTAGCCGGTCAGCTTCTTTCTCATTTCTTCGGGTGAAATTAATAGCGATTTGAGCTGTCCCGCCTGCAATACTTGCGAGTGCTGCCTGACCCAGGTCATTGCCACTGGCACCAAGGATTATGGCTGCAATTAATGCTGCTAAAACGGGTGTTTCATAATTCTTTCCTAAATCGTAGGCGCGGGCATGATGACGTTGTGTGACGTGAGCAATTTCATGCGCCAAAACAGAGGCAAGCTCACTTTCATTTCGACTAGCAAGAATGAGTCCGTAGTGTATTCCAATAAATCCACCGGGTAGGGCAAATGCATTGATCGATTTTTCATCGACGATAAAGAAGTTAAAACGGTAGTGTTGGCTATCATTAACTGAAACCAGTTTATTACCCAGGTTATTTATATATTCAGTGAGTAATGGGTCGTCGACGAGTTTACCAGCTCTGCGGATGTTTCTAACAACGGCTTCGCCCATCATTCTTTCGTCATTTAAAGTTAGTGCTGTTGCGGCAGTGTCTCCGATATCTGGAATGTTTAACTCTTCAGCACGCACGATTTGCGCATTGAAAAAAGTGATTAAAATCAGAAGCATAAGCTTGATATCAAGGGGTGGATAGAAGTGATTGGGTATTGGTATATATCTCATAGGTGAAGCTTACCACTCATAGTCATCTTTGTAATTTCGTATTTAAAGCCTAACTACGACAACAAATTGTGCTGAGGTTTCAATTTATATTGGTGTTTAAATCCCCTACTTCTATATAATTAAACGTTTCTATGTATTTAGGCATTACCTCAGCAAGGAATCAACGTGTGTCTGGCCAGGGAAATTGAAGTTTCTGAATTAAATGAATTTTTGAGCGTTAGACTAAAACAACTTGATATTTTGATGTGAAAAGTGGGCAAGAGTTGTGTTGCTGAATAATACTCCAAGCCTGACATGTACCATACTTATAGCGTGTAAAATTATTGAATTATCGGATAAGTATTCTATTATTCTCTTTTGAGATATAGGGAATTGCTCATTTCTGGTATGTATTTATTTTCAAAATACCGATTTTGTTAGTGTTTTTTCATTAAGAGGACGTTATAAAACTTAGGTTGCCCGTGGTTTTAGACAAAGTGGGATAGTTTCTAACTATTTGAATATTAATTAAAACTTATATTAGAACATTCTTGGGTTGTTATTATTCTTTAAATGACATATAAATGCTCTATCTTTATGATTCTTAAAACATAACTTCCGATACACTTAAACATAAAAATAAAGGAGCTATCATGGCTAATTTTGATCAAGAACTCGACGCATCAGGTTTAAACTGCCCACTACCAATTCTACGAGCTAAGAAAAGTCTTGCTGGAATGGAAGGTGGACAAGTTTTGCATATCATTGCAACTGATCCAGGTTCTGTAAAAGATTTTGAAGCTTTTGCCAAACAAACAGGTAATGAGCTAATGGAATCTAAAGAAGAAGGCGGTAAATTCGTATTCTTAATTAAAAAGAGCTAGTAGTCCATATACTAGCTTTTTGTATTTCATAAGTTTTATTGAGTATCTCAGGGAATGAGTAATTTAATTAATATATTGCTAAAGGCTGACGATGTCTAATAAAAAACTCGCTATTATCGCGACTAAAGGTACTCTCGATTGGGGGTATCCACCATTTATATTAGCTTCGACTGCGGCTGCGTTAGGCTATGACGTTGAAATATTTTTTACTTTTTATGGCTTACAGCTATTAAAAAGAGATATGAAACTGTCGGTTAGTCCTTTAGGTAACCCGGGTATGCCAATGCCAATGGGAATGGATAAATGGTTCCCCGTTATTGGTACTGCCATTCCTGGTATGCAAAGCATCATGACAATGATGATGAAGCAAAAAATGAAATCTAAAGGCGTTGCTAGCTTAGATGAATTGCGTGATCTCTGTTTAGAAGCAGAGGTCAAAATGATTGCATGTCAAATGACGGTAGATTTGTTTGACATGAATCCAGGTGATTTTATTGATGGTGTTACCTTTGGTGGCGCAGCAACGTTTTTTGAATTTGCGGGCGAGTCGGATATTACTTTATATATTTAGTGCTCGTTTTTATTTAAACAGGCATTTTAGCCTGTTTAAATAAAATTACGAGCACTTATGATTTTTTTCTCTCAGACTAGCACCTCAGCTGATGCGTGAAAGATCTTATGCCTTGCGAGCAAAGCTCGCGGGCTTCTATAAGCCCTGATATTAGTTGCGTATTAGGGCACTAATTTAGTATCCGTTTTTTAGTCATACAGATACTTATATTGTTTTCTGATTTATTTCAACCAGAATAGAACTACAAGCTTGTGCAAGAAAGAGCATTTCTGATGTTTTTCTAGCAGTCTCCCCCAAAACCCCAATTATGTCTTTTTCAGCGAATCTTATATTTAAGTTTTAAGACGAAACTTAAAATGTTGTATTAATACCAACACTTAGAATGGTTGCGTTAGAACGGTAAGTACCGTTATACACCGTTGTGCCATTCGGGTCAGTTGAAGCTGCAGGGACATAAGTGGTCGTTGAATTGATATCCCGATCATTAAATTTCACTAACGCCAACCCGGTTTCGAATTGGTACGTACCAAAATCATATTGGTAACCAATAGAAAACAACTGGCGATCAGAGCCTGGTATACGTGCTGTATAGTAGGCGTCTGGTTGCGGTGTTTCGTCATAAGCGTAGCCAAATAAGATCTGGTGTTTATGTATTTTGTATTGGCCACTTGCTCGGTAGGTTAAGGTGTTTTCCCAATTATTAGTACTCTTCGTTAGTGTTGATTGATCTGAACTCTTTCGAATATTGAGATTGTCATACACATCCCAGCCAGTGTGCTCTATATCAAACTCAAATTTAAACGCATCACTGAAAGCGTAATTTACACCGATAGTGAGCATTGCGGGGAAAGTGATATCAAGCTCAATTGGCGTAGCAGGATTAGTCGTTGTGGCAGATCCAGTTGCGTTAGCATGAACTGCTGAGCGATAAGATAAACCGAATGACATGTTGTTGTACTTACTAATTAGAGCCGCATTCCATCCATAGCCCTCTCCTGTACCTTTTATAATTGCAGCATGCGAGTTTAATTGTAAATCTAATAAGTCATATCGGTTAATACCAATAGCAAAACCAGTATCTGAATTTAATTTGTAACCCATATTGATGTTTGTGTTGAACATTTTTATTCGGCTAAGATCTGGTTCAAGTCCCGAAATACCGAGAAAAGGAGCAAATGTATTTTTAGGCCATGCCGTTTCCAAACCAAATGGACTGTGAATTAACATACCAATAGATAATTTATCTGAAATTTGATTACTGACAAAGAGACCCGGAATATCGAATTTAGACTCACCCGTACCTTGTGTTGTTTTTGTACTGGTTGATACTTCAGTTTCGTAATCAATATGTATAACATTGCCACTGAATAAGTTTGTATTATTTTTATTAGGCGAAGAATAGACCGTCATAATCGCGGGGTTATAAGCAATCGCACTGATTCGCGAGCTATCTGCAACTAACGCATTGGATGTTGCAACGCCAGCGGCAGTGTATTCCGGCAATCGAAACCCGTTCGCGAATGCGGTCATTTGGTAAGTGAATAGTATCGAGACTAGATAAAGATATTGTGTTATTTGATTTTGTGTTTTCATAAAAACCACTCCGTCGGTGAGTATAATTTATTATTTATACATCTTTATTAACCTAATGTTGCAGGATTATCTCTAAATTGCAATATTTTCAGGTTACTAACTTATCTACAGGACGGGTAATACTGGGTTAGCAGAGCGTTGACATTTTTTGAATCATGCATTTTTTAACAAAATAGGGTAGTATTCAACTCTTGATTAATCTCGGTTATACCCCGACGTTTAAAATACTAACCTTTTGATTTATTGAAGATTTATGAGGCCGAAATGTTTAAAAATGATATGACTATTGCGAGTTTTGATGATGAACTTTGGCAGTCGATGGAAAAAGAGCGCGTGCGTCAGGAAGAGCATATTGAATTAATTGCATCGGAGAACTACACCAGCCCACGAGTCATGCAGGCACAAGGTTCGGTCTTAACCAATAAGTACGCCGAAGGTTATCCATCAAAGCGTTATTATGGTGGTTGTGAGTACGTTGATGTTGCCGAGCAACTCGCTATTGATCGGGTAAAAGAATTATTTGGTGCCGACTATGCCAATGTTCAGCCGCATTCAGGTTCACAGGCGAATGCTGCAGTCTACATGGCTTTATGCAAACCAGGTGATACCGTACTGGGCATGAGTCTGTCCGATGGTGGCCATTTAACCCACGGCTCAAAAGTGAGCTTTTCGGGTAAAATCTATAATGCGGTTCAGTATGGTTTAAACAATACAACCGGAGAGATTGACTATGACCAGGTCGAAGCATTAGCCAAAGAACATAAACCTAAAATGATAGTGGCTGGCTTTAGTGCTTATTCACGGATTGTTGATTGGCAGCGTTTTCGGGATATAGCTGATAGCGTAGGTGCTTATTTAATGGTGGATATGGCTCACGTCGCTGGTCTGGTTGCGGCAGGTGTGTATCCTAATCCGGTGAATATCGCTGACGTTACAACCTCGACAACGCATAAAACATTACGCGGTCCTCGTGGCGGAATTATTCTGGCAAAACGTAATGCAGAAATAGAAAAGAAATTAAATTCTGCGATATTCCCAGGCATTCAAGGCGGCCCTTTAATGCATGTTATTGCCGCTAAAGCAGTTGCTTTTAAAGAAGCGTTAATGCCTGAGTTTACTACTTACCAAAAGCAAGTTGTTGTTAATGCCCAGGCAATGGCCAAAGTGTTAATAGAACGTGGATACAATATTGTATCTAACGGAACGGATAATCATTTATTCCTTGTTGACCTGATTAATAAAGGTTTAACCGGAAAAGAAGCGGATGCCGCCTTAGGTGCCGCTAACATTACGGTAAATAAAAATTCAGTGCCCAATGATCCACAATCACCCTTTGTAACCAGTGGTTTACGGATTGGTACACCTGCAATCACAACGCGTGGATTTAATGAAGACGATGCGACTCAACTAGCGGGTTGGATTTGCGATATATTGGATGATATCAATAACCAGTCTGTTAGTGACTCAGTTAAGGAAAAAGTACTTGAAATTTGTAAACGATTGCCGGTTTATAGTTAATATTTTCAACCACAATCAGCCTGTCATTGCGGGCGGCCTGTATATGTAGGGGCGGCAGTCTTCTTGAATACACTTGTTATCATTTAGATTGCCGCGCTATTGCTCGCAATGACGGATTCTTTTTTATATTGCGCTCGTTGTGATATAAAACGGGTGAATTTTTATTTATAAAAAGATGCTCTTATATGTACTGTCCATTTTGCAATGCAGAAGATACCCGCGTTATCGATTCACGTTTAACGAATGATGGTTCAAGTGTACGCCGGCGCCGGGAATGTACAGATTGTAGTGAACGTTTTACGACCTTTGAGATAGCCGAACTTGTTATGCCACGGGTGATCAAAAATAGTGGTCGACGTGAGCCTTTTGACAAAGAAAAATTAATTGCCGGTATCTCACGTTCGCTAGAAAAACGGCCTGTTGGCACGAGTGATATTGAAAATTGTGTCAGCCGTATTTTAAAGCGTATTCGAGCCACCGGTGAAAGAGAACTTTCTTCAACCATAATCGGTAACTGGATTATGGATGAGCTGCGTGATTTAGATCAGGTTGCGTTTGTACGTTTTGCTTCTGTATATCGTAGTTTTGAAGATGTTAGTGCATTCCAGGATGAAATAGAAAAGTTAAGAAATATACCTTCACCAGAAGATAAGCGTAAACAACAGTCTTTACTACCTGATGATGAAAAATAATCGATATAGTAAGACTAAAAAATCACTTATGGTTTACCAGTATGACTACGTTTAGCGCTAATGATAATGAGTTCATGTCTCGAGCAATCCGCCTGGCTAAAAAAGGTTTATATACCACCCATCCTAATCCACGGGTTGGTTGTGTCATTACCAAAGACAATACTATTGTTGGAGAAGGCTGGCATAAAAAATCCGGTGAAGCTCATGCTGAAATTAATGCGCTAAACCAGGCTGGAAAACTGGCTCAAGGTGCGATAGCTTATGTGACACTTGAGCCTTGTTGTCATACCGGTAAGACGCCACCTTGTACGACAAGTTTAATTAAAGCGGGTATTACTCGCGTTGTTGCGGCAATGCAAGATCCGCATGAAAAAGTTGCGGGTAAAGGTTTTGAGATCTTACAAGCTGCCGGTATAGAAGTTAAAGTTGGTCTATTGGAACAGCAAGCGCAATGTCTGAATCCAGGTTTTATTAAGCGGATGCAACATGGTCGGCCCTTTGTACGTATTAAAATGGCAATGAGTGTGGATGGACGTACTGCGATGGCATCCGGAGAAAGTCAGTGGATAACATCAGAGTCAGCACGTAATGATGTGCAACATTGGCGCGCACAAAGTTCGGCGATGTTAACGGGGATAGGCACAATTCTATCCGACAACCCTTCGTTAACGGTGCGACAAAATAATGAGAGCCTGGATGAGCTCGCAATCGATCAACCTCTGTGCGTTATTTTAGATAGCCATTTACAGTTACCCGTTGATGCTAAAGTCATCCAGCGGCCAGGCAAAATTTTAGTTTTTACCAATAGTACTGAACAGCAAAAGGTAGTCTCGTTAGAAGAGGTTGGCGTTCAGGTTGTACATGTTAATAAAAGCGTGAATGGGCTCGATTTAGATCAAATCCTGGCGCACCTGGCTTCAATCGAAATAAATGAAGTGATGATAGAAGCTGGTGCCACTCTGGCAGGAAGTTTTATTGAATCCGGTTTGGTAGATGAGCTGATTATTTATATGGCCCCGGTACTGATGGGGGATCAGGCTCGAGCCTTGTTTCATTTGCCGATTATCGAGAAAATGAGTCAAAAAATTCAGTTAAATATTAAAGAAATTCGACAATTTGGTGAAGATATCCGAATTATCGCAACACTCTCCTAATATACCTTATATAATAGCCCGCGTATGTTTACTGGAATAATCGAATCAAAAGGTCGGATAGAATCCATTGTCCCTACTGGGGACGATATGCGCCTGCGAGTAGCGACTGGCAAGCTGGATTTAAGCGATGTGGCGCTTGGTGATAGTATTGCCGTCAATGGCGTATGCCTGACCGCAGTCGAGTTACCTGGTAATGGCTTTTGGGCCGACGTGTCAGGAGAAACGCTGGCGCATACGACTTTTAAGACATTGACCGTTGGCACCGAGGTTAATCTGGAAAAGGCACTAACGCCGACGACTCGTTTAGGCGGACATTTAGTGAGTGGTCATGTTGATGGCGTAGGTGAAATTGTGTCCCGTTCAATTGCCGGACGCTCCGAACAGTTTAAGATTAAAGCACCGGACGAGCTAGCAAAATACATTGCGAAAAAAGGTTCGATTTGTGTTGAAGGAATTAGTTTAACGGTAAATGAAGTTAATGGTGCTGAGTTCGAATTAAATATTGTGCCGCATACTTTGGAAGAGACAACATTACAGAATCTGAACAGTGGTTCTAAAGTTAATCTGGAAGTTGATCTTATTGCACGTTATTTAGAGCGACTCGTTTTAGGTGAGCAAGCAGCAAATTCTGATGCTGGATCTGGTTCGGGCCCAGATAAGATTAGTTTAGAATTTTTAACACAACATGGTTTTATAAAATAATTCATATGGCATTAAATACAACAAAAGAACTTATTGAAGATTTTCGTCAGGGCAAAATGGTTATCCTGATGGATGACGAAGATCGTGAAAACGAAGGTGACTTGATCATCGCTGCTGATGCAGTTCAGGCAGAAGATATTAATTTTATGGCGCGTTACGGGCGGGGCTTAATTTGTTTGACCTTAAGCGAGAAACGTTGTGAACAACTTCGATTGCCTTTAATGGTAACTGAAAACAATGAATCACAAGCTACAAATTTTACGGTGAGTATAGAAGCGGCTAAAGGCGTAACAACCGGTATTTCAGCTGCAGATCGTGCGGTAACGGTTCTCGCAGCTGTCTCTGCCAATGCGAAACCCTCTGATCTTGTTCAGCCAGGACATATCTTTCCGTTAATGGCTCAACCAGGTGGCGTGTTAACGCGCGCCGGGCATACTGAAGCGGGTTGTGATTTAGCCCGTCTTGCAGGTAAAGAACCTGCCGCGGTTATTGTAGAAATACTTAACGAAGATGGCACCATGGCGCGGCGTCCGGATTTAGAAATATTTGCTAAAGAGCATAATTTGAAAATGGGCACGATTGCCGATTTAATAGAGTACCGCTTACATAATGAAAAGAGTGTTGAGCATATTGCCCAATCAAGTCTACCTACCGAATTTGGTGACTTTAAATTACATGCATTTAAAAATGCACATGATGGTAGTGCGCATTTGGCATTAGTTAAAGGTGAAATAGATTCAGATAAACCGGTACTCGTTCGAGTCCATGTCGAAAATAGTATTTGTGATTTTTTTGCGAGTAAACGCTCAGATTGTGGTTGGCCATTACACGATGCGATGAAACGTGTTGCTGACGAAGGAGTCGGTGTGGTTGTAATATTACGACCCGGTAACGCAAGCGAGTCTGTGATCAGCCAGGTGTCGCGTTATAGTAAGGAAGACAATAATGAAGATGTGGTTGCCGTTGATCATCGTGAAGACTTACGAACCTACGGCGTAGGTGCTCAAATTTTATCTGAACTAGGTGTGCGCCACATGCGTGTTTTAAGCGCACCGAAGAAAATGCATGCACTGTCAGGGTTTGGACTGGATGTGATTGAGTACGTGCACGACTAAAGTAATTGCATTAAATTTTGTTTGCGCGAAATATTTTAATAAAGCGTAGCCCGGGTGAAGCCTGATTGGATATTATTAGGCGAAATCCGGAAATAATTATGAAAGGATCAGAAGTATGAATACAAAAACAATTGAAGGTGGACTCGTTGTAAATGGGGCGCGCTTTGGTATAGCCGTTGCACGTTTTAATAGTTTTGTTGTTGAAAGCTTATTAGATGGTGCTATTGATACCTTAAAACGTCATGGTGCTAATGAAGCTGATATTGATATTGTACGGGTGCCAGGTGCATTTGAATTGCCGCTTGCAATACAACGTATGGCTAAGAAAGGTAATTATGATGCAATTATTGCATTAGGTGCAGTGATTCGAGGTGGTACACCGCATTTTGATTTTGTTGCCGGTGAATGCGTTAAAGGAATGTCTATGATTTCTTTACAATACGATATTCCTGTTTCTTTTGGCGTGTTAACCGTCGACACCATTGAGCAAGCGATTGAGCGATCTGGAACGAAAGCAGGCAATAAAGGTGCTGAAGCAACAATGTCAGCCATTGAAATGGTTAACTTACTAAAAGAAATTGGTTAGCACGAATGCTGCGAAGTCATATAGCGGTGTTTCAAATAAACTCAAAATGCTAATTTACTATTGTAAACTCCGCTTTTTCGTTGATTTGTGCCTTGCTCTATAACTTCTCGCTATCCGTGTAAACTGTTATATATTATTTTAAGGTATAGAGTTAAATGAAAGTAAGTGCTCGTAGTCGTGCAAGACAACTCGCTGTTCAAGGTTTATATGAATGGCACCTGAGTGATAATAAAATTGATGATATTGCTACACAATGTTTAGATGCAAAGCGTGGCAAAAATCTGGATGAACCTTATTTTGAAGAATTAATTTATAAAGTTTCTTCAATGGCGGTAGATTTAAATAAGTTGTTAGTGCCTTTTCTAAGTCGTGATATTGAAGAGATTGATCCGGTAGAACGTGCCATTTTACAATTAGGGGCATACGAACTTACTCAGAAGATCGAGATTCCGTATAAAGTCGTCATTAATGAAGCGATTGAACTGGCTAAGACTTTTGGTGCTGAGCAAAGCCATAAGTTTGTAAACGGAATTTTAGATAAGGTGGCCGAGCAAAGCCGTGCGACTGAATTTAAAGCGAGTTCCAAACCCAGAGCAGCGAGCATTCCTGAGGCCAACAGTACAGTTGATACTAAAAACAATCCTAAGATTAGTATGAAACTTAAAACTAAAGACAGGTCGGTCGGGAAAAGTAAGTCCCAGTCAAAATTCCAATCAAAGCCTAAACCTAATAAATAGTTAATTATGCCACTTTTAGAATTTGATGTTATCAAGCAGTATTTTTCTAAAATCACCCGCACAGTTAATAGTTCTGATATTCCTCTCGCGATAGGGGATGATGCCGCTATTGTTTCGCTGCCAGATAATAAGGAATTAGTTATCTGCACGGATACATTGAATGAAGGCGTACATTTCCCTCTTGGAACGTCGGCATACGATATTGCTTACAAAGCCTTAATGGTTAATTTGAGTGACATTGCAGCGATGGGTGCAGTGCCCAGGTGGTTCACACTGAATGTTTCCTTGCCCCAGCTTGATGAAGCCTGGTTAGACGGTTTTTCGAACGGATTAGCCGAGTTAGCAGCGCACTATCATCTGGATTTAATCGGTGGTGACACCACTCGTGGCCCCCTTAGTATTACGATAACTCTGGCTGGACATATAAATAACAATAACGCCTTAACGCGAGCAAGCGCAAAAATTGGAGATAAGGTTTATTTAAGTGGTTGCACGGGCGAGGCTGCGTATGGCCTCGCATGTTTAGAAGCATTTACTTTATTGCCTGTAACAGAATATTTTATCTCACGCTTAAACAGACCGACAGCACGGGTTGAGTTAGGTTTAAGTTTACTGGGTATAGCAAATGCCTGTATTGATATTTCGGATGGTTTACTCGCTGATGTTTCACACATTGCACAAGCAAGTGGTTGTGGTATACAACTTTATTTGGAAAGTATCCCTCTGCCTGATATTAATGATGTTGAACAAGCACGCGACTATGCTTTAAGTGGTGGTGATGATTATGAACTTGTCTTTACCGTTGAAGAAAAGAATCAACTGGCGTTAAATAAATTAATCTCTGACTCAGACTTAAATATAACGTGTATTGGCGAAGTCGTTGAACAACTGGGAGTGCGTGTTCTAGGTTTAAATAATCAAATTATAAATACAGCTAAATCAGGCTACCAGCATTTTAGTGAATAAATAGAAGGGTGAATATGAACGTAGTAAAAAGACCAACAGCGAAAATGTTATTGAATCCTGTTCATGCTATCAGTATGGGATTTGGTTCGGGCTTATCAACGTTTGCGCCTGGAACGATTGGAACGCTCGCTGCTATTCCGCTTTATATTTTCTGTGCTCATTATATACCCTGGTCTTTTTCTCAGCCGCTGGATTTTTTAATTCTGGTGACGATTATGTTTGTGATCGGTTGTATTTGTGCTCACTACACTGGTAAAGCCCTGGGTGTAACTGATCACGGCGCGATTGTCTGGGATGAAGTGGTTGGTTATTTCGTTACTATGTTTGTTGTGCCTTATCAATCCTTATCCTTAGTTGAGCTTTGGATCTGGATAATCGTCGGATTTTTTACATTTCGTTTTTTTGATATTTTCAAACCCTGGCCAGCAAATTGGGTAGACAAAAATATTAAAAATGGTTTTGGAGTTATGTTTGACGATGTTATTGCCGGAGTATTTTCAGCGCTGTTTTTGTATCTTGGTATTAAATTTTTTGGAGGCTAATGTGTTACGAATTAAAATATTAATGGCATTATTTGTACTCATATCTTTAAGTATTTTTTCATTGCCGACTCAGGCGGGTGATGTGGTAATTGTAAAAGTAGAATTACGTAATAATACCGGTGGTGATAACTGGACATTTCATGTGACCTTGAAACATGCTGATTCCGGTTGGAATCATTATGCTGATGCCTGGAGAATCGTGACAGAAGACGGCACCGTGCTGGGAAAACGTGTGTTATTTCATCCACATGAGAATGAACAACCTTTTACTCGTAGCTTGTCGGATGTAAAACTGGGAGGAAATGCTATTATCTATGTTGAAGCGCATGACAAGGTTCATGGCTGGAATAAAGATAAAGTGAAAATTGACTTTGATTTCAAACAAGGCGATAGATATACGATAGTGTCATATAGTCGCAATTAGCCGTAAAGAAGCAATACATTCAGATGTTAAATCTAATGAATCAAGCTAGAACTTATAAGGCGATTAGGCTTGCACTATTCGTTGTATTGTTTATTTTTAATATCAGCTCGGCTTATGCCGTTGATATCATTGTGATGGCCATTTTTGGTGATACAGTTATTTTAAAGGTTGATGGAACCAGGCATAAGTTAAAAGTTGGAGATAAAACGTCTGAAGGTATTCATCTTGTTGAAGTCGATTACGATACAGTCATCTTAAATATTAATAATGCAAAGAGTAAACATAAACTAGGCGGTCACGTAAGTTTTGGTCATCAAGGTAGTGATAAAGCTAAAGATCAGAAAGATGCGATTGCGAAAATTTGGCCGCAAAATGACATGTATATTACACATGGTTCGATCAATAACTTTTCGATTGAGTTTATGGTGGATACCGGTGCAACCTGGGTCGCCATGAGTGAAACGGTTGCTAAACGTCTTGGTATTAATTATTACCGAGGCAAGGCGGGCTATGCAGGTACTGCCAGTGGTGTCGCAGCCATTTATAAAGTCAATTTAGATAAGGTCAAGGTTGGTGATATTGAATTACGGAATGTTCCTGCCGCAGTTATTTCTGGATACGGCTCGCATCAGGTTTTGTTAGGAAATTCATTTTTAAAGAAGTGCGAAATGACGCGAACTAAACAGGTAATGATTTTAAAGAAGAAGTAATAAGTTATGATGATAAACCTCACACCACAGAAAGCTCTGTGGTGTGAAAACTTAATGACTCTTACTTAACTTTTTCAATCAGCGCATAGGCTGAATGGTTATGAATAGATTCAAAGTTTTCTGATTCTACGGTATACGCCGAAACACGATCTTCTTGATTTAATTGGGCTGCAACATCACGGACCATATCTTCGACAAATTTTGGATTATCATAAGCCCGTTCGGTAACTACTTTTTCGTCAGGACGTTTCAGTAATCCATACAATTCACAAGAAGCCTGTTTCTCAACTAAATCAATCAGTTCTTCTACCCAGATAAATTCTTTGATCGTTGCAGTCACCGTTACATGTGAACGTTGGTTGTGCGCTCCATAATCGGATATCTTTTTCGAGCAAGGGCACAAACTAGTAACGGGTACGACTATTTTTACTTGTAATGATGTCTTGCCATCATGAACCTGGCCAATAAACGTAACATCGTAATCCAGCAAACTTTTCACGCCCGATGCGGGTGCGGTCTTATTTACAAAATAAGGGAATGACATTTCAATATGCCCTGATTTTGCTTCCAGTCGTTCTGCCATTTCGATCAGCATATGCTTAAATGATTTAACTGAAATTTCACGTTCGTGGTTATTTAAAATTTCCACAAAGCGTGACATGTGGGTGCCTTTAAAATCATGCGGCAAATTCACATACATATTAAAATTGGCGATAGTGTGTTGTTCGCCTTCAGTACGGTCACGCACTTTTATTGGATGACGAATATCTTTAATACCCACTTTATTGATTGGTATCTGGCGCGTGTCTTTACTATTTTGTACGTCTGACAAGACAGCATCTTTCATGTTATTTTTCCTCTGTATAACTAACACAGGCACGATCGGTTTCCCAAATAGTGACATTTTTAACCGCCACGCGTGCATCGTTTAATTCGGTACTTAATTGCTTATAAAAATAGGCTGCAAGATTTTCTGCAGTCGGGTTTATTTTATCGAATGGAGGAATATCGTTTAAATTACGATGATCCAGTTTTTCGATAAGGGTTTTAGCTGCAGCTTTTATATCGCTGAAATCCACTCCCATACCTATTTCATTGAGTTCTCTACAACTCACATTAACTTCGACTTTCCAGTTATGGCCATGTAAGCGGCTACAAGGACCATCATATTCACGGAGTAAATGGGCTGCAGAAAAATCGGTTAAGATTTTCATAGTGTAACAAGAAGTCATAATAATTACTTGAGTGTTTTGGTTGGGTATAGGATTGATGGTTTAGTCTTAATGGGTTTTGCAACGAATCGCTAGCCACTACATTTTAATTAGGCCAAGCTTAAAAATTTTTCATGCTTCTGAAGCTTAAAAAAATGTTCAATTTGGGCGATTATATCAGAGCTGGAGAGTTTTGCCTCTGTTAATACTTCGTCGCGGCTGCCGTGGGCTTGAAATTTATCAGGCAACCCTAGATTTAATACGGGTATCTTGCGATTGTTTGCAAGTAAGCACTCATTTACTGCGCTCCCAGCCCCTCCCATCACACTATTATCTTCAATAGTCACGATGAGTTGATGTGAGTCTGCTAGCTTAAGAATAGCTTGTTCATCGAGTGGCTTAACAAAACGCATATTGGCTAAACTGGTGTTGAGTGTATCGGCAACGGTCGTTGCTGTGCCCAGCAATGCACCGAAGGATAAAATGGCAATCGAGTTGCCCTTACGTAATAACTCCGCTTTACCGATAGCTAACGCCGTCATTTGTTTTTCAACAGTGACGCCCAGTCCGGTTCCGCGTGGATATCGCACCGCACAGGGGCCATTATGTTGATAACCGGTATAGAGCATTTGACGGCACTCATTTTCATCGGATGCCGCCATAATGACCATGTTTGGAACACAGCGCAGGAAACTTAAATCAAACGTACCGGCGTGAGTGGCACCATCCGGCCCGACAACACCGGCTCGGTCAATCGCAAACAGAATGGGTAAGTTTTGTAGCGCAACATCGTGTATGAGTTGATCATAGGCGCGCTGTAAAAAGGTTGAGTAAATGGCAACTACCGGGCGGACACCTTCGCACGCCAGCCCAGCCGCAAAAGTAACAGCATGTTGCTCGGCAATACCCACATCAAAATACTGGCTTGGAAAACGTTTGGAGAATTCGACCAGGCCAGAACCTTCACGCATTGCTGGTGTAACGGCAGCCAGTTTTGGGTCTTGTGCGCCCATGTCACAAATCCAGTCACTGAAAATTTGTGTATAAGTGGGACCGGTTTCGACTTTCGTTTCAAGTTTTCCGGACTCGATATTAAACTTTCCGACACCATGATACGAACACGGGTTTTCTTCGGCAGGAAGATAACCTTTGCCTTTTTTGGTCACGATGTGCAGGAATTGAGGGCCTTTCAGGTTGCGCAGATTTTTTAAAGTGCTGACGAGCATATCGATATCATGGCCATCGATAGGGCCAATATAGTTAAAGCCGAGCTCTTCAAACAAAGTACCGGGTATAACCATACCTTTAACGTGTTCCTCGGTACGCCGAGCCAGTTCCCAGACACTGGGCATGGCACTGAGTACTTTTTTACTGCCTTGTTTCATGCTGGAATAGACTTTACTGGACAGAACCCGGGCAAAATAATTCGACATCGCGCCAACATTGGGCGAAATGGACATGTCATTGTCGTTGAGAATAACCAGTAAATTAGCATCGATGTCACCGGCGTGATTGAGTGCTTCAAACGCCATCCCGGCGGTCAGAGCACCATCACCTATAATAGCGGCTACATGACGCTCCTCACCGGTTTGTTTTGCCGCAACCGCCATACCAAGCGCGGCACTAATTGAGGTGCTTGAATGGCCCACACCAAAGGTGTCGTAGGCGCTTTCTTCGCGCTTAGGGAAGCCGCTCAAGCCATTTTTTTGGCGCAATCCCGGCATTTGGTCGCGTCGACCGGTGAGGATTTTATGTGGGTAACTTTGGTGGCCGACATCCCAGACCAGGCGGTCATTTGGGGTATCAAAAATGTAATGCAGGGCAACGGTTAACTCAACGGTACCCAATCCGGAGGATAAATGTCCACCAGTCTCACTCACACTCTGAATGAGGAAATCTCTCAGTTCATCAGACACTTGCCTTAGTTTGTCGGGCTTTAAAGCACGCAAATCCTGAGGATACTTTATAGTATCGAGCAAGGGTGTGAGTGAGTTTAATGTCATTATTGAATAGCCAGTACAAAAATTAGATGAATGTCTTGTAACAAAAGGATCATGCTTTGTTTAGCCCGTTTATGCAAGCAAACTTGAGCGCTTATCCGTTAGGCTCATTGAGATGTCTTATTAGGACAAGTATTTAATATCCCCGGCCAATGATATAAGCGGATAATTCACGCAGAATTTGTGCTTTATCACCGAAGATTTCAAGGTGGGAGATAGCATCTTCATGCAACTCAAGGGCGAGTTGTTTTGATTCGGCTAAGCCTAGAATAGCGGGGTAGGTGGGTTTGTTTAATGCGGCATCCGCGCCCTGGGGTTTACCGAGAATTTCGGTACTAGCTTCAATATCGAGGATATCGTCTTGTACCTGAAAGGCCAGGCCAACACATTTACCATAATGATCCAGTGCTTCGAGTTGAGCATCGCTCACATCGGGCTGACATAACGCCCCTAATTGTACACTGGCGCGGATTAAAGCACCGGTTTTGTGAATGTGCATATTTTCAAGTTCGGCAATATTGAGTTTTTTGCCAACGGCTTCCAGGTCAATCGCCTGCCCACCTGCCATTCCGCGCGAGCCACTGGCTATGGCTAGAATCTTAACCATTTTCAGAACATTTTCAGCTGGAATAGATTTAACCAGTGGCGTCAATATATGAAATGCCAAAGGTTGTAATGCATCACCGGCTAAAATCGCCATCGCCTCACCATAACGAATATGACAGGTTGGTTGACCTCGTCGTAGATCGTCATCATCCATGGCGGGTAAATCGTCATGAATCAACGAATAGGCATGAATCATTTCAACTGAACAGGCCGGGCTATCGAGTAGAGTCTCATCAGCGCCAAGACATTGGCCAACGGCATACACCAGCACTGGCCGAATGCGCTTGCCACCTAATAGAACCGAACTACGCATCGCCTGATGTAGAGTCGAGGGTTGAATTTCGTCTTTGGGTAAGCGGGCATCTAAAGCCAGATTGACACGTTCCTGCCAGGCAGACATGGATTGGCTCAGGGATGACTCAATAAGAACAGATTCAGCGGACATGATTTCTTACTCTTCAATAAAATCTTTAAGATCAGCCTGTTCAGACTTATCGATTAAAATTTGGACTTTTTGCTCGGCGTCTCGTAATGCCGTTTGGCACTGGCGGGTTAGCTCTACACCACGCTCGAATTGTTTAAGCGAATCTTCAAGTGACATATCGCCTTCTTCCATCGTTTCAACCAGGCTTTCTAATTCATTGAGAGCTTTTTCAAAGTCGAGTGGCTTGGATTTTTTTGTGGTCGTTTTTTTAGATGTTGTTTTAGGCATTTGAGTAATATCTGTATGTCTTTATAGTAAGTGTCGGGAAGATTGTATGCAACGCCAATAGTAAACTGCGGCAGAGCATAATACAAAGAAGCGCTACGTTAGCGTAGCAGTGAGAATGGGTCAATATTGAGATTGCTTGAAAAATACTGAATTTGGGGGGGCGTTGATAACTGTTGTAATTAACTCTTTGTTTTGCTTGATATTTAACCATTATACATGCATGGGTTAACCTGTTTGGGTTAACCCTAAGTGTATGTAAGTAACTGACTTTTAAGTAAATATACGTATTCAAATGTATATTAATACTGATAGAATGCCCTCTTAGCAAGATTTTTCATGGGGAAATGAAAATGTGCAGTTTGAAGAAGTTATTTTTAGTATCTGTTTTATTTGGTTTGTCTATGAGTGCTTACGCAACACCAACTTTACAGGTGCATGGTGTAGGTAGTGTTGCTGGAAGTATTAGCAACGATGACGATACCTGGTTTTTATCTGGCGCAACGGGTCAGCTAGAGTTAATTGCGACATTTGGCAGTGCTGATATGAAGATTGAGAATGCTTTCCTGGTTCTGACAACTTCTGCAATTAATAATAATCCATTTGCTGGTTCTACAAAGTATGACAGCGCAGCAGCATTTGAAGCTACACTTTCAGGTACTGTACAAACTAATAATCATTCTCCTTATGGGCTTGGTGCTTCGCAAATTGACACCTTCGCTTATAGTTTAGGTGATTTTACATATAATGCCGGTACAGCTACGAAAGATTGTAATGCGGATATTGCTGGAACAACAACCTGTGCTGCATCTGCTGGTACAGGTGACATTAAGATGTTTGCCTACGATTACTCAGCTTTAGCATTGGATTGGGTTCACTTTGATATGCTGGCCTATGTGACAGACGAAAAGGGAAATAGCGGAAAGTGGGTGTCTACGTGGGAGATTAACCCAGGTAGCCACGATACAACGTGGAAACGTACAAGTGTGCCAGAAACAAGCAGTTTATTATTATTGATGGTTGGTTTATTCGGTTTAGTGGGCTTTAAACGTAAAAGTAGTTAAGCAACTATTAATCCTGAAAAAACCTCGCTTATCAGCGAGGTTTTTTTTTATCTGATAAATATGTCAGAATGGGGGAAATTATAAAAAGGTCGTGTGCCATTACTCAATCAAGTCCTAATATTATTGCTCGTCCAGAACATAATATCTCGCGTAAAGACATCTCCAAAAGCGCCGTTAATGTCTTATACACTTTAAAAGATGCCGGCTTTGAGGGGTATCTTGTTGGTGGTTGCGTGCGCGATTTACTTCTCGGACATCATCCCAAAGATTTTGATGTTGCAACCAATGCTACGCCTGAACAAGTCAAAGGTTTATTCCGCAATAGCCGGATTATCGGGCGCCGCTTTCAAATAGTGCATGTGCGCTTTGGTCGTGAAATTATTGAGGTCACCACCTTCCGAGGGCCGCACGATGATGACGATACTCAGCATGTGTCTGATGAAGGCATGCTGCTGCGCGATAATGTCTATGGCACCCTGGAGCAAGATGCCTGGCGTCGGGACTTTACAATTAATGCCTTGTACTACACCGTAAAAGATTTTTCGATTGTTGACTACACCCATGGCATGGAAGACCTTAAGTCTAAAACCATTCGGATGATTGGTGAGCCCAATACGCGTTTCCAGGAAGATCCTGTACGGATGTTGCGTGCGATTCGTTTTGCAGCGAAGTTAAACTTTAAGATTCAGCATGACGATGAAGTGTCGATTAAAAACGCACTGGATGAAAATATTCATTTGCTCGAAGCGGTATCCTCAGCGCGTTTGTTTGATGAAGTACTTAAGTTGTTCATGAGTGGCTATGCAGAAGCGGTCTATGAATTATTGATAAAAGAAAAAATTTACCATCGGCTCTTTTCATTCGATCCATTAACCGAAACTGAATTTTACAGTCGTTTTATAAAACAAGGTTTAGCTAATACGGATCTGCGTATCCAGCAAGACAAGCCGATTACCCCGGCCTTTTTGTTTGCCGTTTTGTTGTGGCCAGCAGTTGAAGTGTTAGCCAAAAAACTTCAGCAGCGAGACCATACCTTATACGATGCTGTCAACGTCGCTGGCCAGGAGATAATTGAAGAAGTGAATGCACGGATTACGATTCCTAAACGTTTTCGCTACATGATGCGGGATATCTGGTCACTTCAGGTTCGACTCCCCAGCCGGGTAGGGCGACGCGCTTATAAGTCGCTAGAACAAAAAAGATTCAGAGCTGGATATGATTTTTTATTACTTCGTAGCCAGGTTGGAAGTGCTCTGACTGATAAGGGCATCGCTAATGAATATGACATTACTCGATCATCCGTAGAAGAGCTGGATGAACTGACTAAATGGTGGACTCAATTTCAGGTTGAAACCGAAGCCGGTCAAAAAGTAATGATTAAAGAATTACCCAGTGACCGTCCCAAAAGAAAAAGTAGAAAACCTAAAAAAGTAGCTCAGAAATAGAGTTAAGTAGACGTTTACTTATGATGTCGCATAGTGTGTATATAGGGCTGGGAAGCAATTTAGATAATCCGCTGATGCAAGTGAAATCTGCGATTTCAGAGTTAAGTGCGGCTGCAAATATTATGGTTGACGCTGTGTCGGGCATATATAAAAGTAAACCTCTGGAAATCAAGGGTGCTGACGTAGACTTTGTACAAGCCGATTACATTAATGCCGTAATCCACATTAAGACGAGCTATACCCCCGATATATTATTAGATAATTTACAAGCGTTAGAGATAAAACATAATCGTGTTAAAGAATATCGTTGGGGACCGCGCAGTTTAGATTTAGATATATTGTTGTATGATGATTTGTTTGTTGATACCGAACGCTTAAAGATTCCACATGCCGAACTTATTAATCGAAATTTTGTTTTGTATCCATTAAATGATATAAACCCCACTTTAAAAATTCCAAAGTTAGGCAAACTTGAAACCTTACTTAAAAGTATTACAAAAGATAATTTGGTTTTTGTAGAACATTATAAAAAGTTACAGGACTTACCGCGGTGAATGTAAACCACCTAAAGTATATTGTTATTGATGGGCCGATAGGTGTCGGAAAAACGACCTTGGCTAAAAAGTTAGCAACAAGTTTTGGTTCTGACTTGATTCTGGAAGAACCGGAAGACAATCCTTTTCTTGAAAAATTTTATAACAACCCCAAAGGTACTGCGTTTCAAACCCAGTTGTTCTTTTTATTTCAACGTGCCAAACAATTACAGGGCTTTAATCAGGATGACATGTTTCAACCCGTACGTGTGGCAGATTATTTGATTGAAAAAGATCGTTTGTTTGCCGAGTTAACTCTGGATTCGGATGAATATAAATTGTACATGCAAGTATATGAACACGTAACGGTTAATATGCCGGTTCCGGATTTAGTTATTTATTTACAAGCTCCCGTTTCTGTTTTACAAAAACGCATTGCGCATCGGGGCAGGCACTACGAAAAAACGATTAACAGTACTTACTTAAGCAAGCTCGGAGAAGGTTATGCCCGCTTTTTCCACGATTACACCGATTCTCCCTTGTTAATTGTGAATGTCGAAGATATAAACTTTGTGGATAATGAGGCGGATTATATGCAGTTATTGGCACAAATTTCCAAACCTCAGCATGGCCGGCAGTATTTTAACCCTTTATCTTCAAGTCTTTAATTCTCGAAATGCCTAAGAAATGTTATTATTGGCAAAATATTAAGATTGTTTACATTTTAATGTAGTGGAGAACTCAAATTAATACTTCTACTCAAACGCCTCTAGTACGCATTCGCAGTATGAAGCCGCGCGGTGAAAAAATTGCCGTTCTAACCTCGTATGACGCAAGTTTTACAACGCGTATTGAAGAAGCGGGTGCGGATGTCATTTTGGTAGGTGACTCTTTAGGTGGTGTTATTCACGGCCAGGCAACAACATTATCGGTCACGATGGATGATATGTTGTATCACATGCATCATGTGGCTTATGCCAGACAACAGACGTTATTAATCGGCGATATGCCATATCATAGTTATCAGGAAAAACGTTTAGCTTTAGAAAATGCAAAACGATTTATTGCTGCGGGTGCGGATATGGTGAAGTTGGAAGGTGCGGGAAGCGGCGTTGGTTCAATATCAGAATCAATTGAATATATTATTAATAATGGCATTCCTGTCTGTGGACACCTTGGCTTACTACCGCAGTCAGTTGAAGAGTTAGGTGGTTATAAAGTTCAAGGCAGAGATCAAGCCGCAGCCGAGCAAATGATTACTGATGCAAAACATCTAGAGTCTATCGGTGTTGATATGATTGTGCTTGAATGTATTCCAGGTCGTTTAGGTAAAGCAATTTCAACGGCTATTTCAATTCCAACCATTGGCATTGGTGCAGGCGTAGATTGTGATGGGCAGGTACTGGTTTTATATGATTTGCTTGGTATCACACCGGGCAAGTTACCGAAATTTGTTAAAAATTTTTTAGCGACTGCTTCTGCTAATACTGATGAAAACTTAATTGTTAGGGCTATCAAAGATTATGTTGTTGCAGTTAAAAATAATAGCTTTCCAACACTAGATGAAAGTTATTAAGCTGGCTTGTATACTATTCATCGCGATCAGATTTTATCTAAATTAAGAGTTTCCTTCCAATATGAAAGTTATAAAAACCATTGCGGCGATGAGAGTGTGGAGTAATGCCTGCCATGCAAAAGGGGAGAGTATTTCCTTTGTACCGACAATGGGTAATCTGCACAGCGGACATTTAAGTTTAGTGGATGCTGCAATGACACTCGCTGATAAAGTGGTTGTGAGTATTTATGTTAACCCAACTCAATTTGCTGCGCATGAAGATTTAAATAAATATCCAAGAACCGAAGCGCAAGATCTGCAGCAACTTGAAAGTAAAAACGTTGACGTCGTTTTTATGCCCGCTTCCGATGAAATGTATCCCAGGAATAAAAACATTGAATATATTGATGTACCTGAATTAGCCCAGCAACTCGAAGGACGCGCGCGCCCTGATCATTTTCGAGGGGTAGCAACCATTGTTAAAAAATTATTTGATTGCGTCTTGCCGGATCATGCTATTTTTGGTGAAAAGGATTTTCAACAATTACTGATTGTAAAAAATATGGTGGCTGTTCTTGATTTGAATGTGATTATTCACGGTGAAAAAATTATTCGTGATGAAGATGGTCTGGCAAAAAGTTCGCGTAATCAGTTTTTAACAACTGCATTACGTCAAAAAGCCCCTGTATTGCATCAGGCATTAATTTCTGCGCGTAGCGAAATATTAAGTGGCAATTTGAATTATGCTGCGATTGAGTCACAATTCATTGATTTTATTGATAATAATGGATTTAAAGTTGATTATTTTACAATTCGTGATGCAGTGACTCTCGGCTTACCAACTGAGCATAATCGGGTGATTTTGGTGGCTGCCACGTTAGGAAGTACTCGCTTGCTCGATAATCTAAGAGTTGATGGCGCCAAATAGTCATTATTTAGGCTAGGATTGCATAAGAACAGCATGTTAAAATTAAATACTAAACTTTAATACACAATAGTGACATACAACCAGGTTCTATATTGATGCAAATTACAATGCTTAAAACCAAATTACACCGCGCTCATGTTACTCATGTTGAGTTGGAGTATGAAGGTTCCTGTGCAATTGACAGTAATTTATTAGATGCATCAGGTATTCGTGAATACGAACAAATAGAAATTTATGATGTTACCAATGGTGAACGTTTTACAACCTATGCTATTCGTGCGGAAGCGGGTAGTGGTATTGTTTCAATTAATGGTGCAGCGGCACATAAAGCTAGCGTAGATGATGTTGTGATTATTTGTGCTTACGTGGGTTTAAACCAGCAAGAACTGGCAATCTATAAACCGAAACTCATTTATTTAAACGAAAATAACGAGATTACGCATACCCGTAATACAATCCCTGTCCAGGTAGCTTAATTAATAGCGTAGCCCGGATGAAGCCCAATCTCTCTGGGCGTAAATCCTGGCTACAATTGTTTTTAACCCGTATTTCTCATTCCCGAAGCAATAGCATTAATAGATCGCAGTAATGGATCGAGCCATGCTTGTCTTGTTTCTTCATCAAGCGTTTCATCACGGAAATGGCGCAACAACTTGAATTGAATATAACTGAGGGGATCTAGATAGGGATCTCGTCTGTTTAGAGATAGTGCCAGCATTGGCGTTTCCTCTAATAGCTCCTCAATCTGGGCAACCTTTAAAACATTTTTGCAAGTAAGATAATACTCATTCGCAATCGTGTCATAAATTTTTTGTGCCGTTGTCTGGTTTACACAAAGCGATTTATATTCATTCGCAATATCCATGTCACCTTTAAATAAAGACATCTGGGTATTACTCAACAAAGTGCGGAAGAACGGCCAGTTTTTGTACATGTCGCGTAATTGGGCTAAATTTGCCGGATCTTTTTCCAGCCATTTATTTAAGGCGAAACCAATGCCATACCATGCTGGTAATGTATGGCGCGATTGCGCCCAGCCGAACACCCAACCTATTGCACGGACAGAAGATTTAGAGCGATCACCTGTCTTTCGGTGTGACGGTCTGGAACCAATATTCATTAGTCCAATTTCCGCAACCGGTGTGGCTTCATAAAAATAATCCAGGAAGCCTTCAGTGCCGTCCGTTAATGTACGATAGTGTTGTTCACCTTGTGCCGCCAGTTCCGTCATAATTTGACTGTATTCAGGTTTATCTTTTAACGGTTGCGTTACCAGATGATTACTGGCTTTTAATAAACCGGTAATCCCCATTGTTAATTCATAAATAGCTGTATTCTGGTGACTGTACTTATAAGAGAGAACTTCACCTTGTTCGGTAAATTTAATGGCTCCGTGGACGGTGCCATCCGGTTGCGATAAGATGGACTCATGCGTTGGCCCACCACCACGTCCAATCGTACCGCCACGACCATGGAATAAATTTAAACGGATACCACGTTTAGTGGTTATCGCTGAAATTTGTTGTTGGGCTTGATACAAATTCCAAACTGATGCGAGTATGCCACCATCTTTACAGGAATCTGAATAACCTAACATAACTTCCTGAGTATTCCCGGATGCTTTTAGTAAATCTGTATAGACAGGATTATCCAGTAAGCGATTCATCACCGGGTCGATATGCTTTAAATCTTCAATGGTTTCGAATAATGGCGAAATTTTAATTTGGCAGAAGGTAGCACCATCTTTAATACCACTTAAACCCGCTAGCCATGCAAGATACATCACTTCCATGATATGACTGGCTTCATGTGTCATGGAAATAACATAACTACCTAAAACATTCGGACTGACGTTTTCGCGCATGTCATATATCACATGAAACACTTCGAGGGTTTCAGCAGACATCGCCGTTAGTTTTGACACATCGACAGCAGGAGGCATCGAGGTGGTAATAATATCAGCCAAGGTGTTAATGCGCTGTTCTTCGTTAAGCTCGGCATAATCAATGTTGGTTGTTTGTTTTAGAATTTCTAAAACGGTTTGGCTATGTATCGTTGATTCCTGACGAACATCTAAATGGCTTAAGTAAAAGCCAAATGTTTCGACTAAGCGAATTAAATCTTTCAAGCGTCCATTCGCTACAATCTCATCGCCATGGCTGATTAATGAGTCGCGAATTAAAAACAAGTCATTTAAAAAATCAGATTCATTTTTATAGCCATAAAAATTTTCATCTAATTCACATTCACCTAAACCGGCTTCAATTTTATTAAGGTTCGAGGTTAAGCGAAAGAACATAACCCAAAGCTTGCGGCGGTAAGGTTCTTCACTATAGCGTTGAGGTTTTTTCGAAAAAGCGCCAGCATAGAGTTTATTATCTTGCTCTAGACTGTTTGTGAATGCTGAATTGGGTGTGCAAAGCTGGATTGAATGGGTGATGACATGGGTGAGTTCTATGACACAGTTTAAATACTCTTCAAGTACTTGTCTGTTGTGCAAATAAATTGCATTGCGTGTCGTTTCTGGCTTAACAAAGGGGTTACCATCACGGTCACCACCAATCCATGAACCAAACTGAAAAAAGCTTGGAACTTTTATTGTATTGTTATCATATTGACGTTCTAAAGCATGTTCGAATTGTCGATATACTTCAGGAATCGCTTTGAATAAACATTCACGATAGTAAAATAAACCATTTTTAACTTCATCAACCACGGTGGGTTTATCAGATCTTACTTCATTTGTTTTATAGAGTATTTGTATTTCACGTTTGAGTTGTTTGGTTATTGCGTCACGATGAAATTCATCAAGACTTTCATTATTTAATTTCTCACTAACAGTAAAAATACGCTGTAATGCTTCCTGAATGGTGCGACGTTTGGATTCGGTTGGATGAGCAGTGAAGACTGGCGTATAGGTTAACTGGTTTAATAAAGACTGCACTTTTTCAGCTGATAAATTCTGTTCTTTTAATTCGCATATTGTTGTGTCGAATGAACCTTGCCATTGAATGCCATGTTCATTAATCAGGGTTTTACGATATTTTTGCTGAAAGTCTTCTTCGGCTATATTCACTAAACTGAAATACAGGCTAAAAGCCCGCACAACGTGAGTGACGGTTTCTTCATCGAGTGAGTCGATGAGCTCTACTAATTCTTCACGCTGGCCGGAATCTTCTTCTTTGCGCAAGCTAATATGACCCTGACGTAATGCCTCAACAGCATGAAAGACTTTCTCGCCGGCATGGCTTTTTAAGATATCGCCTAAGATGTTGCCAAATAACTTAACTCTTGAACGTAATGTTTCATCATTCACGGTATTTTTTTTTGACTCAGCCTTGGTTGCTGGGTTCGTGCTACATATTACTTCTGAGTTCATGTTATCTCTTTTGTATTCAAATTAAACTAGGCGCGCATTATACCTAAATCAACACCAAGATTTGCCCGCAAAGGGGTAAATATCTGAAAATAATTAAGTTAGTGGCTAAAAATGGTCAATTTCGGTGCAAATCAGGATTTTTCTGTTGTAGTATGTTGTGGTGTGCCGGATATGAAAAATCCTTGTTTTTCATAAGACTAGCTGGCATGTTACCCTTTTATAATATTTTTTATTTCATTAAGGATCTGTAATGTCATTATTAGATTTGCCCGCCTGGAAAGCATTATCCGAGCATTGGTTAAGTATTCGCGACGTGCATATGCGTGACCTGTTTGATGCCGATCCGCTGCGCTTTGAGAAATTCTCGGTAAAATTTAACGATATCCTGCTCGATTTCTCCAAGAATCGCATTACGGAAGAAACCATCACTTTGTTAACCGAGCTGGCGCGAGAATCCGGGCTGGAAAAATGGATAGATAAAATGTTTTCGGGTGAGTTAATCAACCATACTGAAAAACGTGCGGCGCTGCACACTGCATTACGTAATCGAAGTGATTCACCGGTAATGCTCCAGGGTCATGACGTGATGCCTGATATTCATCGTGTGCTGGATAAAATGGAAGCCATAAGTAAAACCATTCGTAATGGACACTGGAAAGGCTTTAGTGGTCGCAATATTATTGACGTTGTAAATTTAGGCGTAGGTGGTTCAGATTTGGGTCCAGTAATGGTTACCGAGGCCTTACGTCCTTATGGTAAGTCGGGCCTGCGGGTTCATTTTGTTTCCAATGTCGATCCCAGCCACATCTGCGACACCTTAAGTAACTTAAATCCTGAAACGACCCTGTTTATTGTTTCATCAAAAAGTTTTACCACCCAGGATACACTCGAAAATGCTAAAACCGCGCGCGACTGGTTGCTTGAAGCAGCGCGTGATCAAGATGCCGTAGCTAAACATTTTATAGCTGTTGCGGCAAATACTAAAGCCGCCGTAGAGTTTGGGATTGACGCAGATAATATTCTTGAAATGTGGGACTGGGTAGGCGGACGTTATTCGCTTTGGTCATCGATTGGTTTATCAATTGCTATTTATGTAGGCATGGATCGCTTTAAAGCCTTACTTGAAGGCGCCTATGAAATGGATGAACACTTTCGAACGGCACCCTTTGAACAAAACCTGCCAGTAATTTTAGGCTTGCTAGGTATTTGGTATAATAATTTCTTTCATGCAGACTCTTATGCGGTGCTGCCGTATGACCAACACTTACATCGGTTTCCCGCTTTTTTACAACAAGTGGATATGGAAAGTAATGGCAAGAGCGTAACGCGTGCGGGTAACCCCGTCGATTATTCAACCGGCCCGATTGTCTGGGGTGAGTTAGGTATTACCGGGCAACATGCATTTTATCAATCATTGCATCAAGGTACCAAGTTAGTGCCAACGGATTTTATGGTGCCAATTGAAAGTTTAAATCCAGTCGGTCACCATCATACTATTCTGCTCTCTAACTTCTTTGCACAAACCCAGGCCTTAACACGTGGGCGTACAGAAGCAGAAACAAGAGCTGAATTAGAACATGAAGGGTTGGATAAAGAAGAAATTGAACGCTTATTGCCTTATAAAGTTTTTAAAGGCAACAAACCAAGTAACACCATTTTATTCAGAGCGTTAACACCACGTACCCTTGGTTCAATCATCGCAATGTACGAACATAAAATATTTGTGCAAGGTGTCATCTGGGACATTAATTCGTTTGACCAATGGGGCGTTGAGTTAGGCAAGCAGCTAGCAGAAACTATTTTTAAACAACTCAGTGCGAGAAAACCTGTAAATAACCACGATGTTTCAACGAATGGTTTGATTAACTATTACATGAAGATGTCTGGTGGTTAATAAAATTAACCATCTTACATCATAAAGAGAAAGCATTTTTATTCCTGCAAAGCTACTCATATCAATATTATTTTGTAGTATTATTGGTTTGTGTTGCGAGATACTAGGGCGGGTTTTAGGATGTCCGCAGTTTTTTTACCGAAGAAGCCGCAAGAATTTTGGTGAATTGCTCTGTTGGACAGGGATGCCCGAAAAAATAGCCTTGAGCCTGATCACATTGATGTTTTTTTAAAAACTCAAACTGTTGAGACGTCTCTATACCTTCAGCGATTACGTTAAGTTTTAGATTTTTTGCCATACCTATAATAGTTGTAATTATAGGAGCGTCATCGTTTTCACTTTGAACGTCATTTAAAAATGATCGATCAATTTTAAGTGTGCTAATGGGTAAACGCTGTAAATAACTTAGTGATGAATAACCTGTACCGAAATCGTCAATGGATACTTTGAGCCCCATCGCTGTCAATTCTTGTAGGATTGAAATAGAGTTTTCTACATTGTCCAGTAAAATATTTTCAGTTAATTCTAATTCTAGATATTTAGAATCTAATTCACTTTCCTGTAATATTGACGCGACCAACTTTGGAAGTTCTGGTTGCATTTGACGAACCGACAGGTTGACGGAAATTTTTATTGGATTATAACCTTGGTTTTGCCAATGTTTGGCTTGAAAACAGGCACTGCGTAGCACAAATTCCCCAATTTCATGTATTTGGCCATTTTCTTCTGCGATAGGAATAAAATTAGCTGGCGGGATGAGTCCCATTTCGGGATGTTGCCAACGTATCAGAGCTTCAGCCCCGATCAATTGTCCGTATATGGACTCCACCTATTTTACAACATTAATTTCACATAAAATATAAACTGCTTACGTATATACGGCTTCTTGTTGAGGGTGCTACCCTCTAGCCTTTGATGTTTGCGCACCTACCATCC
>Ga0316206_1000942_pt1 | contig 30783 bp, 24 predicted proteins | sample 6monthpyrite_MG_FD_204942 | JGI IMG/M metagenome (GOLD analysis project Ga0316206, IMG submission 204942) | Microbial mat bacterial communities from mineral coupon in-situ incubated in ocean water Damariscotta River, Maine, United States -... | ecosystem: Environmental > Aquatic > Marine >... | reverse complement strand
GGTCAATAAAGCCATACAACAAGCAAAGATGCCTAAATGTCAGGCGACGTGTGCTTGCTGTCGACTTGCCCAAAACATTATCATCAATGGCTGCTGTTTTGAGATCATCAGGACGTGAGAAGCCGGTCGCGAGAAGACTCTCAACTTCGGGCAGCATCATCGTCTTGGACTGATGGGCTCCACCTCCCAAAACACGAAATCCAAAGGTCGAGAGTCGTTGCGCGTCGGCATTGGCGCTAAACCAGATAGTGTTCTCTTTTTTCATACTGCTCTCGTTCCAGCCCCTTTATTTCTTGCGCTTGGGGCGGCTTCCTTCTGCAAGGCTTTCTTCTTCAACATGCTGACGGATCGCCTGCCGAATGACCCAAGACAGTGATACATCTTTGGCAGCAGCAATCTCAGTCAACGCCGCATGGTCTTGCTCTTCTAAGCTAACCGTCAGCCTGGTGGACTTCAGGGGTCGGTCGGTCATCGAAATACTCCCGCTATCACACCAGCGTAATCTTAGGCGCACCACAGTTCAACAGAGTGATGCACATTGATGCAAATTTCAGCACTGGCGTTACTTTAGAGGGCTGGTTCCTGACAATCTGGATTGTTCCGAACCGCACTTGACCTGGGGTTGATTCCGGTAGGGGGCAGTATCGTATCATACGGCCACGGAAGGCATGCCGCGAAGCTATACGATCGATGGTCAAAGCCCAACATCACCAAAACCGATCAAACGCCAAACAACTGCAATTGCTGCGCTTCAACATAGTAACCACGCCGCCTTTCTAACCCCTCGATCGTCAACAGCGCACCTTCTGCTTCTTCCTCACTGCAAAACCACTCGGTTCGGATGCATCCCCCCCCTGCCCTATCCGCCCCATTCTCGATGAAGTGCGCATTCTCTGAACAGGTTCGGAAGAACAGCCATCCGGTTGAAGCGGGCTTGGTTCCGTGTGGGATCCAGCTATTCTAGGTATGTATGCATGGAGGATTTACGATGAAGCTTGAAACAGCCTATCACGATAAACCTCCAAGTCGGCATCTTCTGGCAAGCCCCATCGCGTTAGAACGGCTTCGCGCAATCGAACATCAATGATCCCACGAGCAGCCTTGTTCAGCTCTTCAACCCGGAAGACATCCTGATCCACCCGCGCCCATTGCTGGGCAACCGCCGGGATCGAAATGTCAGCTGAAACGATCGCTGTCACATCCGCCAAATCGGCCTCTGACAACGCTTTCAGGATATCCTGCACCCTGCCCTGCTGATGCATCCTGAAACGCGCCTCAAGCTCCTCCTGCGCCCTCTCAGCAGCCTGTGCGGCTTCCTGTTTCGCCTTGAAGTCCAAGGCCCGCCGCCGTGCAACGGCCTCTTCCTGGCGCTCTTCCGGCGTCTTCTGACCATATCCGTTGTGCAATGCACTCACGAGGTAAGCCGTCTGGTTCTTCGGCTTCTTCTGCCGAACATAAGCGACAATCTCTAGAACGTACTCTTCGCCCTTGGTCTCAACCCAATGGATTGCCTCAGTATCTTTCAGGCCAAGATCACGCAGCTCCCGATAAACATCCATATCGCGGATACGAGATTCCCGCTGGTGGTCCAGCAAGAACATCTGCGGATTTTCACGAACATTGAACTTGATCCGCGCAACCTTGCGCTTTTCTCGCTCCATCTCCGGCTCAATTATAATCCCAGATTTTTCGTTCACGCCCTTCACCGCAGGCTTTACCACAAGGCTATTGAAGCGCTTAAACTCGCTATAGGTATCCTCGGTCGCGCCGAGCAGGTCGCGCCACTCCTCAACCCCTTTAAAACCCGTCGTGCCAGTCCCAAGATACCGGATACAATTTTCAAACAAGCCCAGCTCGTACTTGCTACTAAACCGGCGCTGTGCCGACAGCACCATCCAGATATATTTATCCGGACTACGCAACGCATCGGCTACCGAGCTGGAAAACTCATAGTTGATCGTGCCGTCATCGTAGATTTTGAATTCAGAAATCAGCGTTGCCGCACCAACTGAGCGCCGTCGCCTGCCCTTCCTGGCCGGTTTATCATCGAAATCGACAAAGCCGACCTTGGTTGTCGTAAGGTCCTGACAGTGGTCGTAAATCTGGCGATAATCGTTGCTGTCAAATCCTGCAAGTTCCGCCAAGTCCTTAACTCGGATGGTGAACTTGGTGTGACCCTGCTCCAGCCCCTCGGACGCGTTGGAATGCAGCACATTGTAAAGCTTGCGGTGCAAAAAACCCAACTTCCCCATAGCCACCTGCACCACACCCACCGCTTTTTTGAAGCGGTCAGGAATGTCGGGTGGATGAAAGAAATCTTCTTTGGCCAGAGATGTTGCTGCCAATTTTATCGCCATGCTCAAGGTTGTTACCACCCAGAGCTTAGCAAAAGGTCCTAAGAAGTCAAAGTGGCTTTATGACCTTTTGAGACCTCCCCGTAAACTATGACCTTTCAAATCGAAGGTGTCTTTTCCCCTACTTCAGATCATGTAAAGTCAATGACTTAGCAGATTCCAGAGTATCTCCCCCCGTAAACTATGACCCTCCCCGTAAACTATGACCTTTCACCCCGTAAACTATGACCTTTAAGGTCAGTCGCCCCCGTAAACTATGACCTTTAGGTGGGTTTGCCCCCGTAAACTATGACCTGAACATCCATTAAGCCTTTTATATCAATCACTTCCAGGCGCTAAATGTATTCTTAATGTAGATTCTAAAGACTCTACAACAACGTTGTCCTTTTTAAATTCAGTTTGGTTAAGAGAAAAATTTCAGCTTTTCACCCCACGCCAGCCGTGAGGAAAGAAAAAGAATAACTATAAAAAGATAAATAGTTTACTTTTTGTCTTTTTCGCTCTCGTACAAAGTCAACATCTCTTCGAGAAGTTCAGAATGTTTCAGCTTGGCATGAAATGCCACTTCGCGAAATCTCTCGTCAAACTCTGAAGTGACCTTGGTGCCAAACGGCACAGTCCGGCCTGTCTTGGCCCGAGCCTTACGCTCTGCTGGTGAGGTTGGGGCATGTTCAGGTGAAACAAGCGTAGTGCTGACGTCCTCTAGCGGTGGCGGTGCACCAAGACGTTTCTTTTTTGGGGCGGGTTTTTTTCCAAAAGTAGCCATGATCAATCGGTTAGGTGATTTACGAGGGATTGAAGAAGTTCGTCTGCTTTGATGTTTAGGCTGGGAAACCGGGTTTCAGTTACGGTTAATCCTTCGTTCTGTGCCTGACGATAGCCGGGTTTTTCAAACAGGCATCCATCCAAAACCGAATAGCCAGCTTCCAGGATGAACTCGCGTGCTTCTTCGATTTCGGTTTTTGTTGTAACGCGAACTAAAGCAAAGGCCAGCTTGGACGCTGGAATCTTGGCTTTGCGAAGTTCGTGGGCCAGTCGAACTGCTGGGATAAGGTCATCCCGGCTTGCGCCGGTCGGCAAGACAACCAGATCGGCATGTTTGGCGATTAGAGCAGTTGCCTCACTGGCTCGGGCTCCCCCATCCAGAACAAGCAGATCATAATCATCGGCCATAGCAATTGCTGTGCTAGCTTTTGCGACCACTTCGACCGAACCCACGGGCTCAAGCTCATTGGCGAGACGTAGTCGATGCCATTCTGCGACAGTGCCTTGTTGCGTGTCGAGGTCTGCGATTTTCACCGACCAGCCGTTTGTCGCAGCCTCTCGAGCGACGGCGCGCGCCAGCGTAGATTTTCCCACACCACCTTTTTGCGACACAAATGAAACGATTTTTCCCATGTATATAGCATACTAAAAAGTTAAAAAGTTAAAAGGAGAAAATGATAAAAGTACAAAAAGATAAAAAGTCTACTTTTTATAGATTCCCTAAATGTGCTGCTCTGCTCTCAACCACTGTATTTGCATCACATCAAACTCCCCAGGGTCCTGAATCTCTTCGGGTATCCAAACCTCACCCCGTACATTCGAACTGAACTTCTGCGCCCAATCAAAGCCCTGGGCAGGAAGATGATCGGCTTTCAGGACGTCAACGAGTGCCTCCTGCATCTCATTTCCTGCTTTGTCGCGGTCGAACCAGACAAGAATTTCCTTCGCGCCGAGCACCTCTTTGAGCAGATGTAGCTTTGCGATCTGATGCGGGCTGACGCTTGTGCCGAAACTCGCCACAACGTTCTTGACGCCCGCCTCGACGCATTTGGCGACGTCGAAACATCCCTCCACCAGGATCAGTCGTCCGGTTTCTCGGACTTGCGCCTCGGCGTCCGGATCAAGCCGCAGCTGGTCGATGTTGTAGATTTCCAGAGATTTGCGAAAGCCTTTGTAGTAGGTCCACTTGCCGACCTCTTCGATTTGGTCTGGCGTTGTGGCGCGGCCCATATGGGTGAGGATCACCGGTTTTGGCGTCACAGCTTCCAGATCATCGACTGATCGCACCTGGAACACCAGCCGCCCGCGCAGGCTGCTTTTGTGGTCGTCGAGCAGATACCCGCAGCCCAGATAGCGGCAGGTGGCTGCGGATATGCCGCGATCGGCAAAGCCGGGATGCGTCCCGAGCTGCGTCAGCATCGGCAGCAAGGATTGCCGTATTGGTGCGTTCTGGGCGAGTTCCTGCACCTCAGGCTGCTTTTTCTTTTCTTCACCGCTCGCGTTTTGCCTCTCAGGCGGCAGCTCGCGCCGCGTCTCCACGTCCTGGCCCAGGTAAGCCTGGGGCAGGGGACAGCAGTCCTGCTCCACCAGCCAGCGCCCGGCCTCGAAGATGTTGCCACCCTGCAGGGCCTGGACCAGGTCGAGAAGCCCGCCGCCTTGGCCGGTTGAATGGCAGTACCAGCGGCCACCGCCCTGGGGATCGTCGTTCATGTGGAACGAGGCGGTCTTTTCGTCCGGACTGAATGGCGACTTGGCCCACCAGTCATTCGGGCGACTTTGGCGCTCATCACGGATCAGCCCGAGCGACAGAAAGGTCTTCTGCCAATCGGCGGTCTGCCGGATTTCATTGAGAGTATCGCGATTGATGAACGGCCTCGATGGTGACGAACGGGGTTTGCGCATGGGGCAGGGGAGTACGCCCCGAGTATACCCAGGCTTTGAGGTCGGGCAAATATTGCAAGCCGGATTTTTGATGCCCCTGACTTGGGTCGGACCAATCGCACCATTGGCAGAGTGACCGGCGGCGCGGCCCGGTCAAGGATTTGCTTCTGCGAATTCCTCCTGGACCGTTCCACTCAGAGCCGCCGGTCGCGCGTACCAGTGCTCAATATTTCCTAACCCAATGAACCATGAGCTTCCAAAATTCCCGGCTGTCAGCAAACAAAGCCCGCGCGATCCTGCGACGAATATCGGTAAGCGAGCCCGGCACCCTTCGCGCTGCCGTCGCCGATGAGACGCTCGAGCATCATCCCGATGATCCGTGTCAGATGTTCGAAGATCTGGCCTACCACGGTTGTCAGTCCGGCATGATCAGCAGCCTGATCTACTACGCTGACACCCACCGGTTCTTCGATGCGTTCTACGACGAGATCGAGGACATGCGGGACGCCATCGAAGACGAGACCGGAGAGCCACTGACGATCCGAGGCGATCTGAAAAACTTCCTTGCCTGGTTTGCCTTCGAGGAAACAGCGTTCCGTATGGTGCGGGAGGATTTGGGGCTCGATCTTTGAGCCCCGTTCCTTTGACAAAAATGCAGAATTTGGAACAATCGCCTTCAGAGCCCTCCGAGGGCTTTCCCCCCAATCCGGCAATCCGGGTTGGGGGAGGTCCCCGACCGGTTGCCCTGTTTTCAGGAGACCTGTCATGGACCGATCCGCTCTTCAGGCTAAATCTGCCTTTGAGAAACTGTTCCGGCGCATGGCCCCGGAACGCCACCGCTACGACGTGTTTCGCGACTTCGTCATCATGGCGGCTTGCGCGCTGCACAACGGGTTCTGGAAGGAACCCACGCGGGAGGCCGAGTACTTGGCCATCATCGGGCGCTACAAGCCTGAGGATCAGAAAGCCTTCCCCAAGCTGCTGGCGCATCTGGTGGCGATGCTGGAGCCCGAGCCCCGCGACATGCTGGGTCCGCTCTACATGGAGTTGGAGGTGGCCAATCGCGATCAAGGGCAGTTCTTCACGCCGCCGGAAGTGTCCGAGCTCATGGCCCGGATGCAGGGGTTGGACCAGCTTCTGGCCGAGGGACGACCTTTTATCACGCTCTCTGAGCCCGCATGCGGGGCAGGGGGCATGGTGCTGGCCGTGGTCAAGACCCTGATCGGGGCCGGATACGACCCCGCCCGCGCCCTCTGGGTGCAGGCCTGGGATATCGACCGGCTGGCCGCGCTCATGGCCTATGTGCAGCTCAGCCTGTGGAACGTGCCCGCCGAAATCGTCGTCGGCAACACGCTGAGCCTGGAGGTGCGCGAAGTCTGGCACACCCCGGCACATCACCTGGGCTTCTGGTCAACGCGCCTCAAGTCTGAGCCGCGCCTGACACCGAAAGCCACCGAGGAGCTCCCGGCAGCGCCCGCGCAACGCGCGACCGCAACCGGGGCAGGGGAGGCGGCAAAGCCACCCCCGTCTGCCAACCCGACGCAGCTCAGCTTTGACCTCTGAGCCCGTCCCAAGCCGTCCGACCCGTCATGATGGTGGATCACTGATCCCACCCCGTGCAGCCCGGACCGCTCTCACGCCCCACCCGCAAGGTGGGGCGTTCTTTTTCCTTCACCGCGAATTGCATTTCGCCCGCGCAAAGCGCGGCCTTTCCCCGTGCGCTGTGAACCGATGAACCGGTGAGCTGTTGAACCTATGAGCTGGTGAGCCCTGCCCGCCGCAAAGCGGCGCGAAGCAAGATTGCATGTTTGTGCAAACATACCCGCAAGGCGGCGGTGACGGGGCTGCGCCCCATACCCCAATCGGAAATCGTGCAGAAGTTTTGACAGGATTTTTTGGGCGTCCTAGACTTACCTCAAACCCAAAAAATGTCCCGAACCGAATACCACCGGCTGTACTGGCAGCAGTACCGTGCGCGAAAACGCCGTGTCACGATCATGCTGAGTCCTGCCGAGTTCCGTGCCCTTGCGGCGCGGGCTGGCAAAAGCCGTAAACCGGGCGAGCAACTCTGGCTGGAGGCGCAGGCTTACCGCGAGGATCGGTATCTGCCGCCCGAGGCGGTGGTGCAGCGGCTGGAGGCAGTTTTTACCATGATGTTGCGTCTCTACGATGTGTTGCGCGGCGTGCAACGTGGTCCGCTGGGGAAAACCCGCGTCTTGCCCGAAACCTTGCAGCGCCTGCACCAAATGCGCGCCAGCCTCGATCGCTTTCTCAGCCCAACCCGGCGATGATCCTGAAATCGCTTGGGCACAAAACCCGCTCGCTCGGCAAGCTCGTGGCCTATGTGGCGCGCGGAGCCGAAAAGGACGGGGCAGGGGAGGCGCGTAGTTTCAGCCGCAACTTGATGGCTGATCCGGGCGACGTTGCCGCAGTGGAGCAGGCGTTCGAAGCGAATGCCCGGTTTCTGCGTCCGCGCCGAGGCGGGAACTGGTGCTACCATGAAATCATCGCCCTGCCGAAAACGGTGAAGGCAAAAGACAAGGCAGACGTCGAGGCAATCCTCTTCGAGCTCGCCGGGCGCTATGTGGAGGCCCGTGCGCCGCGTCAGCTGGTCTGGGGCCGGGTACATTGGGAGACCGATCATCCACATCTGCATTTGGTGATTTCTGCCAACGAGGTACGATCATCGCGCCGGGTACGGGTGACCAGGGCGCGGTTTGCCCAGCTGGTCGAAGAGCTCGAGGCGTTCAAATGCGCCCGCTGGCCGGAGTTGCCAGAAAAGCTCTGGCAGCACCGCAAGCGCTACAACCGTCAGCGCCGCCCCGCCGAGGATCATCTGATCCGCCGCACAGGACGGGCCTCGCAGCGCGCCGCGCTTGCGGAGATGTTGGCCGGGCTTTTTGCCTGCGTGCTCTGGACCGATGATCTGGACCAGGCGTTGAGAGCGCAAGGGCTGGCGCTCTACCGCCGGGGCAGCGCCTGGGGCGTGCTGGAGCTGGCCACTGGCAAGCGCCACCGTCTGAACCGCCTGGGGCTCCAGGGAGCCTTTGAGGCCATGGCAGACCGTCTGAAACTTCTGGAGCAGCGCCTGGAGGTGTTGGCCGAGGCAAGGACCGGTCACGAGCGGGCAGGGGGCAAGGAACGGGTGAGAGAGAAGCTGATCCAAGCCCGACGATGATGCGCCGCCTGATCCGGTTCTGGCGCGCCGCTCTGGCGCTTACAGCGACCCTCTGGAGGCTCTGTGATCGCAAAGGGCGGGGGAGTGCGACCTTTCTCTCCCCGTGGCAGCGCTGGCGGCTTCTGAGCGAGCGGCACGAAGGCTTTCTGATCGATGGCGTCTGGCGAGCCCTATCCCGAAAAATCTCGTTCCAAAGCGTTCTGGTCGTCGGTGGCGTCGGCAAAGGCAAAACCACCGGCCTCTGCATTCCCAATCTGTTTCATCTTCACCGCGCCTCTCTGGTCGTGATCGACACATCCGGCGAATTGTTCGCGCAGACCTCCGGCGCACTGGCCGCAGAGGGTCGCGATATCCAGGTGCTGGATTTGATGCGACCAGGGCAGGGGATTGGCTACAATCCCTTTGAGCGTTGCACCACGCTGCTTGATCGCCACCGCGCCTGCGCCGCCCTGATTCAGGCCGCGTCGCTCAATGAGACCGACCCTTTCTGGAATGACGGGGCCACGAAAGTGCTGCGTGTGCTGTCTTGCGCGCTTTACGCGCAGGACCCAGCGCAATGCCATCCGGCCAATCTGCGCACGCTACTGGCGCAGTTCGACGTGTTCAGCGCCAAACCCGGCCAGAGCGTGCTCGATCGCTACATCGCCGAGGTGACGCGCAATGACCCTGCGACCTGGGAAGATTACCGCACACTGGTCAACGGCAACCCCAACACCGTGCTGTCCTTCGTCTCCACCGCCGACACTGCGCTGACAGCACTTGCCAGCCCGGAGATCGCCCGCCTGACCGCAAAAACCACCTTCGACTTCCAGGCGCTGCGACAACGCCCGACCGTGCTCTACGTCAAGGTCAACGAGCAGGACGTCGGTTTCTACCGCTTCATCCTGAATCTGTTTTTCACCGACCTGTTCGGCGCGCTGCGCGAGCATCTGCCGAAAGATGACGAGCTCGACGTCTTCTGCCTGCTGGATGAATTCGGGCAACTCAAGTTACCCGAGTTTGACAATATCATCGCCACCGCCCGGAAATACCGCATTGGCGCGATGATCTTCCTGCAAAGCCTGGCCCAGCTTGAGGACCGCTATGGCCGCGCCAAGGCGCGTACCATCCGCGATGCACTGCAGACCGAGCTCTACTTTGGCGGCGTGGACCTGGAGCTGGCCAAAGAACTCGAACGCCGCCTGGGCCGTCAGCGCATCGCCCTTGAACAGCAGGGCCAGCGCATCCACCGCGAAGAGAACCTGATGAACGAGGACGCGATCATCAAAATCCCCGACAACCACCTCATGGTGTTTCACTCGAACATGAGCGGCTTCCTGCAGCGCTTCACGCCGTTCTACGCGCGCAAGGTACTGCGCCAGGCGACCAGCGTTCCGCCAATCGAGACTATGCCGCAGCCGCGCGTGGTGCCGACAATCGCGCCGGAGCTGGAGCGGTTGCGTGAGATCATCCACGGGCAAGATCGCAGTGAGAGGAAAAGGGACGGGGCAGGGCGGCTGAACCGGTTGGAGGACATTGCCGTGGTGCTGTGAGCAGGGCTTCTACCCCTACGTTTACCCATAAAGTTGCCCCTACGCAGGGTATATAGTCCGACTTTATAGGTCGGACGCCGTGGGCATTTTGGGGGGCGGGTTGTCAGGGACGTTATTTCGCTTTTATTTCTGATCCTTAGCCGCGCTTCCCCTGATCGGGTAAATGCGGATAAGGGAAATAATCGGCTCAATAAATCCCTGACCCCACGCCTCGTGCAACAGGTATTTCATAAGCGGCGCGGGGTCAGGGCTGTGCCCTAACAACCCAAAGCCTTGGCCGGAGCCAGAAACGAGGCGTTCCTAACGTGATGACCGTGCCGGGGTCACCGGCTCCTTGGCCCCTCAAGGCTTTCTTTTCGCCAGAGCGAAAAGGCCCCCCAATAATCGGAATGCGTGTCTGATTTGGCCGCGACAGGGGACCGGCAGGAGCGGCAAGCCCTCTGCATCGACGATGCGTCTCAGGCCAGGTGCCACGGGTGAAAATTTGACAGGTCGGCCAGGGCGGCTAGCATAAGAAATGCGGAAGCCGATCTTGGTTGCATACGAGATCAAAAAGGAAAGCCAGTGTGGGTTACACACTGGCTTTTTCGCTGATTAACGACGGCGAGACGTCGGATGCTTAGGTTCAGGAAACCCAAACAAGAGGTTCCAGAGGGCGTTACAAATCGGGCGCGGGATGAACCAGCGTCGATCTGCGGGGCGGGGTCTAGAACCCGTTCCCAACTCCACGTAGGGCATGTTTCCTTTCGGAAAGTGACCCGGAAAGTAGAGCCTTGCGCCATCAGGCGGTGCGAAAGCCGTTTTTTGGTTTTGCATAACCAAGGGGGTTAAGAACTAAAAACGCGGTTTTTTGTCAGACACTTAGGCGGATTAGGCCAAAGCGACCAACGCAAACTACACAAAAAACTAAGCCGGTATCTGTGGTTAAGACTAGACAGCCAGATTTTTGTTCGCAGGGTTGATGATATCAATCAATGGTTTGCGGAGCAACAATGACGATCAAGCGAGATTACCTCTACAGAGAAAATTTCATAAAAGAAATTCAAGGGATGCGGTCATACCAAGTTCCGCTTGGGTGTTCGTACGATTCCGAGAGGCCAAGAGAAGGCTTCTCTTTGAGGATTTTTCGAACATTTGTTGTGGAAGGAGATGCAATATTCCCCGGAGAACCAGTAGTGGAAATAATACGTAACTTCACGGATAAGCCAGATCATTACGCTATTAAGGATATAGCTTTTTCACGGAACTCAGGAGTCGTGGCGTCCACTCCAACTGTAGGCGAGACGATTTCTGAGGGAGATTGTTTTACAATAGGCCTTATTCCAGATTCAGAACTAAATTTGAATTTAAAACGCCTAAGAACATATTTTTCACCATTTACAGGCTCTCTTTCATATGAGGAATATAGCAACAGGAAACTAGCCCAACTAGATATCAACGGGATTGATCTCGGTTCCTTCGACAGAGTTGTGGAAAGTATAAACGTGGTGCAGAATAAAATCGTACACGAAGGAGAGCCGCTTTTTGTTTTCTTCCCCGTGAACCCTGGATCAGATGTTTTGGCGCAGTATGAACCGGAGTTCGAATTTTCTTCTAAAAAGATCATCGAGTTGAAATCAGAAATTTCCGGATTGAAGAAGAAAAAGAAAAAAGAAGAGGAAGGATTTAATGTTCTGAAAAAAGAAATAGCGAAAAAGTCCCAAGAAATGACGGACGATTTGGAGAAAAGCAGAATAAAGGCAATCAGAGCGGCCGAAAAAGAAGCATCTAATATATCAAATGAAGCCACAAACGAGCTTCAAAGAATCAATGATGATGCCGAGAAATTGGAACTGACCGCCGTCATTGAACGGCTCTATGCGCTGATGGCTCAAGGCGAGACGGCCACAATTCTGGAACTCCCACAGCTTCGGGCGTTGTACTTGAAGCTCGGCGAATTAGCGGCGGTATCCCAGGGTGTACCGGCCCCTGAAACCGCCGCGCGAATGGCAGCTTTCAACAAGATCGACGACATGAAAGCAATTTATGCTTACGTCTCGGAGACAATTGGAACCCTCGATCCTGAAGGGAAATGGCCGGAGGACGTTAGACAAGCTGCGATCAGAGATTTCTCTGACCTCGCAAAAGGGCAAGCACACGACCAGATGAACAAATGAATATCACCCCAGAAAGAGAGAAAGACTACATTTTCGGCCACGACGAGAGCGGCGCTGAATTCGTCGTCAGTGAGGACGCGCGCCGCGCGCACATGCATGTTGTCGGCGCGTCAGGCAAAGGCAAATCCAAATTCCTGGAAATGATGATCCGGCAGGATTTGCTAAACCGGAATGTCGGCGGCTGTGTCATCGATCCGCACGGTTTGCTGGTCGATGACATCATGAATTATGTCTCACACCACCGCCCGCATTTGGCTGACAAAATCGTCCTGTTTGAACCCGACTCGCAGACCGACAACATCACGGGTTTCAATCCGATCCCGCAGGACTACGACAATATTCCGCAGGCGGTTGGAGAGATTATCGAAACGATTTTGTTCGCCTGGGGAGAACATGGCGAGCGGTTGCCCCGCATTCGGGCGCAGATGTTCAATATCCTCTATCCGATCCTGGCTAACAATCTGACGCTGGTGGAAGCCCTTCCGATGATCAGCATTCATGCCAAGGAAGAACGGGCCGAGATCACTAAGGGCGTCAAATTCGCCCCCGTTTTGGCGGCATGGAACACGTTTGAAAACGCCTCCAACCTTACAAAGTTGAACCTGCTCGAAGGGCCGTCCAATCGGTTCATGCGCATCTTGAGCAACGAGCACATGCGCCTGATCCTGTCGCAGAAAAAGAACGCTCTCGATCTGGCCGAGATCATGGCTGGGCGCAAAATGCTCCTGGTCAGTTTGCGCAACTACAATCGGATTGGCAGCGACAATCTGCGGATGCTCGGGGTCATGATCCTGAGCGAGCTGTTTCGGGTTGGGATGAAGCGCAACGAACGGCTGCGTCCGCCGCCGTTTCACGTCTACATTGATGAGTTTGGAGAATATGTCACCCCGGCAGTTGCCAAGGCTCTCGATCAAATCCGAAAGAAGAACGTCTTTTTCACCGTCGCCCACCAGCACCTTGCGCAGCTTGAAGAGCAGGGCAGGGACCAACAGTTGGTCAAGTCCGTTTTGACCAACTGCCGCCTCAAGGTGGCTTTTGGCGGGATGGAGCCAGAGGACGCTGACAGAATTTCAAAGCTTCTTTGGACCGGACATCTCGACCTCAAAGAGATCAAGCACGAGCAACCAGTCACAAAGGAGCGCACGGTTGAGGAGTTGCGTACCAGCCGCAGCCGTGGCCGGACGGTCAGCGACGGGACCAGTCAATCCGAAAGCGAGGGCGTGAATTGGACCGATGGTCACAGCGATGGTTATAGTGACACTAGCGGCTGGGGCGTGACGGAAGCTCAAATGAACGGCTGGTCCAAGGCTGACAGCGCCAGCCAGACCCGACAACGGGGCTGGTCGCGGGCGCAAGCCAATCAAAGCAATTGGTCGCAAGGCACAAATCAAATCCACAGCAGCGGAGCGTCTCTCACCAAGGGCTCGGCCCGTAGCTATGGTACGAACCAAGGTAGCTCGACCACACGGAGCACCTCAGAAACCGAAGGCACGGCAAATACACTTGGTACGAGTCGGTCGCACAGCGCCACGTCGAACCAGAGTATTGGGTCTGGCGGCAGCGAAAGCAGACACAGCGCCCACGACGATGTTGGAACTGTTTTATCAAATAACGAGAGCTATGGCAGCGGGACGAGCGATTCAGAAGGGGCAAGCGAGAGCCGTACTGCGTCGAAGAGCAAAACCAAAAGTGAAAGCACGTCCAACAGCTCAGGGACGAGCACCAACGACACCAAGAGCATGAACCATGGCACCAATTACTCCGATAGCCATGGGAGCAGTGCGCAGCGCGGCGGGGGACGGTCATTCACTGCCGCGCGGAGCGGAGGTGATGGCAGCAGCCGAGGCCATACGGACACCAAATCAGGCAGCGCGAGCTATTCAGAGGCGCGATCGGGCGCGCATTCCGAAACCCATGCCGACAGCCATAGCGAGGGCGGCAACCGCAGCCAAAGCCGTGGGACAAGCCACAACGAGGGTTGGACCGAAACTGAGACCACCGGGCCTTATGCGGCGAAGTACGAGTATGAGGAAGTGGTCAGCACTTCCTTTTACAGCGTGGCGGATCAGCAGCATAAAAAACTGGGAGATTTGATGAATCTGCCCACGGGCTTTGCCCTTGCCAAAAATGACATCGCAAAGCCGGTAAAGATCAGAATTCCCTATATCCCGGACGTTCGTTGGCGCGGAGAGTCTTCCCTGGAACGGCTTGAGGAAACCGAAGTGCGCATCAGAGAATCTAATGCCACCTATTATGCGCCACGATCTGCGGTGTTGGCCGAGGCCGAGGCGCGACAGATGAAATTTTTCAAAAAGCCGCTGCTGCTTGACGAGGTAGGCTTGGACGACATGCCGATTGACGAGTCTGAAGGCGAGGAACTCGACGACGGTTGGAATATTGAGTAGCCCCCAGACGCAGCGCAAGAAAGGCGGAATTGCCTTCCGGCTGACGGACCGAGACGCGGCAATTATCAAGGCGGTGAATGAATTTCGCTACATGCGGACCGGCCAGATCAACCGGTTGATATTTCCAGAGAACACATCGTCTCAAAGCTGCCAAAAACGTCTCAAGCTGCTCTATCACAACAAGTACCTCGACCGGGTGCCACCGTTCTTGCAGCGAGGTAACCAGACGCAAAATTCGGACATGGCTTACCGCCTCGATTTCATGGGCGCGCGGTATCTGGACAATTTTGACATCCCGGTGCTGTTCTCCCGCAAGAAAACTCGGGTGAAGCATAACTTCCTTCTGCATGCCCTAGACCTGTCAGAGTTTCGCGTGAACCTGGAGCTGGCGCTGGCCCAGCCAGGTAGCCCACTGCTGCGAAAGTTTGTGCCGGACTTCTTGCAGAAGGAGGGGCAGCCCGGATTGACCGGCCTCAACCGGTATCGCCTCTATGACGAGATCGATGATCCAGCCACCGGGCAAAAGGTCGTCTTTTATCCCGACGCCCTCATCGTTCTGGAAAGCCGCAATACGCAGAGCCAACGGTTGTTCTTCGTCGAAATCGATCGGGGCACCGAAGGCCTGGAAACCATCCGCCGCAAGATTGCGGCCTATCACCTCTACGCCACCTATAATCGGCAATCGAAATTCGGCGAGCATCCCCGGTTCATTGTGCTGTTTCAGACCAGCAGCCCACGCCGGGCACAGAATATGGTGCGCCTGATCCGGGAAATGCAGTGCAAGCCCACCGCATTGGTCACCGAGCACAAGCAGGTCACTCCCGAAACCATCCTGAAAGGCGAAATCTGGCAAACCACGGAGGGCAAGACGATCAGCCTTATTCGGTGATTTATTGGCCGCAAAGGCTAAAGTAATATATAATACAAAGACTTAAACCTATGTATTATGGCTCTGGATATTCAGGACGTGACGGTGACGATCGAAGGAAACGCGGACGGACCCTCAGCAGAACACAGGCTCAGCTATCGGGTGGAAATCCCGGGTGTCGCCTTTGAGGGGGCCGCTACCGACCATTTGCTCGGGGAGATCGACAAGGCCGTCACCGCCAGGGTGAATGCAGCCATTCAAGACTTGGCCCAATTCCATGACAAACCCGGAAGTTCGATGCAGTGCCATATCGAGCATGACGACATCCGGGACGTGGCCACCAAAATTGCCAGCGTGGAGAAAGAAGACCGCATTCCGACGATGGAAGGAGCCAGGCACGTTGTGACTGGGCGTGCCAGGATATTCAGCTTGGGCAACGAGCCGTTTGGTTTGAACGAGGCGATCAGCCGTGCAGGCGGGGAAATATGTTGGCAGGTCGGGCGGGTAGTGGCAGGCTGTACTCGAAAAATGGCCCTTCAGGGTCAGCTCCCATTGGGGGAGAGCAAAGGCCAAGGCTAATCCAAGTTTTGCGGTTACACACAACACCCGACATAAAATGGATTATGTCGGGTATAGCGACCGTGTGATTGTAGCCATCTCCTGCTTAATGACCTTCGACCTTAAACTCAGCTTTTCTTTTGATTTTGGCCAATGCAGTTTTCCGCGAAATTACTTCGTGGTGCTGCAATCGCATTAGTAGAAGTCCAGGGGCTACTTCGTTCTCTTCGGCGAATTTCTTGAACGCGGCTGAGCTTATTTTCGTTACCTTAGCTCCATACGTGAGCTGGAATTTTTTAAGAACAATGCTCGGAATGAGTTTTTCAGCAGAAAACTCGTCGGCTTCTTTCTCAATATCCCTGTCACCCGTACCCTCGTGATCTCGATCAATGAATACGGCCTTCTTGCTATGCTCCAGGATATGGCAAGCCTCGTGGAAAAACGCGAACCATATGTTCGCTTCGAACTTCAATCTGTCACTTAGGACGATAACGGCTTTGTCTTTTCTTGCCCAATATGCAGCCCCGCGTAAACCTGTGTTGGCAACAGACGGGACAAGCGCAACGGCAACTCCAACTTCCGCACACGATTTGATTAACTCACTTGAGATTTTATCCCAGGGTTTGAGCGATAGCATTCTGAGCTGGGGAAGGAGCGCGCGAAAGTCCACCTCAGAGTAGGGTGCAGCATCAATTTCGTCTGCTGTCATTTCTGCTCGACGAAGCCAAACCGCAACATTAAATGGATTGATTGAGCTGTGAACTTGCTGCTTGAGCCGTGATAGATCGATCCGCTCTTGCCAATGTTGTTCCCAGGCCGAGATACTGCTTACGCCAAACGCCCGTAAGACACTATCGACGCGGTCAAATATTTTCGGTGCTTTGTCGAAGAACTTCAATTTTATCATTTCAGGGAATGAAAATTGTTTTGACCACGTGAGTGCGTCTTCACCGTTTTCGGCGGCACTCTCTTTGGATCTTGCCATTGCAAGCTGATGTTTCGATTCAAGCGCGAGCCAAAACCCAGCCCCTTCTCCCAATACTTTTTCGAACTGTAGTGCGGTCTCTGGCGTTATAGACACTTTACCAGAAATGATTTCGCTGATGGTCTTAGTTGGACGACCAGTCCTGCGCGCAAAATCCACAATTTTGATGCCACGGGCTTCGAGGAAAATCCGGAGGTACTCACCTGGCGTTCGTGGGCCGTAGTCTGGGTTAAATTTGGTTCTGTTTTCCGCCATCATACCGATCCTCCCACAGAAATGATGTTGATGCTGTCAACTTCATGCAGTCCTTGCTCTTTTTTGTAGGAAAGAGGTTGGAACAAGACCTGCCCTCTTCCTTTTCTCCCCACCGTGAAGAACGGTGGGTGTTGCTGCGTATGTTGATTTCTCAAAACCGGAGGTGACTGACCCAAATCTGCGAGCGTTGGGGCAGTATCAAGAAAAAACAGCAAGTCCTTTACCTTTTCCGCTGTTTCGTGACCTAGAGCACGGGCCAGCTTTTGCCAGCTGTTGCACAAAGCACCAACGGAGGGTGTTTCAAATCCGACCTGCATGTAGAACCCCTGGACGCAACTTGGTGGTTGGCCACCTTATTTTCATAACGTTAAGCGTACTGATTTGTGTGGCGGCTGTCAAAAATAAAAAAGTAACACAAAAGGTTATGAAAAAGTATTGACTCCTGGGGGTCGGCGTGAATATATCATAACGGCACATGTTACGAAAAGGAGGTCATTATGACTGAGACATGCTACGCACCGAACAGCGACAAGTGGGAAGTTTACAAAGACAACGCGAGTAACTGGCGTTGGCGTCGTACCGCTTCGAATGGACGGATCGTTGGGGCATCCACAGAAGGGTATACCAACAAAGCTGACTGCATTTCTAATGCGCAGCGCAACGGGATGTCATGCGTCCCGGCTTAACAAGAACGTGACGCGGCTTTCTGATGGTCGCGTCACGCCAACACCATGCAATCCTCAAAAATTTGAAATTCTGAACACGTGCGGTGAAACCTCTTGTGTATTTAAGGTATACTCAAAGCGGCCAAGTCGGCGGACATGAAAACACGCGATTGCATTGTCTATTTTGGGTGCCTTATGGGATAATGGACACATCTCGCTATAGGCACACCCAAAATGAACACTCCTGCCCGCATCGGCTACGCCCGCACTTCGACTACTGACCAAAACCTTGATGCTCAGACTGCGGCGCTAGAGGCGGCGGGTTGCACCATGATCCGTATGGAACAGAAAAGCGGTACGCGCCTCGATAACCGCCAAGAGCTGAACACAATCCTTGATTTCATCCATACGGGCGAAACACTGGTCGTGACCCGGATCGACCGGCTGGCGCGGTCACTACGTGATTTGCAAACCATCGTGGAGCGGCTGAAAGCCAAGGGCGCGCATCTGGTGGCCACTGAACAGCCGGTGGATACCTCGACCGCCGCAGGCAAAGCGTTCTTCGACATGCTGGGCGTTTTTGCGGAATTTGAGACGAACCTGCGCCGTGAGCGCCAAGCCGAAGGCATTGCCGCCGCCAAGATCAAAGGCACCTACAAAGGCCGCCCGCCCAAAATCGACATGGAAGAAATCAAACGACGCTTAACTGACGGTCATCGCCCAGCAGATATTTCCCGCGACATGAATGTGGCTCGAAGCACCGTCTACAAGGCCAAAGCAGATGCGAGCGACTGAGGAAAATGTGTCGACAACTGTGCAAAACGCGCACTCAGTCGTGTATCGCTTTTCGGAGAGCATCGGCGGCGTCAGCGTAGAAAAGAACCTGGACCCTCGTCGCGACATCATCGGACAAATCGATCAAGGCACGCCGGCTCGAAACAGGTAAAAGGACCGCATCCGCACCTTTTTCCATAGCCAACTCCACGACGTCGATTGGATTGTGAACTGGTTCCAGAGAACCACCCAACGTTATCCCTCCGGCGATCACCATCCCGCCTTTTAGAGGCTTACCGAGCAGAGCAGAGCAAAGCCCTACAAGGGCTGCGACGCCAACCTGCTCACCTTTTTTGGCCGCATCAAAGGAGCGCAGCTGAACAGCGAACTCGTGTTCACGCGGATTGCGTTCTCCAACCAACGCTCTGGCATGAGAGAACAGATTCTGCTCCGCAATTTTAACACTTTCCCTGAATGGGGCAGGAGGTGATTGGTTCAGGATTTTTACGCCGCTGCCGTTGCTCTCAGTGACCTCAATTCGAAAGAGTCCCGCCCCCTCGTCCTGTCCACCAGGGCTAATTGACCATACTTGGCCTGCGGGAAGCGGATCAGATCCTATGCTGTTCTCACTTTGAAGCTCTGGGGTCGAAACAAATTTCTCCACTCCGTCTAGACCCATAACGTAGCTGAACTGAGTGTTGCGGAACTCCGCAGAACCAATGCGCTTTTGTTGTTCTTTCACTCGTCTGCGCACCTCCAGTGCCAGTCGGGTGGCCCACTCTAAATCATCGTCGGAAACGGACACGCTGGCATCAGGATACAGGAGTTTCAGCAGCCCGGAGACGGTTTTGTTAACTGCATTCTGGTCCCGCCCTGATAAAGCCCCCCCGAAGTGCACTCGTCCTGACAGGACATCCACTCGGCTTTGCGCACGTAAGCGCGAAAAGCACTCTGCAAGCACATCACTGACCAGGCCAAACTGATCCGTGAAAAGCTCTTTGCTGATTTTTGGAACATCCCAACCGGGCAAGTAACAGTGAATTCGATCCATGAACGCGGTGTCATCTCGCATCTCTGGTGGCATTGGGCCGAATAAGTGTCCGACGCGTTGTTGATGTTGAACGTCAACGTCAAAATTACCGACCATGACGATGCTGCCTTCAGCCCGGATGCTCTCCAGGCCCCGGGAAAATTCGCCAGATTCCATGTACCCCTTCATAATGTTAACGCCGTCCTTCTGGTCGAAGGAGATGCCAGACACCTCGTCAAAGCACACAACATCATATTGGCAGACTAGGCCGCGTTGTCCGTTAGACATGTTTACAAACATACGAGCCACCGATGCCTTGCCGCCGGATATCAGATGGGCGTACGGGGACACCTGTTGGTACAAGTGGCTTTTGCCAGTACCCCGTGGACCAAGCTCAACCATGTTGTAGTTGGCTTCGACAAATGGAACCATCCGCAGCAGCATGGCATCTCTAGCCCTTTGGCTGAGCTTTTCCGGTTCCAGGCCAACGCTGCGTAGAAGAAATGCCTTCCATTCATCTGTTGAAAGGTTGGAACGCCCAACGGCAATTTTATCAAGGATATCTCGGCTTGAGAGTTGAATTTCTCGGAGGCTCAAAATCTCAAAAGGTCGCCCACCTTTTTCCTGCGCTATGCTGGCGTCGTACCCGAGTTCGACCTCAGCATAGAAACCGCCAGTAAGCATTCTCTCGTGATCTCGGACAATCTTGTCGCCTATGCGAACGTCTTTCAGCCTTAGGCTAGGAAGACTGACCAGATAGCTATCAGATTTAGCGTCCAATCTAGCCGTTATAATATCAATGATGCGGACTGAACCGCGATCTCGAGCCCTGGACTTGAATAGCTCCTCTTCACCGGCCCGCACAGTTCTGTCTGACAGTTGTGACTGCACCATTTGGAGACCTTCTTCGATCTCCACGGGGTCCGTGCTCGCACAATAGCGTCCAAGCATGAATTCAACAACGTAGGTTGGGACAGGGAATTGACCGCGAAATCGTCGAACAAGGTCTTTTCTTACGATGTGAGCGGGGAAAGCTGCCTCGGCCTTTCGGTCCAGATCATCCATTACAGCCAAATCATTGCCCTCCAATCGTTGTCGCTCGTTGGGCAATCACTTGGCCACTGTCGTCCGTGACAATTAGGCGAGCAGCTTTCCCTTCGTGTTCATCGCCAACGAGGAAGGATGTGCGTCCACGTTCATCGAGTGCTCGGCCTGATTTGATCAGGCTTGGCCCACTAGTTTCAGTCCCGAGCAGCAGATCAACGGTTAAATCTGCGCCTCCCATAACTTCAACACGAAGACGGAAGCCTTCCCAATCCGCTCGGGAAAATAAAATATCGGTTTTCGCACAGCCGCTTTCAATTTCAATGATAGGCAGTACGCACTCCTGAGGGCTGATCCCCCCATGTGCATATTCATACCCCGCATAAAATGCTCTGGCACCAGTCGCGGCTGCAACATGAACCTCGCTATTCCATGACCATGGAACCTGCAGGTACGAAGTATTAGCTTTTGGTTTGACCATCGCGCTGCGAGTACGTTTCCCACTCGGCTCTACGAGGCCGGGGTCCAGCGCTGCATGCGGAAGGTTGCCAGGCATTAGAAGCCAGCCGTGGTCGGTAACAATGCGGATGCTCCGGCCAGCACGGATGAGTTGGTGAACAACGTCAGCTGCATCGCGTACCCCGCTCGCTAGACGCTCGGCCAGTCTTGATCCGAGGGCGTGACCCTCTTCATCGAAGCGACCGGTTTCAGCCCACAGCCTTTGTTCTGGTAGAAGGGCGTTTTCCGTCTCCCATCCTTCTGCTTGCATCAACTTGTACAAATTTGGCTTCGTTGCCGGTTTGCCATCTGGGGTAATCGGCAACACGTCATTCGTCGTGGCCATGCCGCTCAGTTTTGATGCAACAGGTGACACCAGCGGCTTGCATGTTGCCGTCACAGTTGGAAACCCGGACCATGTCCATCCAAGTTTGACGTCCAGCCCCTCGGATTGGAGCAAATTGACCAGCTGCTGGGCGACATCCATCCGCAGGCCATCCACGAACAGAAGGGTCGCGGCGGATTGGTTATCCTTGCTGGAGTTACTGAACTTAACCTTGCCAGTTCGGACAAGCTCTTGAAGAGCGTTGGCGCCCTCTTCGAGCCATGGAAGGTAGATCGCCTGTAAGGCAGCGGTAACTGCTGGTCGATCCAGCTCGCGCGGAGCACAGGCTATGGACGACATCGCTTCCCAGTCAGTGGCTGCACCTTCGTTTGTGTAAGAGGCTGCCAATGCCGCACCGTCGTGAGCCAGGAGAGGCTTTGCCTCTGCTAACTCGGCAAGGTGCTTTAATGCGTTTGCTAAGGGTGCATCTCCACGCCTTGCCCAAACGGTGTTGCGCCGCCAGGCATGTTCAGCCTCGAGTTCCAAAACACATGCTCTGGCATCTCTGGAATTGAGCTCCGAGAGCTTTTTGAGCGCCTCGCGGAGCTCACCTTCGGCCTTGGTATTGAGTTTCGGATAGGCCTCCCTGTTCTCGGAGTGTTCGAAAAGGGAGGCTGGTTCTTCGAAGCCAAGGAATTCGACCACACGCGCATAGCCTGTCGATCCGGAAAATCGCGACCAAACGCTTGCCCATTGACCTTCACGCTTTGCCAAACGCTTGACAGCGTCTTGTTGAGACAACTTCAGCGGATCGAACTTGAGCCCCTTCTTCGCGATACTCGCAAATGCGGCAAACCGGCCAGGGTCGACCTCTTCAGACAAGGCACCATCGATCCAGTCCAGCATGTCCGACGCCAAATCAGGGGCAAGAAGAGCATTCAATTGGTCAGCGTTCCAGCGCTTGCCGCGCAGCTCTTCTACTGGGCGGGTGCACAAACGTACTGCTGCATGCGAAAGGGCTGACCGGGTCGCAGCATCATCGGCCAACTCGAGTTTCAAGGGTCCGCGATCCGCTGAAAGGAAACCGCGCAGCGTCCAGTCCTTTCCGTTGACGTGACCAAAAATGGCGCCTGCGACGGTGAACCAAACAAGTGGCTGTAAAAGCTGGGGGCAGTCTTCGGCGCCTTTAAGCGTTTCGCGTGCGACGCCAGGTAGATAGATGATCGGCGTGGTTTCCTCGGGCCAGGTCACATCGTCTAAAGACCCCACTGTCGCAGCGCGCAACCAAACTGCCGGGCCAGTGCGGGTGGCGGTATCAATGCCGCCATAGGTCAATAGCTCTGGCATGCGCTCTCGAAGCGCCGGGATGAGAGGCAAGAAGTCACTTCCTACGTCACACCAAACCACCGCCACCGGAGGCGATTCTGCTGCTGCGTTATAACTTGCGGCTTCGTGTAAGGCCGCAACAAGAGCATCTAGCGGGGTGGTCAACTTGTGCACTCCACGCGTTTAATTGCCGCTTCGCGCGCTGCACGCTTCTCCTCCAGGGTGGTGTGGTGGTCGTTGATGCGATCACCCTTAAAGACTGGATACCAAGGAGCAGAAGTCACATCCTTTCCACGATCTTTGGTCCATTTGATTTTTGGGGTGTATTGCAAAACCCCAGCTTCAACGAAGGGCCGGATGTTCATACGAACTCCGTCATCGAGGTTCGGATCCCAGCCGAGCGGTTGATGTGCCAGCGACTTCCATCGGACAAAAATGTCGTATGGCGCTTCGCCCTCCAAGATTTTTTCTAGCTTCTGTTGAAGCTCGCGGCCCTTCTCGACTCGGAGCATATTGTTTTCGGCTTTTGCCCGTGCCAGCCAATCGCCCAGCAATCTGTAGGTTAGCTTGCGTAGGTTGGCTTGGTCAAAACCATGATATTGGACGAAGACCGAAAAGCCATCTTTTAGCCCATCTGTAATGAGCCAGAGAAATGGGCGTTGTCCGAAAAGGATGCAGTGTTGACGGAAGGCACGTTCGCGCACCCAGGCTTCGAGCGACCCGGCACGAGCGGCTTTTTTGTCAAGCACTTCGTCTGCTGCGGCAATTAGCCGATTCTCTAGAGCATCTGACCATTTGGCGCCGAAAGCGGCCGCGAGATAAGCCCGCAGCCGATCAGCCAAGGATTTCTCCCCGGCAACCGCCGGAATGCCCAGCAATCCATCGTTGTCACTTGGAGGAAGCTCTTCAGCTTTTTGGATCCAGGCCTTAGCTTCGTCGGAGATGTGCATGTTGGTGTCGATCTCGGCAGGCCAGCGGTAGCCGCACAGGCGCGCTAAAGCAGCGCAAAGAACCGTGCCATGGTCTGCATCGATAGGATGGCCATGATACAGCCATTGTGTCGGTTTCGACGAGAATGGTTCGGGCAAACCATGTGGGTATTTGTCTCGCGCGACACCCTGCCAGTAAGAAACATCGAACGGGATCCTGATCAGACTCTTGGGCGTCACTTTTAGGCTCTGATCAAGTTTTCTTACCTCGTCGTGGAATTTTCCCGATGAACAAAAACACCAAAGTGCTGCCTGATGGCTCTCGTCATTTGGCACGATGGCGCAAGCATTGCAGTCATAAATCTCTCCTTCATATATGGTTGAAGGTAGATGGCCCATTTGACTGACTATGACCCCCTTCTTTCCCCAATTCGGCTTTCCACGCCGCCAATTTTGAGCAACATGGTTCAGATGCTTCACAGATTCTGTGAATCGAAAGAGATCTCCCTCTTCATTTTGCCAAAAAATCACTTCACTGTTTCCAGAGTAATAGTCGGTGCTTTCAACAGTAGTTTGATGATACTCCCAATTAGTGCCTTTAGTTGGCACTTCCCAAAAGTTTCTGACAAATCTAGTTGAGTCACCAGTTAGGCATCCCGCAAGTGCAGTCGCGTGAACTTCCAAAAGATTTTCACCTGAGAGTTCGTATAATGATATCTTGTTTCCGGGATTCATAAATTGTGACTTCTGTTCTAACTTTGAAACTTGCCCTTGTCTTAGATGTGCCGCCTTAGATAGTGGTGAACTGGCTGCACTGGAATCGATCCCAGAAAATTCACTTGAAACTTCAGGGGTAATATTTGAAATCTGGATAAGTGCCGCGCTCACTACTTCTCCAGAAATAGTTTCGAAGGCACCTGTTCCAAGCATCGAACAATGGAGTAGAGATTTTTCGCTAAGAACATCGGCTCTAAAATTCTTATAGCTGTCCAAATAGAGCCAATTTTGGGGTGTAACCGCGCAGACGCACCCTTCCGAATTCGCCAATCCCATCATTCGAGAGAGCATTGCAGTCGAAAGGTCGCCTTTGGCGTTTGAGTGTCTTTTTTCCAGATAGGACGAGAGTTCTTTTGATTGCCTTTTTCGTCCTAAGAATGGAACATTTGTTGCTTGCAGAGTGAACCTTTGGTGCAACAACATCGCCGCGTCAGCCATGCCTCGCGCTGCGACAACGCTTTCAATTTGTTCTGGTTCAGCCTTCCGCGCTCTCGCGAGCAACGGTTCCAAAAGGCGCTCAACTTCTCGGAGCTTTTCAGACTCGAAAAGATCGCCGCCAGTTGGTTCAAGTAAGGTTCCAAGAATGGGAGCCAGCGCAAACATATCATGTAGAGCCGCAAGCGCATATTCTAGCTCGCTGTCATTATCAGCTAGAGCGACAAACTCTCTCTTTGCTAGCGGTGGCGGGGCACCAACCCACGCGATATGGGGCAACGGCAGTGTCTGCCAACCGCCAATGCGCCATGCAGTCAGTGCAACTGCAAATGCGGCGATCTGAACGCAACGCCCATCAATCTCCAGCCCGTGAAGATTGTCTTGGAGAACAGCAGCGACGGCATTAGCCGCAGACAAGTTCTCTTCCGCCTGGCGCAACGCAGTTATGATTGTGAGCGCCTCAGTCAGAAAGTGCCCAGACCCACAGCATGGGTCGAGCATCGTAATAGCCTTGGCCTCGGTCGGCCAGCCGGGGAAGGTTCCCGACGCTGGACGCCAAGGACCATCTTCGCCTTCACGTACAAAGCGGAGCATATCAAAACTGCATTCCGGCAGCGAACAAGCTACACGCAGGGCGTCTTCATCTTCAGCGTTCTGAGCCAGCGCAGGATCGTCTGCCAGCACCTTGCCCGCCCACCAGGCGCCAAGCGTGTTGTGCAGTAGGAAGCGCACCATATAGGGCTCGGTAAAAAGTTGCGTCACAGCCGGAAGTTCGTCGGCCCCAATCTTCACCCCGGACGCATTCACAGCGTCCTTCTCTGCGGCCCGCCAGAATTGATAGGTCCAACCGAGGCTGTCCTCAGCCTGGAACACCTCTGCGTCGAGACCGGTCACAAGCTTTTGGAGCTTTTGAGTATGCACTGGGTCGAGTTCCAGAGCGAGCACGGGGTCGTCAATTCTAAAGGCGGCGGGCAACATCGCTGCCGAATATCGTTCTGCCATCGCCCAAGGGTCCGTCAGCCCTTCTGCCTCGGCCAGCTCCCGACAATCCTCAAGAGTGACGGCAACATCGTACTCCGGATTCCGCAACAGACCCCGTTCCGCCAGAAACCGGGCAAACAGCATCCGATGCCAGTGGGCGTAGGCCGCCGCTTCGATTAGGTGTTTGGCGGCTTGTGTGTCATCTGCACGGTCAAAAGGATCGCCTAGCGCTCGGGCATGCGCCCGAAGGCGTCGACGGAGTTCCTTTTCTGTGTCGCTCAGGTAGCCTGGGGCCTTGCTGTCAGCGACACCCAGTCGCCTGACTGCATCACGTGCGCCATCCTCTGCAGCAATGCGAGCGTCTTTGATCACCCGCTCCAAAGTGCGGCGCAAAGCTGTCGGAAGATAGCGATCACTCATGACATTACACCTTCGGTCTTACAGGGCCATTTGGCAGTTCTTCGACGACCTTCGCCCGAACCTTGGCTAACCATTCATCAAGTTCGACCTCTGTCTTCACGAGCGCGCCAGGTAGTAAGACTGTTTGAGTTTTTGGCTCTAGCTCCGCAGCTGCAGCTGCAAGCGCATCGTCAATACGCGTGGGCAGCGCTTTGACAGTGCTTTCCCATTCCGACAGGCCTCTGCTGTTCAGAGCATCAGAAATTGCATGTGGCGTGTCGACTGCAGGCTTGGTGATTGGTAGCAAACCGTTTTCTGCGCGAATGCTACGCTTCTGCTCCGGGCTAAGTTTTCCCCAGGTCGGGTCGTTCGAGAGGCGTGCCTCACCGTGGTTCCATGCCTTTTCCCAAGCATCGTAAACCGCGTTGATCTTGTTACGGAGGGCATCCGACGCTGCCGAAACCAAGGATGGGACAGGATCTGGTTCAGCCAATAGACGTCGATCTACGCGAATGCTGTCCAAATCATTCTTTTTATCTCGGGCGCCAAGATGAACGAGCCGTTCGGCTAGACGCCAGTTGGGCATCCGGTCAGATATTTTCTGCCCAGCAGACTTCCAGTCCTTGAGTTTCTGACGAAGATCGGCGGCATCAACTGCAAACGCTGCTAGGAGATCGTTGCCCGACAACCCTTTGTATGTTGCCATGTTAGAAACAGCTTCAGTTTCGGGTGCAGGTGCATCACCGCCGGAGTTTTCTGCAGAAGCAACCAGTCGATCTCGCAGGGCTGAAAGAGCGAGTTGCTCTTGATTGTTTTCGTAGTTGATTCCTGTGTCATTCAGAAGACTACGTACGGCCATACGCTGCTGGATTGTGATGATTGTCGTCTCGGATAAGAACGTGCAAGTTCCGATCTTTTGGCGGGGAATGTCCGGCAGAGAGGCAGGCTTTCCGTCGTCACCCGTTACCCGTAGCAAACCAGCGTTTGCCAGGACAATTAGCGCGCCATCTACAGCGTCCTGCGACCAACCATAGGGCGCGTTTGTGAACTTCGAACGAAGGTTCGCGCCTTTTCGACCCGGCCCGAGGTCCGCAATAAGAGCTTTGCAGACAGGATGACTTTCTGGAGCGCCCGTGTGATCGACCGCTTTCATCGCGTCCGGGTTCTTCTTTACAGCCTGATCGCGAACCTTGCCCCAGCCGGAGTGATCCCCGTCTGCAAACAGCGGGTAGAGGCGTGCCAAAGCGTTTGTCGCCGCCTCCTTTACCGCATCAGCGGGTGCACCGCTGACTACTTTGCCGCCTGCCTGGATAACCCTCGCCTGAGTAACTGCTTCGCGAATGATTTCAGTTGCAGCAGACTGTGCCTTGTTCGCACGCGATTGCATCGCCGACTGTGCTTCGCGACCGGCGTCTGTTTGGGGTACACCACGAATTTGAAGGACATGCTCTGCAGCTTTCCAAGTTGTAAGTGCAGTTGTGAGCTCACTATCGCGGGAGGGGTGGCGGGCAATGAGGAGGTGAACCGTCGGGTCAGTGGTTGGTGCCGCCGCAATTTCTTTTTCGGCTTGCGTGAGATCCTCGGTCCACCCGTTGTGGAGGCGGAGCGAAATCCCGTCATTCGGCGCTTGGTCTTCAGGTTGAAGTCGATGAATGCGCCGGGCCTCTTTACTCGTACCTTGCGCTACACTTGAGGCGCCAGCCAGAGTGGAGTCTGTCGCGGCGCTGAGGATGTCACGGCGTGTCCTGCCAAGAGCTGACTGATCTGCCAGAATGGTTCTCTCTTCGCTTCGGTAAGCAGACTCCCACTCAGCACTTTCTTTGGTCTGAAGGCGCCATTCACCTCCAACTTCGATGACGGCGCCATCGACTCGAAGATCCTGCAAGAGATTTGGAACTTCGCGGCGTAGATCATCCTCTCCAGCCAAGTTTACAATAAGAAGGTCGGCAATGGTCTCCGGTTGTGCTCGAACACCATGCTGATCTGCCTCAGGAGCGATACGGCCCAACATGTAGACCAGCATCAGGATGCGAGCCTTCAGCTGATCTTCCTCACTTCCCCCTTTGAGGGCTTCGATACGGTTTCGGGTTTCACCTGGTAGCAAACCGGCGTTGTAGGCTTCAGTTGCAAATCGACCATAGAGAAAATCCACAGGGACTGCGTGTCCGAGGGGCTTTTCGCCATAGGTCTTGGCCGCATCCAGAGTTGTACGGAGCTGGCCCCGTAGAGTTCCGCCCAATCCAGTCCGATCTAGTTCCCGCAAAATGCGCTCCCAAACCCGACGCCTGGCAGGCAGGAGTGGCCAATCAAGGATCGCCTCAGGATCATCTTGAACGGTGTGCGCCAGTCGACTGCCGCGAAGCTGGCGGCTGATTTCACCCGCGTTTGCTCCAAGCATATCTTGGATGTCTTTTTCCGCACCGTTCTTCTTGCGTAGCACCGTTTTGCGAATGACAGAGTCTACGTCGGCCTCGCCTAGCGCAATTTGGATCGGAAACCGGTCAAGTAGTTTCTGGAGATCAGGCACATCGCTCAGAGCTTGCTGTCCTGTTGTGACTAGAAGCAAACGCCCGTCGAAACGCCCAGCCAACCGTTCCGCAATAGTTTGAATCTTCAGCGTTAGACTAGGGTCCTGGCGAACAAATTGTTGTACCTCGTCAAGAACAACCAACGTCAATGGAAGCTCCTTGCGACCCAGCATTAGTGCTTGTCGCGCAACGTCCTCTAGGAGATCCACGGTGACAGGTGGCGGCTCCGGGAACTGTGTCTTCAGAAGATCGCGAAGTTCCTTTGTGGAAGTTGCCAGCTCTGGCTTCGCTTTCAATACGGCGTCAGCAAAGCGGGGTGATAAGACGAATGTACGGACATCGGCATTGAACTTCTCACCGAGCTCGCCCCGAACTTTATCCAATATCCCTAGACTCTCGAGCCATAGAGCGACTTGGGCCGCACGCAGGTCACTAGGCAAGCCAACAGCCCTCAAGATAATTCCAAGAGTTGCCTCGGCTGGGTCCGCCGGTCCGGTGCCAAGCGTGTCGCCAGCTGCAACCACGCCGCCAGTGCGCTGAGCGGCGATCCGGAGCTCTTTGAGGGGGGCCGAAACCTCGGGCGGCAAGTGGGGAATCAATCCCTCAGCCGTCGCTCCATCATCGAACTCCAGATTGGTCCAGAGCGCCGCAAGCATACTGGCCATATGCGACTTTCCCGAACCATAGAAACCCGAAATCCAAACAGCGGGCGAGCCGCTGCCTTTGCCAATAGAGCCAAGGAAACCTTCCAGAATCCGCGCCAAACCATCGGCATAAGCACCATCACAGACAAATGTTTCGAGTTCTCCTCTCAGGGTACCCATTGCTGCAGCCGTTGGAGGAAAAGAAATCTTAGCAACGCCTTGGTTGGCGAGTTGGTATTTTGCAGGGTCCGTTTGAAACGTTTCTCTGTTCAGCATTAATCTTCTCACAATGTAATTTCAGTGGGAATTGGAACTGCGTGGTAATTCCATCCGTCGCGTGCATCGAGCAAGCGATAGACCCCGCCAGTGTGTTTACCTGGGAAGCCAACAAGGAGACGGCCCGGGACCGCGCTGGCCACGTTGCTGATGAGAGCGGAAACCCGCGCCACCCCAAAGAGGGAACCGCATCCATCAACTGCAAGCACGTCGCTTTCGGTGCATTGCGCCAAGGCGTCTTTGATTTGGATCACTAGAGCCTCTTCAATATCGGGTAGAAGCCCACGAATTTCTTCTGGTTGTTCAACCAGCGCATCGAAGAGCTCGTGATCCGCAATCCATTTTCCAAACCACGGAGCAAGGTCTAGTAAGTGCCAACCATGCCCTGCCTTTTGCGTGGCATGTTCGAACTCACCAATACGCCCCGAGAAACGGCGCTGCATGGTTTTCTCATACCAGACCACCCACACTCTCCCGGAGGGAGGAAGGTCGTGCGCCCATGGGAGACCAACATGTTTAGTATAGGCCGCTAGAATTTCATCAAACGTGTTCAAGTTCAGGAACTCCCAACGCTGCAGCCATTGGTAGCCGGACGGATATTTCGATCACATCACCTGCGGACCTAACCCGCGCCAAACCCTGAGCTTCGGCGCGCCTGAGCTGGTCCACTGCTTGTTCAGGCGAAAGATCAAGGACGCGCATCCATGCCGAACTCAAGATTGCTGGACCACCGAAGCCTGCGACAGTGGCGCACAAAGCGGCAAATGCAACCGTCGGTGGCGTAGCGTAGATGCACTGACGTGATTTCTTTGCGCGCCCTTTTAGATGACCGCTATGTGTCCAGGTCGAAGCGCAGTTTTGCGCCATTGAACGAACCATTTTCTCGCTGAAACGATTTGGATGAGCCGTTGAGAGCGGATTCTCAAAATCAGGCCGCTGCAAAATTTGTCCAACATCGGCTGAAAGGACCGACTCCGCTGTATCGCGAAGCAATGGATCACGCGACAAAGCCACCAAAAGCGAAAGTAGCTGATGATTATCTGGGTCGAGCTTCCAGATCTTAAGCAACGCCTTGGTTAGGGGCGGTTGGTCAATAAAGCCATACAACGAGCAAAGATGCCTAAATGTCAGGCGACGTGTGCTTGCTGTCGACTTGCCCAAAACATTATCATCAATGGCTGCTGTTTTGAGATCATCAGGACGTGAGAAGCCGGT
>Ga0316206_1000941_pt1 | contig 30797 bp, 29 predicted proteins | sample 6monthpyrite_MG_FD_204942 | JGI IMG/M metagenome (GOLD analysis project Ga0316206, IMG submission 204942) | Microbial mat bacterial communities from mineral coupon in-situ incubated in ocean water Damariscotta River, Maine, United States -... | ecosystem: Environmental > Aquatic > Marine >... | reverse complement strand
AGAGACTGGCTCATGGAAGATGCCAGACAATTAATGCCAACTTCAGAGTGCAAAAATGACTGACCTATCGCTTTACAGAAACATTGGTATCTTCGCTCACGTAGATGCCGGTAAAACAACAACGACTGAACGTATCCTGAAACTGACCGGTAAGATCCATAAGATCGGTGAAGTACATGATGGTGCAGCTACAACTGACTTCATGGACCAGGAAGCGGAACGTGGTATCACTATCCAGTCTGCTGCAACAACTTGTTTCTGGAAAGATCACCGTTTCAACATCATCGATACACCGGGACACGTTGACTTCACAATCGAAGTATACCGTTCTCTGAAAGTGCTTGACGGTGGTGTAGGTGTATTCTGTGCCTCTGGTGGTGTTGAGCCTCAGTCAGAAACTAACTGGCGTTATGCGAATGAATCTGGCGTAGCTCGTGTTATTTTCGTTAACAAGCTTGATCGTATGGGTGGTGACTTCTACCGCGTTGTTGATCAGGTTAAAAATGTATTAGCTGCTAACCCGCTGGTTATGGTTCTGCCAATCGGTATCGAAGATGACTTCACTGGTGTTGTTGACCTGCTGACTCGTAAAGCATGGGTTTGGGACAACACAGGTGATCCTACCGCTTACGAAATTCAAGACGTGCCTGCCGATATGGTTGACAAGGTTGAAGAGTACCGCGAGCAACTGATCGAGACTGCTGTTGAGCAGGACGATGATCTGATGGAAGCGTATCTTGAAGGTGAAGAACCTTCTATAGAAGACCTTAAGCGCTGCATCCGTAAAGGTACTATCGCACTGGACTTCTTCCCTACTTTCTGTGGTTCAGCATTTAAAAACAAAGGTGTTCAGAATGTTCTGGATGCAGTTGTTGACTACCTGCCAAGCCCAACTGAAGTTATTCCACAGCCAGAAGTTGATATTGATGGTGAACCTACTGGTGAGATGGCTATCGTTGATCCAGAGCGCCCAGTACGTGCACTAGCGTTCAAAATCATGGATGACCGTTTCGGTGCCCTGACTTTTGTTCGTATTTACTCAGGTACCGTTAATAAAGGTGATACTTTAGTTAATACCTTTACTGGTAAAACAGAGCGTATCGGCCGCATGGTTGAAATGCACGCTGATAACCGTGAAGAAATTGATTCTTGCCAGGCGGGTGACATCGTTGCATTCGTTGGCCTGAAGAACGTACAAACCGGTCACACATTAGCAGATGTTAAAAACCCAGCTACTCTGGAGCCTATGGTATTCCCAGAGCCAGTTATCTCAATCTCTGTTACACCTAAAGATAAAGGTGCATCTGAAAAAATGGGTATCGCGATCGGTAAAATGGTTGCAGAAGATCCATCTTTCTACGTTGAAACTGACGAAGATTCAGGTGAAACGATTCTTAAAGGTATGGGTGAATTACACCTCGATATCAAAGTTGATATCCTCAAGCGTACTCACGGTGTTGATCTTGAAGTGGGTAAGCCACAGGTTGCATACCGCGAAACAATCACTCAAAAAATCGAAGACTCTTACACACATAAGAAACAGTCTGGTGGTTCTGGTCAGTTTGGTAAGATCGACTACATCGTTGAGCCAGGTGAGCCAGGTTCAGGTTTCGAGTTTGAGTCTAAAGTAACAGGTGGTAACGTTCCTCGTGAATTCTGGCCTGCTGTTGAAAAAGGTTTTGCCAGCATGATGGGCCAAGGTGTTCTTGCTGGCTATCCAGTACTGGACGTTAAACTGACACTTATGGATGGTGCTTTCCACGCGGTTGATTCATCAGCTGTTGCATTTGAAACTGCTGCTCGTGGCGCGTTCCGTCAGTCAATTCCAAAAGCTGGTGCTCAGATCATTGAGCCAATCATGAAAGTTGATGTATTCACTCCTGATGATAACGTTGGTGATGTAATCGGTGACTTAAACCGTCGTCGTGGCATGATCCAGGGTCAGGATGCTGGTCCAACTGGTGTTCGTATCAAAGCGGAATGCCCACTTTCTGAAATGTTTGGTTACATTGGTGACCTGCGTACAATGACATCTGGTCGTGGTCAGTTCTCTATGGAGTTCTCACACTACATGCCTTGTCCGAAGAATGTTTCTGATGAAGTTATTAAAGAAGCAGAAGAGCGTAAAAAGAATAAGTAATTATTCTTTGATCCCTGTCTAATCAGGGATCACTCTTCAATAAAAAAGCCGGGTATTACCCGGCTTTTTTTATGCCTATTTCATATATGTCTACTATAATCATTATGAATAATAATAACACCTAGCTATATTCTATGATTCGCCAGATATACCTGACACTCTTTTTACTACTTGTTTGCAGCACATCCGCATTAGCTACAGTCAAAATAAAGAACAATACAGTTTTCTTTTTTATCGAGTCTGATGAAACTTTATCCTTTGATCAGGCTAAAGTTAAACGCGTCACTGGCGACTTTCAAAAAACAACACTAAGCAGCTTAACTTTTGGCATTAACTCTAATCCTGTTTGGCTACATCTGCAGATTGAAAATCATACAAATGAGACGGAAACCCATCGTTTAGTTGCTGGTATGACCTGGATTGACTATTTAGATTTATATTTTAGCGACAGTTATGATAAATCAATTGTACTTAAAGCGGGCGACCGTAGATCAGGTGCACCATACACTGTACCCGGTATCGGCATTGCTTTTGATCTCCAATTAACACCGGGCATCAATAATGTTTTTCTTCGCGCAGAAACTGTTGACTCGATAATTTTTCCCATCAAACTTATTAAACAGACTGAGAACACAAAAACTTATTCTAAAACGTACATTTATTATGGTCTGATTTACGGCTTCCTGATCGCACTGATAATTATCAATCTGATGTTCTTTCGAGTACTTGGAAATAAAGTCTATCTTTACTATTCGCTGGCACTATCCTCGTTTGTTTTTATTAATATTGGTTATACTGGTTATGGAATTTATTTTTTCTGGACAGACTTTCCCGAGTTCCAGAACTTTGCTGTACTAGCTTTTCTTGTCTTCTACAGCATTCTATTTTTATGCTTTGGACGAAGGTTTTTACGCATTGATTCTACTACCCCAAAAATAAGTAAGGTAATAAAAGCTTATCAATGGTTTGGCTTAATACTTATAACAATGGCATTACTTTACAACGACCAACTAATAGTTGGACTAGTATCTTATTTTTATCTGGCGACTTCAGCCGTCGGATTCCTTGTATTAAGTGCAATATTTTTTAACCGTGCAGAAGAAGGAAAATACTTTTTTGCTGCTGTTTTCGCAGGCATGACAGGCGTCATCACTTCAGATTTAGTTGTCATTGGTATTCTACCGTATACCGATTACTTTTATCATGGAGCTGAAATTGGTATTACTTTAGAATCTTCAATTTTAGCCCTCGCATTAACCCGACAGATTAAAGCTCGTGAACTTGCACGACTACGTTCGCAACATTTAGCTTATTTTGATCCGTTAACAGATCTTCATAACAGGCGTTCGTTTTATGAAATCGCTAAACCGTTAATGGAAAAAGCCGATCAAGATAAAACAAAACTAAGCACCATTATGATTGATGTCGATAAATTCAAATTAATAAATGATGAACACGGTCATGCTATTGGCGACCAGACATTAAAAATTATTTCTCAGCGCATTAAAACACAACTACGCAAACAAGATATTGCCGTCCGCTGGGGTGGAGAAGAAATACTTATATTTCTACCAGAAACCGATATAGAAGCAGCAGAGAACCTTGCGGAACGCATCAGGAAAACTATTGCAGATGATCCATTACATCTGGATAACGATATACTTCATATGAGTATCAGTTTAGGCGTAGCAAGCCTTCATACACATAAAACGCTAGATGATTTAATTAATACTGCAGATTTGGCTTTGTTGAAAGCAAAACAAACTGGAAGAAACAAAACAGTAGTCGATACCGGACTTTCTTAACATACTTAAAGAAGGCGTTCTAAATCTTCTATCTTTATTGAATTAACTAAGACGCTTTAGCTTTCCAAATTTTTATTTTTCGGCCTTGTTCTGCCGAATGATGTTATAAAATACCGGTGACAAATACTATTACTAATGATTTTAAATCGTCATCCCATCCTTTATTCCATTTCATTAAAAAGCATTGAATACAATACTAATAGCCACCAGGAAAACCAACATGTACATAAGGACAGCTTGGCCTGGTACCGCAAGTATCAATATTTCTGGTTTTTCTTTAATATTTTTCCATGAATTCATCAAGAAGTGTCGCGTGAACAAGTTTATTATATATGAGATTTTTGGTTTTATTTCTGCATTAAATAACACACCTAGAAATGCAAGGATCTGAAATTCTAACAGCATGACAAACATTTCAAAACCAACCACATCAATAAAAAATGCAAGCTGTATCATTTCTGGATTAAGCATGATAAGCGCTACGAAAAATGCCGTTAAATATTTCTATATTTTACTTTTGCAGCTCATGCTCATACCAGTTTGTATAATTTACACGTTAAGCTAAGAGCCTCCAAACCGTGACAACTAGTTAGTATTCAAACATACGGGGCGACTTAAAACACTTTATTAAATGTTTTATAGATAACACATATTTACTTAATTATTTTGTAACAAGTATTAGCGCATGTATTACTGCAGGGATATAAAATACAAAACACAGTACGACGTTAATAATTAGATCTTTTCCTGCTCCTTTTTTTAAGAATACTGCCAAAGGTGCAAGTAAAATAGAAAGTATTATTAATAGTACTTTATTGTTCATGATTTCTACTCCTTCATTTATCGTTATCTTATATTTTTTCTGCGTAAACACTTAAGTACTCAGCCAAGCGATGTTTGCTTGGCTGAGTATGTATTTCTTTTACAGGTATTAACTTTTCTGACTTGCTATTTGCTGCTGCTTGCAAGAATTTTTGCTCAGTGGATTAAACTGGAACCACATTGTTTGCACACGGACCTTTCTGGCCCTGTCCTACTTCATATTCTACCACTTGCCCTTCATTAAGCGTTTTATAGTCGTCACCACTTTTAATTTCAGAATGATGCACAAAAAGATCTTTTCCTCCATCCTCCGGAGTTATAAAACCAAAACCTTTACCCGCGTCAAACCACTTTACAGTACCTTTACTCATTGTGCTCTTCCTATTTAGTTGAAATTTAAATATAGCTTATTATTTTATTTTTTCGTCTTAAGCATTAATTGCGTCAAGACAAAATTATAAATTACATTTTTCTTACCTATCACAAACATAAAAGGAATCACCTTTTATAAAAGGCAATATTTCTCTTTATCAGTTACATTAAAATGTTTAGGTATGTACATATCTTCCCTGAGTTATAACACTAATTTAGGCTGCTGACCGCCTTTACCGTATTACAAGGCTTTGGGGTTATATTTACTTTAAAACAATTCCTATTCAACCACCATCCTAGTAAGGATGTGATTCATCAGCTATTTTTTGTTATTCTGACGCAGACAAATACTGCTATACAGGTTTTAGTAGTTTATACATGGTCACCCTTTACTTTTAAATACACAATAGTAATTTTATGACCGCTATATTAGTATTAACTAAATTAGTTATTTAAATCATTTCGTATAGCTAGAAGATCACGCATTTGTCTTCTTTAAGCTACAAAGTGACTTTTAAAACAAACTATTTGTTTGATTTATTCAAGTGTCTTAGTCTTTTTAGTTTTTCTGAAATTTTTATTTCCAGACCTCGTTCTACTGGGTGGTAAAATTCCTGCTCGCCCATCTCTTCTGGAAAATAAGTTGCACCAATGGCAAAGGCATCTGGCTCATCATGTGCATAACGATAGCCTCTTCCGTAGTCTAATTCTTCCATAAGTTTTGTTGGTGCATTTCTTAAATGCATGGGTACTTCAAGTGATCCACTTTGTTTTGCAGCTTCTCTCGCTGCTTTCAACGCTAAATATGCAGCGTTACTCTTTGGAGCAGATGCCAGGTATGTTATTGCTTGCGCCATTGCCAGCTCACCTTCGGGTGCGCCTTGCCTCTTGAAAGTATCCCAGGCATTTAGCGCTAACTGTAATGCACGTGGATCTGCATTGCCTATATCTTCACTGGCGATGGATACCATTCTTCTGGCTACATATAAAGGATCACAGCCACCATCGATCATTCTGCAGTACCAGTATAAAGCAGCATCTGGATTACTACCTCTTACTGATTTATGAAATGCTGAAATTTGGTCGTAAAATATTTCACCTTTATTATCAAAACGCCTGAGACCTTGAGTAGTTACTGCATTAATAGTCTCTTTAGTAATAACCAACTTATCGTTTTTGTTCTCTGCCAGTTCTACAGCGATTTCAAGCAGGTTTAATGAACGCCTTGCATCACCATCAGCTGCTTTTGCGATTATTAAAAGTAATTCATCAGAAATTTCAATGTTCTGTTCAGACAGAAGCGTATCAGAGTCAAGAGCATGTCTAAGCACCTTAACTAAACTTTCATCACTAATACTTTTTAAAACATAGGTTTTGGTACGTGAAAGTAATGCGTTATTTAATTCAAAGGAAGGATTTTCAGTTGTTGCACCAATAAAAAAAACAGTGCCGTCTTCAACAAATGGTAAGAATGCATCTTGCTGTGACTTATTAAAACGGTGCACCTCATCGACAAACAATATAGAAGGTTTTTGATAAACTTCCTGAAATTGTTTAGCCTGCTCTATAGCATTACGGATATCTTTAACACCAGACAATACCGCAGAAATACTCAAGAACTGTGCATTGCAATAGTTTGCAATCATTCTGGCCAGTGTGGTTTTACCGGTGCCAGGAGGCCCCCAGAACACCATCGAATGCAGACGCTCATTTTCTATAGCAATTCGAAGTGGTTTGTCTTCGGCTAGAATATGTTCCTGGCCGATGTAGCTTGAAAATGATTCTGGCCTGACTCTGTCGGCAAGTGGTCTGTATGCCTGATGATCAGACATTAATTATTCACCACCAATTACATCAACGTTTTTAGGAACCTTAAATTCAAATCTGTTTTTATCAAATACGGGCGAAGTTGAAATATGGGTGAATTTAATGACTGTGGTCTGACCAAAACCGTCAACAAGCTTAATGGATACAACCTGATTATTTTTCATTCCCAGTAAAATACTATTAAATTCAGAGTCGCTTTTTTTAGAGATTAATTCAAGCCAGCTAACATCTTTAACAACATCAAGTTTAATTATTTTAAATTCTTTATCGAGATCAGACTTACTAAATAAAAGCACCATTGATGAATTTGATAATGAAGCATCAACAGGTTTGATTGTAACCTGCTCTAATTCACTGTCGTACATCCATATTTTCTTTCCATTCGACATAATCGTTTGAGGATATGGCTCCTCATAATCCCATGCAAACTGACCTGGTTTTTTTAATGAAAAAACACCTGCTGAAAACTGTAGTTCAATACCATTTTCATCAAACAAACTCTGACTAAAAGTCGCTTTAAAGGTTGTTGAATTTTTTAAAAATGTTTTGAGTTGCACATCGCCGGTATTCTCGGCAGAGACTGTATGAACACTACAAAAAAGAAGTGCAAGGCTTATTAAAATCTTTTTAAAATTAAATTTCATATTAGTTAACTTATTAATGTTCGACTGGGGGTGGCGCGATAACTTCTCGACTACCATTTGATTGCATAGAAGAAACAACTCCTGAAGCCTCCATTTCTTCTATCATACTGGCTGCACGGTTGTAACCAATTCTTAGGCGGCGTTGTACATAAGAAATTGATGCTTTTCTGCTTTCTGTTACAATTTTTACTGCCTCATCATATAGCACATCACTTTCGCCTTCTCGTTTAGCCGGAGCTTCTCCAGGTAACATGCCAACTTCTGAATTATCATCGAGTATTGATTGGACATACTCAGGCTTGCCCTGCTGTTTTATATGATCAACAACCGCATGTACTTCATGGTCGTCTACAAACGCACCATGAACACGCTCTGGAATATTCTGCCCCACATTAAGGTACAACATGTCACCATGGCCTAATAGCTGCTCAGCGCCCATTTGATCAATAATCGTGCGTGAGTCGACTTTAGAAGAAACCTGGAATGCGATACGACTAGGAATATTAGATTTGATCAGACCTGTTATTACATCTACCGATGGTCTTTGTGTCGCTAGAATCAAATGTATTCCACAGGCTCTGGCTTTTTGAGCTAAACGCGCTATCAGTTCCTCAATCTTTTTGCCGGCTACCATTATCAGATCAGCAAACTCATCAATCACGATGACAATATAAGGAAGCGTTTTAAGGTCTTCTGGTTGTGCTCCCTCTTCAGCATTTTTGCGATCAAATAGCGGATCTTTTATTGGTTCGCCAGCTTCAATGGCTTCTTTCACTTTTTTATTAAATCCGGTGATATTTCTAACACCAAGCGCTGCCATTACTTTGTAACGTTTTTCCATCTCAGCAACACTCCAACGCAAGGCATTGGCAGCATCACTCATGTCCGTTACAACTGGTGTTAACAGATGTGGAATATCATCATAGACATTTAATTCCAGCATTTTTGGATCAACCAGAATTAAACGCAATTCCTGTGGTGTACTTTTATATAACAAACTTACCAGCATGGTATTGATACCAACTGATTTACCGGAGCCTGTCGTACCCGCTACAAGTAAATGCGGCATTTTTGCCACATCAGCCACCACAGACTGTCCTGATATGTCTTTACCCAACGCAATAGTTAATGGTGATGTTGCTTTGTCAAATTCCTTGGAGGTTAAAATTTCACTGAGGTAAACAATCTCACGGTCTTCATTAGGCACTTCAAGACCGACAACAGATTTACCGGCAATAACTTCTACAACTCGAACACTAGGAATTGACAATGAACGAGCTAAATCTCTTGATAGCGCTGTGATTTTTCCAGCCTTAACACCTGGCGCCAGTTCAAGTTCAAAACGAGTAATGACCGGCCCCGGGTGTACAGCAACAACCTGAACCTCTACACCAAAGTCAGCGAGTTTTAATTCAACGAGCTTTGATAAAGCTTCGAGCGCTTCTTTTGAAAAGCCGTTGGTATTATGGCGAGCTTCATCCAGTAATCGTAATGGAGGAATGGTGGTTTCTGGTGCATCGAAAAGCTGAATCTGTGATTCTTTTATTGCTCTTTCACTGACTTCAACTTTTTTGATAACTGGTTCAATACGCACCGGCTCTTTACGTTTTTCTGCTTTTATCTTTTCTTTAAGTACAACTTCTTTTCTAGCCTGCTTGGCAATAGCGCCTGCTTTTTGGATATCTTTCTTATCAATAAACTGATTTATTTTTAAAGCAATAATGTTAAAAACTTTAAGACATGCGATGCCCAGCATGTCCATCATGCCGATCCAGGTCAGACCGGTGAAAAGTGTAACGCCTGCCATTAACACAGCCAGCAACAATAAGGTGGAACCCAACAGCCCAAAAATATTAATTAAGCCATCACCAACAAACCGGCCAAGAATACCGCCACCATCTAGTGGTAAAATTCCAACAGGTATATAGAAATGAATACTGGCTAATGAACAACCCGCGAGTAAGGTCACGATAAAGCCAGCCCAACGAATACTCAGGATTTTGTAATCCGAAGTATGATCTTCATTTTTACCACGGAGAACAAGCCAGCCACTGTAGGCGATCATTAACGGAAATAAATAAGCCAGATAACCAAACAGGTATAAAAAGACATCGGCTAACCATGCACCAGCATGACCTGTGTAATTATGCACAACATCTCTTGGGCCAGCATGAGACCAGCCTGGGTCTTCGGGGCTGTATGTAATCATTGCGGCAAGCAAAAACAGAGCGATGGCAATCAGCAGATATAAACCACCTTCTCTGGCACCACGACCTATATGCGTGGTTAAACGAGGCAACGATTTTACCTCTTTGGTACGACGAGCTTGCGCCAAGAATTATCCCCTAAATATGACTAATTATTATGATCAAAATAATAACGATTATTGACCTAAAATGCAGTAAAACTTTGTTTTTAAAGTTAAATTTCCGCGCTAAACGGCAATTAGCCACTGTTGCTCAGATCAAATTCCTCAACTAATGCTGGTAACACAACTTTTCCCGATTCAATGTTAACAGCCTTACTTAAATATTCATCCGTTTGCCACACCATTGAGGCTATTTTCTGCACTGATGGTGTGATTGCAGACGATAATGCCTGCGATGCAGTCCTTGGCACAGCACCTGGCATATTAGTCACTCCAAAATGAATAACATCATGGCAAATAAAGGTTGGATCTTCATAGTTAGTTGGTCTCATTGTTTCAACGCAACCACCCTGATCAATGGCAATATCGACGATTACAGACTTCTCTGGCATTGATTTGATCATATCCTCCGTAACAATTTTTGGAGCATGTTTATCTGGAATCAACACAGCCCCAACAACCAAATCAGCGGTTGCGAGAGACTCTTCAATCACATTCGCATAGGCATATTGAGTGGTTATCTGCTTATGAGCCTGCTGCATCCTCGTCAGTTTTTCAGTGTTGATATCAAACAAAGTGACTTGTGCCCCCATATTTGCAGCTAAACAGGCCGCCTGCTCGCCTGCCACACCAGCACCAAGTACTACTACACTACCTTTATCCGCATTTGAGACGCCACCGAGTAACACGCCTCTGCCACCATTAGGCTGGTGTAATAAATTAGTGCCAATCTGAACGGACAGACGCCCGGCTATCTGGCTCATTGGTGCAAGGATAATGCGGTGATGATGACTATTTTCAACGCTTTCGAAGGCTATTGCTGTACACCCCGTCAGACAAAGTTTTTCGGCTAAGGCCTGATTAGCGGCTAAATGTAAGAAACAAAATAAGACATGTTGTGCCTCAATATACCGGAGGTCACTCTCAACCGGCTCTTTCACTTTTACGATTAACACAGATTGCGCATAAAGCTGTTCAGCTGTTTCGACTACGTTCACCCCAACTTTTGAATAATCGTCATCACAATAGCCGCTCAAAATGCCGGCATCGTGTTCGATAAAGAGCTGATGATCCTGTTTGATGAGCTCTGCACAGGCATCAGGTGTGAGACCAACTCGCCCTTCCATGACTTTTTGCTCTTTGGGTACTCCAATCTTCATTAAAACTGCTCCTTACATTTACGTCAATTCAGTATGGCATTCCCTATACTAATCTCAAGTTCCTTATAACTTCAGTCATTAAGATATCCAATAGAAATGATTTAGAATAACAATTGAATTTACTCGCGTTTAAGACGTCAGACTATTACCAATCTGATACAGCGAATGCTAATATATGCAGATTATTTTTTACCCTAAAACGTATAAACAAAGTGGGAATTCATCCAAATGAGTGAAGTTAAACATTGCCGTCTTTTAATTCTTGGTTCCGGCCCTGCTGGCTATACTGCAGCTGTCTATGCTGCCCGCGCTAACCTGGAACCTGTACTCGTCACTGGCATGGAAATGGGTGGTCAATTAACAACCACGACTGACGTTGATAACTGGCCTGGTGACGATGCTGGCGTTCAGGGCCCTGAATTAATGGAACGCATGAAAAAACATGCAGAACGTTTTGGCACTGAAATTATCTTTGATCACATCCACACAACCAAGCTGGATGAAAAACCATATCGTCTGATTGGCGACAGCAATGAATACACATGTGATGCACTGATCATTGCAACAGGTGCAAGCGCTCGCTACTTGGGTCTGGAATCTGAAGAAGCATTTAAAGGCAAAGGTGTCTCTGCATGCGCCACTTGTGATGGTTTCTTCTACCGCAACCAGAAAGTCGCCGTTATCGGTGGTGGTAACACAGCTGTTGAAGAAGCTCTGTACTTATCTAATATCGCATCTGAAGTGGTTATTGTTCACCGCCGTGACCAGTTCCGTTCAGAAAAAATTCTAGCTGATCGCCTGATTGAAAAATCTAAAACTGGCAACGTTACTATCGAGTGGGATGCAACACTTGAGGAAGTCTTAGGTGATGACTCTGGTGTTACAGGTATTCGTATTAAGAGCACCAAAGACGACAGCACTAAAGACATCGATGTGATGGGTGCTTTTATTGCAATCGGTCACAGCCCTAACACCGGCATATTTGAAGGTCAGCTGGAAATGAACAATGGCTACCTTAAAGTGCAGACTGGTTCAGAAGGTAATGCAACACAAACTAGCATTCCTGGTGTCTATGCAGCAGGTGACGTTAGTGACCATATTTATCGTCAGGCAATTACTTCTGCTGGTACAGGTTGCATGGCGGCACTGGATGCAGAGCGCTATCTTGATGAGCTTGAGTCTAAGTAACCATCGATCTTAAAATGGAACTGTCTACCTGTGACAGTCTAAAAGATATCCCTGCCGGTTCATGGAATGAATTAGCAGGTGATTCAAATCCCTTTATCCAGCATGATTTTCTGCTGGCTCTTGAACAACATCAATGTTTACAGCCTTATGGCTGGTTTCCAAATTATCTGTTACTAAAAGATAACGATAAACTGATCGGTGCAGCGCCCGCTTATATAAAAACAAATTCTTATGGTGAATTTGTGTTTGACTGGTCATGGGCTGATGCCTACCAGCAGGCAGGTAAAAAATATTACCCGAAACTGGTTATCGCTATACCCTTTACACCAGCTAACGGGCCTCGTTTTCTTGTTCATTCTTCCGCAGATAAAAATCAGATCATACAAAAACTCACAGAATTCAGTCGCCACGTTGCTCATGAATTACAGTTGTCAACGATCCATAATTTATTTCTCGAAAAAAATATTACTGAGCAACAAAAATCATCCGGTTTTTTTCAGCGCATTGACTGTCAGTATCACTGGCATAACGATAACTATGAAAATTTTAATCACTTCCTTTCTTTTTTAAAGAAAAAGAAACGCAAAAACATCAAACAGGAAAGACGCAAAGTAAAAGAAAGTGGTATTGAAATAAAACGGCTTAATGGCGAAGAACTGTCTGATGATCAGTGGTTAAGGTTATATGATTTTTACCGCATTACTTTCATGAAAAAGTCTGGATCACCAACACTGACTCTGAAGTTTTTTAAAGCTATAAAGCATAAAGTACTGGCTATCGTAGCTTTTCATGATAATGAAATGGTCGCCGGTGCAATTTGTATCAAAGGTAAGAACACACTTTATGGCCGTCACTGGGGATGCTTTGAAAATTACGACGGACTACATTTTGAGGTTTGTTACTACCAGGGCATTGAATATTGCATTGAAAATAATATTCAAACTTTTGAACCAGGCGCACAGGGAGAGCATAAAATATCACGCGGTTTTATGCCCACCATCACCTGGTCAAGTCACTGGGTAGAAGACGAAGAATTTCGGCCTATTATCATTGCGCACTGTCAGAGAGAAACGGAATACATGGAACTGCATTACAAAGATATGTGTGCAAATTCCCCGTTTAAAGAATAATCTTTAAAACTCAGCCAGTAATCTTTCAATAGCCGTCCTGACCCCATTAACTTCAAAAGGCTTATTACAAATTGCTGACACACCTGACTGCTGAACCGTGGTTAATACACTCTGATCACCTTCAGAAGTCACCATCAATAATGGAACTGACTTCTGATTACTTTCATTACGAATGTAATCGGTTAAAGCCTGACCATCGACGTCTGGCATGTGATAGTCCGTTACGATCAAATCGAAAAATTTTGCCTCTATAAGCGGTATTGCTGAAGCACCACTATCGGCTTCAGAAAAGTGTTCAATACCCATTTCAGACAAGACACGTATTATTTGTTTACGTGCGAAAGTACTGTCATCGACGATTAATACTTCGAGATCTTCAACGATTACATTTTCAAGATGAATCGCATCAGGCTCCAGATAATCAAGAGAATTATACAATGCTCGTCTGAACTGAGAGGCCTCAAAAGGCTTTGGTAGCAAAGCTGTTACACCGGCCTGCCTAACCGGCTCCAACATTTCTTTATGTGTTTCACTGGAAATTAGTATATAAGCAATATCCATTAAATCATCGTCAGATCGAATTCTTTGAACCAGATCAATACATGACATATCAGACAGATACATGGCACTTATGGTCAAATCACAATGTTTTTGTTTCATATGTTGATAAGCTTCTGTGCCAGTCGTGACGTATTCGATATGCTCAATGCCCGCATCTTTTAATTCATTGGTTATTATCTTAGCCTGTGTTTTCGACGGTTCTACCATCAGCACAGATAACTCGCTGAGTGTTTTCAATGGTGTTAATCTCTGAATGTTAACGTACAATATGTCTTTATCATCAGTTTAGCAGCTACATAAGCTTTCGCCATAAAATCACCATGTCCCAACAACAACTACCCTGGCTTAACCTAAATAACTATGAGTTCCCTGATGTCACAACAGCATGGGAAGAACCCAATGGTATTTTAGCTGTAGGGGGTGACCTATCAGCGCAGAGACTCATAGAAGCTTATTGTCACGGCATTTTCCCCTGGTATAACGAAGATGAACCTATTTTATGGTGGTCACCCAATCCACGCTGCGTGATAAAACCTGATCAGGTAAAAATTTCTAAAAGTCTGAAGAAAACACTCAATAAAGGTAAGTTTGCAGTCACTTTTGATCAATCTTTCGAAAAAGTTATTGATGCTTGCGCTGCACCAAGAAAAGAACTTACTGACGATGAAGCAGGAACCTGGATTTCTGATGATATGAAACTAGCCTACCTTCGCCTGCATGAACAAGGATACGCACACTCTGTTGAAGTCTGGTTAGATAATAAACTAGTAGGCGGTCTTTATGGACTGGCTATTGGCGAAGTATTTTTTGGCGAATCCATGTTTAGTATTGCAAGTGATGCATCAAAAGTAGCTTTTTCCACTTTATGTAAGGCACTTGAAAAAAACAACTTTAAACTCATTGATGGGCAGGTGTACTCACCTCACCTGGAAACACTTGGTTTTAATATGATTCCAAGAAAAGATTTTATTAATCAGCTTAATGAGTTAACTGACACTCGTGAAAAAACTGATTTTAATCGTGATAGATAAAAACTATTGTTGAGCCTAAAATAAAACGCGATAAGCTTTAAATATAAAGACAATAGCAGCGCCAACCGGTAATTCGCGGTCACTTTAATACCGGTCACCTGCTCCGCATTCAATGCCAGATCATCACCTAAGACACCTGCTGTCTTTTTAGCTGCAATTTTTGAATAAATAGAAATATCATCTAGCAGTGTGGCGATATCATCAATCAATGCTAGTAAATTAGTACCTGCCATTAATCGCCTTCTCTTTGAAAGTCACTTAGATTAAATAATTACACTTTGATATTGAAAGGTTTAACTTATGAATATCACCGTCACCTGCTATCTAATAATTATTCTGCTGTAAGAAATTAAAATAATTTTGTTTACTTAACTCAGCGACTTCCTCTATAGAGATCCCCCGCTCTTTTGCAACGCATTCAGCTACGTACTTTACATAACCCGGGTAATTCTGTTTACCACGTTTTGGCACAGGCGCGAGATATGGTGAATCAGTTTCAATTAAAAATCTGTCAGCAGGCACTTTTCGAACAACTTCTCGAATCTGTTCTGCTGTTTTAAAAGTGGCTATGCCTGAAAATGATATATAAAAATTTTCATCGAGCGATTTTTTAGCAAAGTCCCAGTCTTCAGTAAAACAGTGGATAACGCCACCACAGTCTTTAGCTGCTTCATCTTTTATAATTTTGATGGTGTCTTCTGCTGCATCTCGTGTATGGACAATAATCGGTTTATTAACCTCTTTTGCAGCTGCAATATGATAACGGAATCTATTTTTTTGCCAGTCGGGTTTGTCTTTTTGGTAGAAAAAATCAAGTCCGGTTTCACCGACAGCAACGACCTCATCTCTTTGTACATATTTTAAAATTTCATCAACACTAAGAGACTCACCTACTGCATGGGTTGGGTGCATACCTGCAGAAACAGAGACTTGTTTGTAGTTTTTAACCGCGTCATACATCGTATCGAATTCATGCAAATCAATACAAACACAAAGCATCTGTTCAACTCCATCATCTGCTGCTTGTTGCATTAACGTATCCATTGAGTTTTCATGATCTTTAAGATCAATGCAGTCAATATGGCAATGTGAATCTATAAACACGAGCTAATTCCGTTGTTAAGTTAGTAAATAAAAATCATAAAAAAAGACTCTAAAAGAGTCTTTTTGATCAAACCGCTATAATCTTATTCTGGAACCTTATTCAGGTTTAATCAAGCGGTTACATGGTATGCGTAATTCTGTCAGCTTTAAGTGCGCCAGCCAGAAAGGTTTCGATTTTATTTCGAGTCTGACCATTATCCTGAGCACCAAACTGAACACCAATACCGGTAGTTTTATTACCCTGGGATCCCTGAGGTGTAATCCAGACTATTTTACCGGCTACAGGCATACGAGATGCGTCGTCCATCAGCGTTAATAGCATGAAGACTTCTTCACCAATTTTGTATTGTTTGTTAGTTGGAATAAACAGACCACCATTCACAATAAAGGGCATATATGCGGCGTAAAGTGCTGCCTTATCTTTGATTGTAAGTGACAATATACCTTGTCTTGGGTTCTTTCCTGGCACTGCCATGATGATTTCGCCTGATTAACTATTGTTTTTATTAGGTGTTTTAAGGCTAATTAAATGCCTGTTTCCATAATATTAGCAAATCTTCGAGAAGAAGTTGCGTATTTAATGCAATATTAGACTGCTTTTTTCGTTCTATCAACATATCACGAAAAGTGAATAAGGCCTTTATCTGGCAATGCGGTGCCATATTAGACAGCACATCTGTCACATCCTGATGAGTGAGCACCGCTTGGCTGCCCTGTGATTTCACTTTAATTAAATCATCACAGAAGTCGATTGACCAGTCTAGCAGTGGCTTTAATGGAATCTTTTCTATTTCTTTCATCGATAATGAAACAGCCTGACCTCTGGATGTTTTAATCAGATTTTTAAGTACTGATTTACGCTGATCGGCCAGATCTGAATTCGCTATTTGTATAGCTTTGATAGGAGAACCATGAGCCAACTGTAAATTCAAACCAGCTTCTTCAATGTTCTCTGCCTGTAAATAGGATAATGCGAGATCGTGATTTGGTGTTGGAAAATCTAATTGTAAACAACGACTACGAATCGTTGGCAGTAAACGATGTGGAAATGAGCTGACCAGAATTAGAACTGTATTTGGTGTCGGTTCTTCCAGTGTTTTTAATAGTGCATTTGCCGAGTTGCGATTAAGTTGTTCAGCATTTTCAATAATGGCAACCGTTTTTCCACTGAACTGACTGGTTGTTGTAAGTTTTACTATCAGTTCTCGAATAATATCAACCCCAATCAGCTTACCTTCTTCAGCCGGTGCAGTATTGATGTAATCAGGATGTGTTTCAGCCGCATAGACTTTACATGAATGACAGTGACCACAAGCTAATGTCTCATCTTTTTCACACAATAGTTTTTTTGCATATTCACGAGCAAACTCAGCTTTACCCGTACCAACCGGCCCAGTAAATAGCAAAGCATGTGGAAACTTATCGGCCGTCAGCATTGCATTCAAATAATCACGTTGTTCTGCTTGCCAGTTATACATGATTATTAACTATTGCCTTCGCTAAAGAATGATTTGATTTGTTCGGTAATCTGACTTTTAACAGCATCAAGTTCAAGTGATGCATCGATAATTTTCATTCTCTGAGGGTCATCTGCTGCTCGCTTTAAATAGGCGCCGCGAACTTTATCAAAAAAATCAGTCTGTTCTTTTTCAAAACGATCTGGCGCGCTGCGCTTACCCGCACGCTCTCGACCCACATCAATAGGCGCATCAAGTAACAATGTCAGGTCTGGCCGGCAATCGCCCTGCACATAGTCTTCAAGAATACTTATACGATTTAAATCAATGCCGCGACCACCACCCTGATAAGCATAGGTTGCATCGGTAAAGCGATCACATAAAACCCATTGTCCTTTTGATAAGGCGGGTTTTATGACCTTGTCGAGATGCTCAGATCTTGCCGCAAACATCATTAGCAATTCTGTTTCGTCAGCCATGCCATCGTGTTTATGACCCAGCAATAAATCGCGCAACTGTTCACCAAGTTCTGTACCACCTGGTTCACGTGTAACAACAAAATCAATACCACGTTCTGTTAGTAGCGTTTGAATGTGTTCAAGGTTTGTGGTTTTACCTACACCTTCAGAGCCTTCTAAGGTAATAAATTTTGCTGTCATGTTTGATTCGGTCATTATTATTTTTTCTTTCTTCTTTTATAACGTTGATACTTGGTAACAGCGCGTTGATGCTCTGCATTGGTCGATGAGAAATAATGTTTACCATCTTCACCGGTCGCAACAAAATATAAATACTCAGTCGCATCAGGATTCAGTGCTGCTTTTATTGCACCTAAACCTGGCATAGCAATTGGAGTTGGCGGTAGACCTTTACGAGTATAGGTATTGTATGGCGTATCTTCACGTAAGTGTCGAAAACGAATATCACCATCGTATTTATCACCAATTCCATAAATCACAGTTGGATCTGTTTGTAGCCGCATATTCTTAATCAGTCTGTTAACAAAAACACCCGCAATCACAGGACGTTCAGAAGGTGCTGCGCTTTCTTTCTCAACAATTGAAGCCAGTGTTAATGCTTCGTATTTATTTTTTAATGGCAAGCCCTTAGCTCTGTTATTCCATTCGCTGTCTAAATGCGATGACATTTGATCATAGGCGCGTTTTAAAAACTGAATATCAGTTGTTCCTGCTGGGTAGCGATAGGTATCAGGATAAAAACGTCCCTCAGGGTGCTGACCTTCATGCCCAATCTTGGTCATTATTGACTGATAGCTTTCTTTCTCGATTTTTTTAATAAGATTTTTGTCTCTACTTAACGCACCTAATAATTGTTTAAATGACCAGCCCTCGATAATAGTGAACGCATAAAGTTTTACATCACCTTTTGACATTTTGTTAAGTAACTGAAATGGTGTTAGCCCATGTTCAAATACATATTCGCCAGCCTGCAGTTTTTTAGTTTTTCCAGACAGTTTTCCCCAGATTTTAAAATAAAGCGGCTTATCGATAATTTTTTGTTTATTTAAATCACTAACCAGTCTTGATGCAGAAGAACCTTTTGTGAACTTATATTGCAGACCCACTTCCGGCAAACTCATTGCTGATTGCATAAAGCGATAACTATCCCAGATAAAAAATATCAGAACAATGGCGATAAAACTGCTTAAGATTTTTATTCTTTTTTTAGATAACATACGATACTACTTCTTTTTCCTGTTCAAATTCCATTTGCAGCCGCCTTGTATCACCACCTATTTCAAATTGATGACCTTCACAGCTTAATACAGGTACAATTCCCCAAACACTATTACAAACAAACATTTCTTTTACTGAGTTTAGTTCAGTTTGTGGGAGATTTCTTTCTGTGAGTGACAAATTATTTTTGTTTAAATAATCAATCACTGCATCACGAACCACTCCAGCGACAGCACAACTAGAAACTGGAGCAGTAAACCACTGATCTTCAATTTTCATGAATAAGTTAGTACCTGTTCCTTCAACAAGGTAGTCATCCTGATCCAGCATCAAACCCTCTTCTATTTGATTATTATGCCACTCATTTCTGGCGATAACCTGATCAATTCGATTCAAATGTTTAATACCGGCTAAAGCAGGATTAATGATTAAACGATGCTGGCACAGGCGCGTGTGTATACCCTGCTGTTGATACTGATTCACAAAATTCGGCCACTTATTTAAACTGATAATGACAGTAGGCTCAATCGATTTATCAGCCAGATATCCTCGGCCACCAGCTCCCCTGCTGACGATTATTTTAAGTATTGCGGCATCTTCGCGTAAATCCAGCTTTTTTATATCTGATAATAATTCAACTTCGATCGGCGTTTTTATGCCTAATACTTTGCAACCTTTTTGCAAGCGTTCGTAATGTGCTTTCCAATAGTGTAATTTATTACCATGCACGACTATGGTTTCAAAAACACCATCGCCATAATTTAATGAACGATCCTTAATTGAAACTTTATCGGTTTCGATACCATTGATAATACTGGTTACCAAAATACTTATCCCTTTGCCACTTTATTTGTTAAGGCCTTGATCATGCCTTTGGCTTTAGCACGTGTTTCCGCCAGCTCGTGTTCCGGGTTTGAATCAAAAACGATTCCTCCACCGGCTCTGAAACTGACTTGTTGACCTGTTTTAACCAGAGTACGAATCAAAATATTGAAATCCATATCGCCATTACAATTAATGTAACCGATTGAACCGGTATAAGCACCTCTTCCTGTTTTTTCGAGTTCGGCCAGAATTTCCATACAACGAACTTTTGGGCAACCGGTGATCGTGCCACCAGGGAACACCGCTTTAATGACATCAACAGGCGTTACATCATCACGTTTTTCACCCGTCACATTAGAAACGATGTGATGAACATGTTGATAGCTTTCGATACCCATCAGTTCATCGACTTTAATCGTTCCGGGTTTACATACCCTACCTAAATCATTTCTTTCCAGATCAAGCAGCATGATGTGCTCTGCACGCTCTTTAGGATGCGAGATTAACTCATCACTTAGTAACTGATCTTTATCTTCTTCTTGCGAGCGTGGGCGGGTTCCTGCGATAGGTCTTGTATCAACACGTTTATTTTTTACACTGGCCAGTCGCTCTGGTGACGAGGACACAATACTGCCACCAGGAAGTGTTGATAAACAGGCAAATGGCGATGGATTATTTAATTTTAATGACAGAAACAATTCACTGTCTGTAATTTCTTGTTGAAGCTGAGCTTTCCACAAACGCGACAGATTTGCCTGAAAAATATCACCATCGACAATGTACTGATGAATTTTTTCCAGATTTCTTAAATGGATGTTAGCAGCTTCTTCATCAAATGATGCGGTGATTTCTTTTACATGAACCGCGGATGATGTAGATAGATCATCCTGTATCTGCTGAAAAAGGCTTTGCTGGTCAACATCAGTTTCCGAAACAACAAAAGCCATGTTCTTTTTATGATCAACAATTACAGCGGTTTGAAAACGAGTTGCTAAGGCGATTGGTAAGCCACTGGTATCGAATGGTAGTGACAAAGCAGGCTCAACTTCAGCAGCCATTTCATAAGACAAATAAACAAACCAGCCACCGGTAAATGGTAAGTCACTGTCATTTTCAGCTTCATTTGAGCAAACTTGCCACTGACGAGATAGCGCCTTAAAAAATTGATTTGTTTTTAGGGCTTCGTTTGATGTCTGATGTAAACCAGTACTATCAAGGCAAATCGATTCGCCTGGATAAGCAAAGAGAATATCAAAATGTGCATTTGAACCAATGGCTGCACTGGAAAGAAGATGGGGATAACGTTCAGGGTTTGCTGCGTGAAGCGCAAGCAGGTCTGGTACGTTTTTAAGCTGTGAAATTTGAGTTAGAGCAGATGAGGTATTATTCATAACGATCACCTATTCTACAAAGAGCGTTTTGTATGTAGTAGATTTTGCGTTATGGCAAGGCAAAAATTGTTGAAAAAGCGCAGTCTACATTCAGTAAATGAGCATTTTGAAACAATTTTTAACGCTGCCATAGCGGAAAAGATGCTGCGTACAGAACGCTCTTAAACTTTTTTCAGTACCAATGTGCCATTTGTTCCGCCAAAACCAAATGAATTTGACATCGCAACATCAATTTTCATTTCACGGGCAGTATTTGGAACAAAATCCAGATCACAATCAGGATCCTGATTATCAAGATTGATTGTTGGAGGTGCTACCTGGTCACGTATCGCTAAAGCAGAAAAGACGGCTTCGATACCACCAGCAGCGCCCAGCAAATGACCTGTCATTGATTTAGTTGAGCTGACAGCCACTTTAGTAGCATGATCGCCCAATGCCGTTTTAACCGCCATTGTTTCGGCTACATCACCAGCTGGGGTCGATGTACCGTGTGCATTGATATAATCACATGTATCCATGTTAAGACCAGCATCTTTCATTGCTGAAACCATACAACGAGCAGCACCTTCACCACCTTTTGATGGCATAGTCATGTGAAATGCATCACCACTCATACCAAAACCGGCAAGTTCACAGTAAATTGTCGCGCCACGTGCTTTAGCATGCTCATACTCTTCAAGTACAACACAGCCTGCACCATCACCCAGTACGAAACCATCACGGTCAACATCCCAAGGACGACTTGCTGCTTCTGGATCATCGTTACGCTTTGATAATGCTCTTGCTGCTGCGAATCCACCTAAACCTAATGGGCTGGTCGCATTTTCTGCACCACCGGCAACCATTACGTCTGCATCATTATATGCAATGATACGAGCGGCATGACCAATGCTGTGTGTACCGGTTGTACAGGCAGTAACCAGTGCGATGTTAGGACCTTTAAGACCGCGCATGATCGACAGGTTACCTGAAATCATATTGATAATTGTGCTGGGTACAAAGAAAGGTGAAATCTTACGAGGGCCATTTTCCATGTAGTTTTCATAGTTACTTTCAATCAATGGTAAACCACCAATGCCAGAACCAACAGCGACACCAATGCGCTCAGCATTTTCGTCAGTGACTTCAATACCACAATCATCAAGAGCCTGAATACTTGCGCCAAGACCATACTGAATAAACGAATCCATTTTCTTCAGGTCTTTCTTCTTCATGTACAGTTCAGGATCAAAACCTTTAACTGAAGCAGAGAATTGTGTACTAAATTCACTGACATCAAATGTCTCAATTTTAGCTGCACCACTCTTACCCTTAAGAATATTATCCCAGGATGTTTTAACATCATTACCTACTGGAGAAACCAGACCGACACCAGTAATAACAACACGACGCTTAGACAAGGAGCTCACCTTCTAACTTTGTTATGACGCTTTTCAGCCTCATATGTAAATATTCACAAATCTTATAAACAACAAAGGGGCTCTGATAAATCGGCCCCTTTATTGAAAAATTCTTAACTTTTGATTAGTCAGCGTTAGCGTTAACGTAATCAATAGCTTGCTGAACTGTAGTAATCTTTTCAGCTTCTTCGTCAGGAATTTCACATTCGAATTCTTCTTCTAATGCCATTACTAATTCGACTGTATCTAATGAATCTGCGCCCAGGTCATCAACAAATGAAGCAGTATTCACAGCTTCTTCTTCTTTAACACCTAATTGCTCTACAACAATTTTACGAACTCGATCTTCGATACTGCTCATTGAATATTCCTCTAAATAATTCACATTGGTGGGCGGTATTGTATTGAATTACAGCCCAGCTTTCTACCCTAAAAGCGCAAAAAGTTACAGGCTTGTAAACACCCACATTTCAGTTAAAAAACAAACACTTAAATAATATAGTTAAAGAACAATATTATATAAGTGTTACGGCATATACATACCACCATTCACATTAATGGTCTCACCAGTGATATATGACGCATCATCTGATGCCAAAAAGCTAACGGCATTAGCAATATCTGCAGCATCACCCAGCTTATTTAATGGGATTTGAGAGATCAAAGCTTCGCGCTGCTCTTCAGGTAATTCGCGAGTCATATCCGTATCGATAAATCCAGGAGCAACGGTATTAACAGTGATATTACGTGAACCTATTTCACGAGCCAGCGATTTAGTAAAACCTAAAATACCGGCTTTAGCAGCTGAGTAATTAGTCTGACCTGGATTACCAGTAAGACCAACAACAGAGCCAATATTAATTATTCGACCAGTACGTGCTTTCATCATCGGGCGAACCACAGCTTTAGACATTCTGAAAATTGAAGTCAGGTTGGTATTGATAATGTCATCCCACTGATCATCTTTCATCATCATCAGTAAATTATCACGGGTAATACCAGCATTATTGACCAGTACGCCAATCGCACCAAACTCATCTGATATAGCTTTCAAAACTGTTTTGATAGAATCAGCATCAGCAACATTAAGGCACATACCCTTGCCTTTAATGCCAGCTTCAGCCAGGTAAGTTGAAATATTATCTGCACCACCATCAGAAGTCGCTGTACCAATTACAACGGCGCCTTCCTGTCCCATTTTTTCGGCTATTGCACGGCCGATACCACGACTAGCACCAGTTACCAGAACCACTTTATCCTGTAGTTTTGTCATTCTTTTTCTCCAGCTCTAAGCCTTTAATTAATTAGACAGTTCTTCTATGACTTTTTTCATTCCTTCCGGGCTAACCAAAGCCAGCGAAGGAACGGCTTTATTAATTCGTTTATTCAGACCAGAAAGCACTTTACCCGGACCACACTCTACTGTTGCCTCGATACCTGCTTCAATCAGGTTATTAACGGTATCTACCCATAATACAGGGTTATAAAGCTGCTCTTTAAGTGCCGTATTCATGTCTTCAATAGAGTCTGTAGGCTTAGCCGTGACATTATGAAAAACTGGAATCGCTGGCATTTGAGATTCGATTGCTGCTAATTTGTCAGCCAGTTTCTCTGCAGCACCCTTCATTAATGAACTATGCGATGGTACTGAAACAGGTAACGGTAACGCGCGTTTTGCTTTAGCTTCTTTTGCCAGTTCGATAGCTGCATTAACTGCGTCTGTTTCACCGGCAATAACTACCTGACCTGGCGAATTAAAGTTTACTGCCTGAACGATGCCTTCAGCCTGCTCACAGATACTGATTATGGTCTCATCATCCAGACCTAAAATAGCTGCCATCGCACCCTTACCTTCCGGCACTGCTTCCTGCATCAAGCGTCCACGTTCAGCTACAAGTTTGACACCATCTGCTAACGATAAGCTACCAGCACATACTAAAGCCGCATATTCGCCAAGACTATGACCGGCCATCATTGCAGGCTTCAGATCACAAGAAGCAGTAAATGCACGGTACATAGCAACACCAGCCGTTAAAACAGCCGGTTGTGTAAATTCTGTTTGATTAAGTTTTTCGGCAGGTCCATTTTGCACCAGATCCCAAAGATCATATCCTAGTGCTTGATTGGCTTCATCGAAAGTTGCTTTAACTTCAGGAAAGTCTGAATAGAAATCAGCCAACATACCAACTGATTGAGAACCCTGACCAGGGAATACAAATGCAAATTTCATTAAAAAGCCGTCCTAAAATTATTGCTTTAATCAAAGAGGCGGCATTATAACGAATGAGACTTGAAAAGCCTATGAATTAACATCAGCTTAACAACCGTTAAGGTGACTAATACTGACGTTCATGACATTTATCAACATTTAGATACAGATAGAAATCAAACTACCTGTCCGTGACAGACCAGTTCAGACCTTATAGTAGAAACTTAGAATTTAGAGAATGCTGGCTTTATAAACATACATTGAGTTATTTCATTGAGTGCTTTATTTGCAGGTTCTGTCGTTAAATATCCACTCGATGAATAACTATTTCCAGAATATGCAACATGTCCATGTGAACGTACATAGTATGTCTTTCCTGCTTCTGTTTTAATTTTTCCCTTCATATCAGCTCGACCTGATAAACCTGACCAGGCTATATTTATATCGTATTCGCCTGGCTTTAAATAAAGATAACTATATCCATGATTTTCTAATTCTAAAACGGATTTTCCATTAAGTAGCAACTCAGGACTTAACCAATATGGCGTTGAGTTTGGTCTGTAAAAATAAACTAAAGACTCATTTGCTGACGGGGGGTTGGCTCGAACAAATTTTGGCCCTTCTAGCAAGGTTGTCGCACACCCTGAAAGAATCAGTGAAGCTAATATAGAAATAGATATTAATTTAATAAAGCGCATTTCCTAAACCTTTTATATTTTTATTAGTCAGTAAAGTTACATTGTATTATTTATGAGACCAACAATGCTTGAGCGTTAAATTTTAATATTTAATTCTTAAACCTATCTTAAGTTAAGATAAACCTAATACATCAGGCATATCATAAAGCCCTGTTTTTTGTTCACTCAACCAGATAGCCGCGCGAACCGCGCCTTTAGAAAATGTCATACGACTGGATGCTTTATGGGTAATCTCAACACGTTCACCGATACCTGCAAACATGACGGTGTGATCACCAACAATATCGCCTGCTCGAATGGTTTCGAAACCAATGGTATTGCGATCACGTTCACCGGTCTGACCCTCACGGCCATAGACAGCACATTCTTTTAAATCACGACCTAATGCATTGGCAACCACTTCACCCATACGCAATGCTGTGCCTGATGGCGCATCAACTTTGTGACGATGGTGCGCTTCTACAATTTCTATATCCATATCATCATCAGCAAGAACACGTGCCGCCATATCCAGCAACTTCAGACACAGATTCACACCCACACTCATGTTTGGTGCAAAAACAATTGCGATATCTTTACTGGCCTCTTTGATAAATTCTTTTTGTTCATCACTGAAACCAGTTGTTCCGATAATAATTTGTTTACCGGCTTTTCTGCAGACTTCAATATTGTGAAGTGTTGTTTCTATAGTCGTGAAATCTATCAGCACATCAAAGTCATTGACGACAGACTCGATATTATCAACAACAGTAACACCATTTTCTCCGACACCAGCAAGGCCGCCAGCATCAATTCCAACGAAAGTGCTACCGGCTCGTTCAATAGCAGCACTTAGTTCTGTTTTATCATTTTCAGTAATCGCTTCAATATGAGTTCGACCCATACGACCACCGGCACCTGTCACTGCTACTTTAATCATTTTGATCCCTGTAAAAATATATAATAACTATTATTCTTTTTGGATTTTTTTTGTTTGATTAGTGAGTCATTTCATCAAAGAATTTTTTAACCCCATCCATCCAGCCACGAGACTGAGGATTGTGGTTTTTAGAATCGTTACTTAAGGTCTCTTCAAATTGTTTTAATAACTCTTTCTGGTCTTTTGTCAGGTTAACCGGTGTTTCCACATTAACACGGCAAAGCAAATCACCTTTAGGGCCACCACGTACAGGTACAACACCTTGATTACGTAATCTGAATAACTTACCAGACTGAGTCTCAGATGGAATTTTTAATTTTACTCGGCCAGTCAATGTAGGCACTTCAATCTCACCACCTAAAGCTGCTAATGTCATGCTAATAGGAACAGCACAATGCAGGTTATTTTCATCACGCTCAAAGATTGCATGCGGTTTAACTCGAACCTGTACGAACAAGTCTCCAGTCGGTCCACCATTTTCACCAGCCTCGCCTTCACCGCCCAGACGAATACGATCACCGTTATCAACACCAGCAGGTACTTTTACAGACAGTGTTTTAGTTTCTTCAACACGTCCCTGACCGTGACAAGAACCACATGGATCGGTAATTACTTTACCCTGACCATGACAATGAGGACACGTTTGTTGTACTGAGAAGAAACCCTGTTGCATTCTTACCTGACCAGCACCACCACAGGTAGTACAAGTTGAAGCATCTGAACCTTTTTTAGAGCCACTACCATCACACGTTTTACAGCTCACCAGTGTTGGCACTTTAATTTTTACTGTTGTTCCAGCAACTGCATCTTCTAGAGAAAGATCCAGGTTATAACGTAGATCGGAGCCACGATATGCGCGTTGACGTTGACGACCACCGCCGCCTCCGCCACCAAAAATATCGCCAAACACATCACCGAATACATCATTGAAGTTGGCACCACCGCCACCACCAAATCCGCCGCCACCGCCACCCATACTTGGGTCTACACCAGCATGTCCAAACTGATCGTAAGCAGCACGTTTTTGAGCGTCCGATAATACATCGTACGCTTCTTTTGCTTCTTTAAACTTTTCTTCAGCTTCCGGGTTATCCTGATTACGATCGGGATGATGTTTCATAGCAAGACGCTTAAATGCTTTCTTTAAATCACGTTCATCGACGTCTTTAGCAACACCTAGTACTTCGTAAAAATCACGTTTGGACATTTCTCGTGTAACTCACTTTAATCAATGTGTTTTATCTTTCTGAAAATACTGCTTTATAAACGCACTGAAGTCTGGAAAAAATTCAATGTCATTTATAGAACAGTACTACAGATACAAAGAAATCCAGAGCATACTAATACACCCTGGATTTTTTATTTTGCCCCGGCTTAAAGCCGGAACTTAATCAACGATGTATTATTTGTTATCGTCTTTAACTTCTTCGAACTCGGCATCAACCACTTCATCATCCTGAGATGCTGATTCCTGAGATGCACCTTCAGGTGCTTCTGCACCCTGCTCTGCATTTTGTGCATATGCTTTTTGAGCAATTGCTCCAGCCGCTTCTGTCAACGCAGTTGTTTTTGCTTCGATTGCATCTTTGTCATCACCTTTCAGCGCTTCCTGTAAATCTGCAATGGCTGCTTCAACTTTTGTTTTCTCGTCAGCTTCAACCTGATCACCAAGATCTTTAATTGATTTCTCAGTAGCGTTGATCATGTTCTCTGCATTGTTACGTGCTTCAACAAGTTCTTTTGCTTTACGATCTTCATCTGCATGTGCTTCAGCATCTTTGATCATACGTTCTACTTCATCATCCGATAAACCAGAAGAAGCTTTGATCACGATTGACTGCTCTTTGCCAGTCGCTTTATCTTTTGCAGAAACATTCAAAATACCATTCGCATCAATATCAAAACTTACTTCAATTTGAGGCGTACCACGTGGTGCAGGTGGGATATCAGCCAGATCAAAACGACCCAGAGATTTATTATGAGCAGCCATTTCGCGCTCACCCTGTACAGCGTGTACTGTTACAGCACCCTGGTTATCTTCTGCTGTCGAGAAAGTCTGACTTGCTTTAGTTGGGATGGTTGTGTTCTTGTCGATCAGCTTGGTCATGATGCCACCAAGTGTTTCGATACCCAGTGATAAAGGTGTTACGTCTAACAGTAATACGTCTTTAACGTCTCCACCTAAAACACCACCCTGAATAGATGCACCAACAGCAACCGCTTCATCCGGGTTAACATCTCTACGAGGCTCTTTACCAAAGAATTCCTGAACAGCTTCCTGCACTTTAGGCATACGAGTCTGACCACCAACCAGGATGACATCATCAATTTCACCGATACCTAAACCGGCATCTTTTAATGCTTGCTTACATGGCTCGATAGTACCAGCGACCAGATCATCAACCAGTGATTCCAATTTAGCGCGCGACAGTTTCATTGTTAAATGTTTAGGACCTGTTGCATCAGCTGTGATGTATGGCAAATTGATATCAGTTTGCGCAGCAGATGATAATTCAATCTTGGCTTTTTCTGCTGCTTCTTTGAGACGCTGCAGAGCCATTGGATCATTGTGCAGATCAAAACTGTTTTCTTTCTTGAATTCATCAGCCAGATAATCGATCAGACGCATGTCGAAATCTTCACCACCTAAGAAAGTATCACCATTAGTTGATAATACTTCGAACTGGTGTTCGCCATCGATGTCTGCAATTTCGATAATAGAAATATCAAAAGTACCACCACCGAGGTCATAAACAGCAATGGTGCTGTCGCCTTTGGCTTTATCCATACCGTATGCTAATGCAGCAGCGGTTGGCTCGTTGATAATACGCTTAACATCAAGACCGGCGATTTTACCGGCATCTTTAGTTGCCTGACGCTGTGAATCATTGAAGTATGCAGGAACTGTAATTACCGCTTCTGTTACTTCTTCACCTAAATAGTCTTCAGCTGTTTTCTTCATTTTCTGAAGAACACGCGCTGAGACTTCAGGAGCCGCCATCTTGTTACCTTTGGCTTCTACCCAGGCATCACCGTTATCGGCTTTAACAATCTTGTATGGAACCAGTTTGATATCACGCTGAACCACTTCTTCATCAAAACGACGACCGATTAAACGCTTAACAGCAAATAAGGTGTCAGCGGGATTAGTAACAGCCTGACGTTTAGCAGACTGACCTACTAATACTTCCTCACCATCACCAAATGCAACAATAGAAGGGGTTGTGCGATCACCTTCACTATTTTCAATAACCTTAGGTGTATCACCATCCATTACTGCGACGCATGAGTTGGTTGTACCTAGATCAATACCAATGATTTTTGACATCTTAAATGCTCTCCAAAAAGCTAATTTCTTTATCTGCTGAATAAAATGGGGTTTTAATTACCCATTTCAAGGCTTATTTGTAACTAAATGACCTTATTCAGCACTTTCAGTTGGCGCTTTCGCAACAACAACCATAGCCGGGCGTAACAAGCGACCTGCAATGCTGTAACCTTTTTGCATTACAGCTATCACCGAATTGGGTGCTGCATCTGCAGTTTCCTGAATTGACATTGCCTGATGGAACTCAGGATCAAAGTTATCACCTTCAGGATTGATCTTTTCAATATCAAATTTTTCGAGCAACGATGAGAACATATTAAGGGTCATAACAACTCCCTCTTTGATTTGCTCAATCTCGGTTGCGGTTTCAGCCGCTTGCTGTCCAAGCTCCATGCTATCTATGACTGGCAACAGTTCATTAATAAATTTTTCAATCGCATATTTATGCGCACTTTCTACTTCTCGCTGTGAACGCTTACGCACATTATCCAGCTCCGCCTTAGTACGTAACATCTGGTCATAATATTCACCAGATTTAGCCAGCGCCTCTTCCAGCTTAACTTGCAGGTCTGGCACATGGTCTTCAGTCAGCCCCTCATGATGCTGCTCAACTTCTCCAGCTTCATCAGTGATATCAACAGTGGCTTGTTCTACTTTTTCGTCGGCAGACATTTACTAAACTCCAACACATAAATATAAATTCAAAATTAAAGATAACTCT
>Ga0316206_1000940_pt1 | contig 30916 bp, 32 predicted proteins | sample 6monthpyrite_MG_FD_204942 | JGI IMG/M metagenome (GOLD analysis project Ga0316206, IMG submission 204942) | Microbial mat bacterial communities from mineral coupon in-situ incubated in ocean water Damariscotta River, Maine, United States -... | ecosystem: Environmental > Aquatic > Marine >... | reverse complement strand
TAAGTGCATAGTCTTGTTTTGTTTTGCCATCGTAACGGCAAAACTCTCCAAGTAAACATGCAGAAATAATTGCTTTTGGTTTGACTAACAAATAACTACACTCTTAATCTCAGTCATCTCTTCAATTGCAAATCTAGGTCCTTCTCGTCCGACTCCACTGAGTTTTACCCCGCCATAAGGTTGAATATCAAAACGAAGTGTTGGCATGTCATTGATTACTATACCTCCTGCATCAAGTTCACCAATAGCATGCTGAGCCAACTTCAAATCATTTGTAAAAATTGAAAACTGGAGTCCATAAGGGGAATTGTTCATTTTTGGAAGTGCTTCATCAAAGCCGTCAATTTTTACAAGCGATACTATTGGAGCAAAAACTTCTTCACAAATTATAGCCATATCATCTGTCACATTTGCCATCACACATGGGTGAAACATCCTACCCTCTCGGTGTGGAGGAAAAAGTGGCGTTGCACCCTCTTCTATGGCACTCTCAATCCAACCCATAGCACGAATCGCAGCTTCATCGTCTATGAGTGGTCCCATAAATGTATCATCTTCATAAGGAGAACCTACAATTAGTTTTTTTGTTTCTTCAGCCATTTTTTGAGCAAACGTATCATATATTGCACTATCTACATAAATGCGCTGAAGCGAGATACAAACTTGACCAGAATTCACAAAAGCACCTAAGGCACACCTCTTAGCCGCTAAATCTAAATCTGCACTTTTATCTACAAAAGTGGCTGCATTGCCACCGAGTTCTAAACTAATTTTTTTTATCCCTGCGTTTTTAGTGATAATATTTCCAACAGGAACACTACCCGTAAAACTTATCACCCGCGGGATGTCACTGGATATGAGCGCATTACCAACTTCTACATCGCCATAAACTACGCTAAGAGCATCTTTGATTGCATATTTACTTTCAATGAAAAGTTTTGCAAATTTATAAGCAGTTAATGGAGCCTCCGGCGTGGGCTTAAGAACAACCGCATTTCCTGATACAAGCGCAGGTGCCAATTTATGAGCAATTAGATTTAAAGGAAAATTAAACGGGGTAATAGCCACAATCACGCCTGCCGGCACACGAGAAAAATAAGCAATACTTTTTTTTCCACTAGTCATAGCATCGGTGTTTATCGTCTCCCCATGCATAGTTCGCATCGTCTCTGCAGACAAAATTACAGTTTCTATACATCTCTCAACTTCGATTCTTGCAAATGTGATAGGTTTGCCAACTTCATCAGTTATTGTTTTAGCAATATCCTCTTTGTTCTCTTTTAGCTTGCTTCCCACGTCTAAAAGCCAATTACATCTTTGAGAAAGAGTTGAAGATTTAGCCCCTTTAACAGCCCCCTGAGCAATATTTAACGCTTTTTTCGCATCATCTGCATTACAAACAGGGGCGGATGAAACAGATTCACCGCTATATGGACTTATCCTTTCACTATAATTCTCTGTTACTGCCTCGCTCGAGCCAAAAAATATCTTTGCCTGCATTTAGATTCTCCAAAATAAATTTCATGAATTATATCATTTTAAAAGTATTTTATTTTACTTACTTTTTTATTAAAAATTTTATGTTATCATATAGCAAAATAAAGGAGGATTTTATGGATGTCACTAACTATATATTTCAATCGCCTTATTCTAGTCCTGTTCAAGTAGGGAGACCCGATACGAGTAGTGTGAAAAAGCAGGGTGTTCAAAAGGATTCAGGTGCTGAAATAATAACTGCTACAAATGAATCGTTGAAAAAGGCGGAAAGTTTTAAGAATACGCAAACTCAAGATGTTAAGGCTACCGTAGAGTCGGCTAGTTTGGATACTTACGCTTAAAGCTTGATTTTAAAGTGTTATATTTTCTATGTGCCATATCCGTTTAGGTGTCACGACTACTGCATCATACATGTAATCGACATTTAGACTGTTTTTTTTAGTGTAAATATCACCTGTTTTTATAAGACGATTGAGTTTTTGCGGTGTTATATTTTGAATTGCGGACTCGTAATCAAGTCCGCTTTTTACCTCAACAAAATGAAGAACTTCACCTTTTATAGCTATTATGTCTATCTCTCCAAAACGGCTGTAAAAGTTTCTCTCAACGACAATAAAACCATTGTCGCAAAGAAAGACACATGCTTTGTCTTCGGCTTGATTTCCTTTAGCTCTGCTCATACAAAGTCCTTAATCATAAACAACTTTAGCGATAATACTTAACAGTTTATCACTTCCACTTTTATTGATTTAAAAGCAGCTGTTAAAATCAACTCGTCACTTTTATCTCCAAAAATGTTATTTATCTTTGACTTAGCATGATGAAAAGTAGAAAATAGAGTTTTTGGCTGCACTTTATCGGTCAACTTAATAGTCAAAGGATTTGTTTGTCCAAATTCTGTTTTTAAGATTACTTGTTCACTGATAAAATCTGCTGCATCACCTTCATAAACAAGTAAAACATCTTCATCATAGCGCTTATTTAACTTTTCACTGCGGGAAGTTTGAGCTGAATTATTATACTGTGCAATCGTTCTGCCAGTTGTTAAATGATAACCGGTTAAGTTTTTATCAATAATCTCTTCTATCATTCCGCGAAGTTTATACTGATGATAGTGAAATTCACCTAGTCCATCATCTGTTCTAAAGTCTAACTGATGAAGTATAGGGGTGTCTTCAGTATGAACAGGCCATTGCAGTCCACGCTTTCTATGACGCTCAAGTCTGACATACGAAGCTCCGCTAAAGCGTCTGTAAGCCACCTCTCTAACCTCGTCCCAAACATCATTTGAATTTTTATAGTTTGAAGTTCCACCCATCTTATTGTCTAACATTTGAAGTACTTCCCAGTCATCCGGCAAGTCTGATTTTACAAGCGGTTGAGAGAGGTGTAGACGGCGCATGGCATTGATATATACACCCGTTTTCTCATACGCTGATTTTACACCAACTACAATATCTGCGCGATTTGCCACATCTGTCATAAACAATTCTTGAACAAAAATAAGCTCCAGTTTCTCAAAAGCTCTGTCTATTTTGTTAAGATTTGGATGGATGTGCGTAATATCTTCCCCAATATTAAGAACTGCTTTTATCTCACCTTCGAGCATAGCATCGACTAATTGGGGAGTCATTAGGCCTATCTCTTTAGGCTCTTGATAATCAGGGTCAAAATAAGGAAGCATCCCCATATCACAAGTACCTTGAACATTGTTTTGTCCGCGAAGAGGCATAAGCCCAGCACCGGGCTTTCCAATATTTCCTGTCATAAGCGCCAAATGAGTTATTGCCATGACCGCATACGAACCGTCTATATGCTCAGTAATTCCTAGACCCCAAAATATCATAGACTTTTTAAGAGCATACTCGCGGGCAATTTTTCTTATCATTTTAGACAAATATTCATAACCCTCTATAGTTTCAAAATAATCTGGATTTGCGAAGGGATCATTTAAAATTTTCTCTTTAAACTGGGAAAAACCTTTTGTTCTGTCTGCTATAAAACTTTCATCATAAAGCTCTTCATCTATCACCACAAAGGCGAGCATATTTAAAACAAGTAAATTAGCTTCATGGGGCATAATGGCTTTGTATTTCGAAAATCTGTGAAGTTTTATCTCTCGAACATCAAAGACGGCTAAATTATTGTGTTCTCTGGCAACATCAAGAATTCTATTTGAAATAATTGGATGCGCTTCAGTGGTGTTTGAACCTATCACTATTATAAACTCACAATTATATATGTCATTATAAGGATTTGTAGCTGCACCTTCGCCGATTGTAGCTTTCATCCCTTTAAGAGACGGAGAATGACACACTCTTGCACAGTTATCTACATGGGGAGAGTTTAAGGTATGTCTGGTAAATTTCTGAAAAAGGTATGAACTCTCACAAGAGGTTCTAGCTCCACCAAGTGAGCATACACTTTTTCTGCCATACTTTGCTTGAATATCTTGTAGTTTCATGGCTCCGGCAGTTGTTGCGGAATCCAGCGTGGTTTCATACCAGACTTCATCTAAATCTACTAAAGTTGAAGCCATCATTTCTTTTATTTGAGGATTTTTTTTCAAGAAGCTTTTTCTGATTCTTGGGGTTTTTAATCTATCCTCTGCATCAACAAAATCAAAACCATACTTACCTTTGACACAAAGTTTTCCCTGAGAGACAACTCCGTCAGGATGAGCAAATATACTCTCAATTTTGTTAGTTTGCGTATTTACATTTGCAGCAATATCACAACCTACCCCACAATAAGTACATACACTGTCTATAGTCTCAATATTTTGCATTCATAGTTTCCCAAATTTAGTTAATGGAGTTTACAATCTTATCTCTTAAATATTGCGGAAGTACCTTTAAAAATGAAATTATTAAATAAAATCTAAGTGGGAAAGGATAAAAGCATTTATTGTTTTCAATTGCTTTAACTATTTTTCTTACCCCGTCTTTTGTGCTTAAAAGAAATGGCATATGAAAACTGTTCTTATCTGTAAGTTCACTTTTTATAAATCCTGGAAGTACATTTATAACTTTAATACCGTCTTTTTTAAACTTATACCTAATCCCTTCAGCATAAGCATTTAATGCTCTTTTTGACGAACTATAAGCCTTAGAACTTGGCATTGATATAAGTGAAGCGAGTGAAGAAATGAAAACTATTTTTCCATGTTTTTGAGCTTTAAAATGAGGGAGTAGTATTTCTAAAATAGCATGATTTGAGAGTAAATTCACATCATAAAGTTTTTTAAAATCTTTAAAAGGGGTTATATCCATAGAATGACCAATGGAAATACCGGCATTGAGTATTACCATATCAAGCGTACCGATAAGTTTTATCTTCTCTTGTAGTTCATCAAATTCTGTAACATCAACCACGATTATTTCCACACTCTTAGCATACAGAGATAGTTCTTCTTGTAATATCTGAAGTCGTTCTTTTCTTCGTGCAAGTAAAATAAGTTCATTGTCGGTTTTAGCATAAACTCTAGCCAATTCCGCACCTATTCCACTACTAGCACCGGTAATTAAAATTTTCAATTATTTTACTTACACTATCCTAATCATAACTGGAGTAGAGTTTATAAAATCAAGAGCTGCAATCTCTTTTATCATATTTTGAATATCTCTTTCATAAGCTGCATGGGTTGAGATAAGTAAGTTAGCAGAGCCTTTGTGAGCCGGTCTTTGAAGCATTGTTTCAACAGAAATATTGTTATCTTCAAAAATTTTAGTGATTTTTGCTAAAACCCCTGTACGGTCAGATACATTTATGCGAAGATAATATTTGGATTCTATATTTCCAACTGCTTTGAGAGTTAGTTTTTTCCCTTCCATCGGTCTGTCAAATCCAAGCATAGGAGTACTTTTTCCACTTCTCGCAATATCTATGATATTTGCAACTACTGCACTTGCAGTAGCATCTCCACCAGCACCCGGTCCATAATAGAGTGTTTCACCAACTTTGTCACCGACAACACTGATTGCATTCATGACACCATCAATTTTTGCTATCATCTCATCTTTTGAAATCAAACAAGCATGAACACGAAGCTCAACTTCATTTTTATCTTTTTTAGCGATTCCTAAAAGCTTAATTGCATAACCAAACTCTTTTGCAAAAGTTATATCATCCTGAGATACATTTTGTATCCCCTCAATCAAGATATCTTCAGGCTTTGCATCTATACCATAAGCTATACTTGCTAAGATGAGGAGTTTATGCGCAGCATCGTATCCGCCAACATCGAATGTTGGATCAGCCTCTGCGTAACCTAAATCTTGAGCCTCTTTAAGTATAGCATCATAGTCCACTCCCTCATTAGTCATTTTGGTCATCATATAATTACATGTACCGTTCATTATCCCCATGATTGACTCAATGTGATTCGCTGAAAGTCCATCACGAAGAGCGTTAATGATAGGGATACCCCCGGCAACACTTGCTTCATATTCGAATGCGATATCTTTTGCCAACTCTGCTAACTCATAACGGTGGTAAGCCAAAAGGGCCTTGTTTGCAGTTACTACTGCTTTGCCATTTTTTAGTGCTTTTTTAACAACTTCAAATGCTTCTTCAACTCCACCCATAAGTTCTACAACAATATCTATCTCAGGATCATTCAAAACATCATCAATACTGTCCGATAGAGCGATATCTAAACCTCTATCTTTATTGAGGTTTTTTACAATACCTAACTTTACCGATATATCAACTCCAGCACGAGCAGAAATCACATCAGCATTGTCCTTTAAGATTTGAGCTACGCTTGTTCCTACAGTTCCAACGCCTATAATTCCTACTTTTATCATAAATATTTCCTTTAATTTATTGCATAAATTTCAGGGAACCTTTTCCCTATTCATTTATCACAGAAAAGGAACTCGTTCCTTTTCTTACGCTTCTGAGCTAAAGCACGACTTAGAAAAAAACTAAATTTTTTTCTAAATGCTTGGTTTATTCTATGCTTTGAAATGGCATAGAACATTCATCCTTCAGCAGGAGGCCAATAGCACTAGTGCTATTTATCTACTTCAAATTGTTTTAAAAACTCTTTAATATTTCTAGCTGCTTGACGGATACGGTTATCATTTTCTATTAAAGCTATACGAACATACCCTTCTCCATACTCACCAAAACCAATCCCTGGCGCAACAGCAACTTGTGCTTCTTTTAAAAGTCGTTTTGAAAACTCCAAAGAACCTAAATGTATTGCACAGTCTGGAATCTTTGCCCAAACAAACATACTAGCTTGATTTTTTCTTATATGCCAGCCAACACGATCAAATGCATCAATCAGTATATCTTGACGATGGTCATATTTATCAATAATATCTTTTACGCACTGCTGATCTCCATTTAAAGCAACAGTTGCAGCAACTTGAATAGGGGTAAACATTCCATAATCTAGCCATGATTTGATTTTTTGAAGAGCTCCTATAAGTTTTTTATTTCCAACAAAAAATCCAACTCTCCAGCCTGCCATATTGTAACTCTTACTTAGTGTAAATGATTCAACAGCAACATCTTTAGCACCTTCAACACTCATAATAGAAGGAGTAACATAACCGCCAAAAGTGATATCACCATAAGCAATATCAGAGATAATATAAAATCTCTTCTTTTTAGCCATGGCTACCAGTTTTACATAAAACTCTTGTGTCACTGTAGCCGTGGAAGGATTATGAGGAAAATTTACTAAAACATATTTTGGTCTAGGACTTGTTTCTTTAAAAACTCTCTCTAAATTTTCAAAAAATTTAGGTTCGTCAATTTTATAATCTTCATCAAATTCTAAGCCAAATTTAACAACATTTCCACCAGCCAAGATAAAAGCATAAGAATGGATTGGGTAAGTAGGGTCTGGAACTACAACAGTATCACCTGGATTTGTAATAGCATACGCTAAGTGAGCATAACCCTCTTTAGAACCCATAGTTGCAACACACTCAGTCATAGGGTCCAAGTCAACTCCGTAACGGCGCTTATACCAATCAGCAATCGCCATAAGAAGCTTAGGGATACCTTTTGATGCAGAATATCCATGAGTTTTCGTTTTTTGAGCTGATTCAATCAGTTTTTGACGGATATGCTCAGGCGTATCGCCATCAGGGTTACCCATAGAAAAGTCTATTACATCCGCACCAGCATGTCTTTCAGCCATTTTTAATTCATTAACTTCTGCAAATACATACTTTGGAAGTCTTTTTATTCTGTCAAATTCTATTTCATCAAACATTTTGTTTCCTGATTTTTTAAGGGTATAAGCATTCTTTCATTATTGGCGACATTTTAGCAAAAAAATATTGAGAATAAAATAATTATTTATAACTATCTTGTCCCTATTGGATTCAAAGTCAAAGTATCTTTAATATTTTTCAGTGTGTATAAATCTGAAATTTTCATATACTTCGCATTTACCGGAACATCAACAGTTGTCCTGAGCGTTTTTTTATCACTTTTAAAAACTTTTAAAAGGTGCAACGAACTGTCAAAATAAGATATATCAGGGTACCAATCATTTCGGACAGAAGAGGATATTTTGAGTCTATTTATTTCAGAAATGTCTAGCCAGTGCGCATAAAGTGATCTTTTTAGTTGTACTTCTTCTAAATCGTGAAGAGTTTGAATATTAAGGTAACCCTCACTCATATCTATGCTATAAGACCAGTCAGTAGATGAGTGTCTCTGCACATCTATTATATTACATCCACTCTTTTTTAGTTCTCGTTGCAAAATAAGTGGATCAGTTGCATACTCTGAATTAAGAGTGACTTTCCAACTAAACTCAGAACTATTTAAATGAGACTCTTTTGTAACATACTGATAATAACCAATGTTTCTCAGTGTATCCCCCATTATTTTTACAAAAAATATAGGTGAACCGCTTGTCTTAAAACTGAGTTTTAACTCACTTGGCTTTTTAAAAAATAGATTTAACAAGCCATTTTCTTTTAATGTTGCGATAATTTTTACTGAATCTACTCTATTGCCTATAATGTAATCTGATTTTGGAGAAAATATGATATTTATATACGCTTCATTTTTATCATAAACGTTTTTATCTATAAATGTTTTAATCTTCTGAGTCAAAACACTCTCTTCTGCTGTTGTGCTTGAAAAAGCAAAAGAAAATATCAAAAAAATGCCAAAAAAAGTTTTTACCATTTATGATCTTTTTTTATAATCTCAAATTGTTCATTGCTTATTTCCGTTAAGTTATGATCTTTATATAAAAATTTAAGATTTCTTGTCGAGTTATATTGTAAAATTTTTCCATTTATATCAAAATTTACATTCCCATGTCCAAGATATAAAAGCCAATCTTTACTTGGATCTAAAGAAAGCTCATCTAAAAAAAGCTTCTGATATGACTTATCTTCTTTAAGGTCTATATAACCCATCCAAAGCTTTTTATTTGGCAAAACTTTAAAGGAAGTCACAGCTTCTTGGGCTTTTGATTTTACATCTTCATCAGCACTTATCTTGTTCTCTTGAAAATTGCTTTGCTCCAATATTGAACTATTTTCATCGACTGTGGAACTGTTTGTATCCACATTTACATCGGAGTTTTCTAAAACGTTACTTTGTATATTTTCTATAGTATCGTTATCTATCACTTCAGCCTTTTGTCCATTATGAGTAGAAAAAGTTTTATTTAAAGTAAAAAACACTACGATGACTATAATGAGTAAAGCTATTACTATATAGGGGGTCGAATTTACTGTCTTTTTTGTTTCTACAAACACACTGGTATTTTGGTAAGTTTCAGGTGTAATATTCAAAAAATAGTCTAAACCTCTTATCTTAAGATCATTTAGCTTTACATCGTAATCTCGTTCAAGTATGGAAACAAAACCTAGAAATTGAATTTTATTCATACCCTCAAAACTATCATGTAAAATGGCCTGTACGTGTTCTCTTGTTATGTGCGTTTTTTCATGTATTTTTTGAGCACCTATCTCTCTTAACTTATCAAATCCATCACTCATATTCTCATCCTATCAATTAAAATAGCTCCGGCCACACTTACATTGAGCGAGTCAAATTCATGTAACATTTTTATGCCAACGACTTTATCGAGCTTTGAGCGTACACGCGAGGTAAGACCCTCCCCTTCACTGCCCAGAACCAATACTCTCTTTTGGTCTACTTTAACATCCCGTATATCCTCGGCACCCATGTCAGCACCGTATATTGTAAAACCTGATGTTTTAAAATCATTTAAGACATTGAGAATATTGTGTTCTAAAGCTAAAGGCATATCAAATAATGCTCCAGTACTTGTTCTGAGAACCGGTTCTATCGCTAAACTTTTTATTCCAGTCACAACAACTCCATCAACACCCAAAGCATATGCACTTCTAACTATTGCACCAATGTTTCCAACATCGGTTAAATTTGATAGAACCAAAATAAAATCTTTGTTCAAAAAAGTACTAAAAGGGTGAAGTTTATAATCGTCGACTTCGGCCAAGAATCCTTGGTGATTTGCATTTTTGCACATTTTTTGTGCAGCCTCGGGCGGAATCCTCTTTACCTCAAAACCCATCTTCATCAAACGGGAATACTCTTTTTTTTCAAGCTCTTTAGCAAGATAGAGAGTTTTTATTTTATTTGGATAATTTTCAATTACATAGTTTACTGGTTGTTTTGCATATATTAACATGGCGGTATTTTAGCTAAAAAAGTATACCAATAGCAATCAAAACTAAATTTATGCTACATCTCTTAATGTGTCGGTATATGTATGGGTTCATCCAAGGAATCAGAATTATCATATTTCCCATATTGTGTTGATTCTTGTCTTTGTTTATTCCATTTTTGTGTGGTATTTTTCATCTCTTTCATACGATTTAGATACTGTGTTTGTACGCGAAGCTTTGTGTCTTTTGATTGATTTTGCTCTTGATTTTGACTTGCAAATATAAGCGTCGATACAAAAAGTAGAACTGCCATGATACTATTTTTTATTTTTTTCACAAAAGTGTCCTTTTTAAAGTTCTAATAATCTTTGATAACATACTTTAGTATTTTCACCAGTAATTTTGCTGATAAGCTTAGCTTGAGTTTTTTTTGGCAAGTCTAGGTCTAATATATCGTTTTGACTTATTGCACTGTTCGCATGAATTTCACTTGCCTGAATTACGACAACCCATTCGCCTTTATAATTTCCGTTCAATTCTTCTAAGATCTCTTTTGCAGTGCCATGAAAATAGTTTTGAAACTTTTTAGTAAGTTCTTTTGCTAAAAAAATATTTCTTTTTGACTCTTCTTTATTTATCTCTAAAAGAAGTTTTTCAAGTCTGTGAGGTGATTCATAAAGTACAGTAGTATATCCATTGTGTAACGCTTCTTGCAAGCCGGAATTTCTGCTGTTTCCTTTGTGATCTAAAAAGCCAAAAAAAAGCATCTGTGTTTGAACAAAACCACTCGCAACAAAAGCGGTCAAAACTGCATTTGCTCCGGGAAGTACGTCATAATTGACACTATAATCTATACAGTATCTCACTAAGCTTTGTCCAGGATCACTAATACCCGGCATACCTGCATCACTGGCATAAACAATATTTTGCTCAAAAAAAGATGGCTCTAATTTTTCAACAAAATCTTTTTCATTGTGTGAGTGAAGTGATATAAATTTTTGATTTTCTTTAAAGGCAGTGTTGTATCGCTCTTTTAGAATGTGGATAAGTTTTTTTGTAACGCGAGTATCTTCGCAAAGCAGTATATCGGCCTGACTTAGAGCATCTATTGCTCTAAGCGATATGTCGCCGATATTTCCAATCGGAGTTGGAACGAGAATAAGCAAATTTCTTTGCCTTATTCCATATTGTAACGTTTTTTAAACTTGTCAATACGACCAGCTGTATCAACGTTTCTCTCAGAACCAGTAAAAAACGGATGACACTCATTACAAATGTCTATACTTAGTGAGTCTTTTTGACTTTTAGTCTCAAATGTGTTTCCACATGCACATGTAACCGTACAAGTTACTAGATTAGGGTGAAGATCTTTTTTCATTACTTTGCCTTTTGATACTCGTCGAAGTACGAATATCTATATATTTTTTAAATCCGTATGGGTGCAGATTTTAGAACTGGAATTATATCTAAATATACCTAAATAACAAAGCCTAAAGTAAAATCTTACTGGCAACTGCGATAACAGCACTCTCCGAACGAAGTACCATAGGCGTATCTAGCCTAAAAACTTCTTGTATTTTTAAAAGCTCTTTTTCATTCTTTGAAAAACCACCCTCGCAACCGATAAGCACTGTTGCAAAATTCTTACCATCTTTTAAAACATTATCGCAAAAATCAAAAACTTTTGTTGATGGAAACTCTTTTATGAACTCTTCTATATTTTTATAAGTATCAAATTCCATGGAAGAAGTTCTGCCACACTGTTCCATTGAAGAGTCTAAAATCCTCTCAAATCTATTAAAGTCTAGTTTAAAATTTTTTTGACTTCTATCACAATAAATAAAAGATATTGCATCAACTCCTAGCTCATTTAATGAGGGTAAAACTTTTTCTATCGATTTTACATCTATGACACACCAGCCAATATGTAATTTTTTTGAGCTTTTAATTTCCAATATTTCTGAAGAAAGCAAGCTTAAATCCAGGCTTCTGCCATCAAGCTTGATTATCTCATACTTATACAGTATTTTCATCTCTTCTTTAGAACGAAAATAAAGTTCATCACCCACTTCATGGCGACGAACCTTAACTATATATTTGTGTAAATCACCTTTTATGGTAAAAGAGGTTTTGGATGCATCCTCATGCAGTAAGAATATCAAATCCACATCCAAATTGAGATTAAAAGAGTTATTGCGAACTCGGCTAACAATATCTTTTTTGCATATATTTTATAAGTAATAAATTTATCTCTAGTACTTACAAATTTAAACTCTTTTGCTCTTGTAATTTCAAGCACTATAAACAAAAGACTAACAGCTATCATAATAATATTTTCTATAGTAAAATCAAGATGTTTTGAAGCCATCATGACTATGCCGGTAAATATAACACCGCCTAATGCCACAAAGTCCATTGGCAAATAAAATATACCTCTTTTTCTTTTATAATGAATATAATCATCAGACACTAAAATAACTACATAATTCACTAAAATCATAGCCAGCATTAAAAAGACAAAAGTGCCGTGTGTTACAATACTCATATTATACATTTCATTCATAAGCATAATTCTACTATAATAAAGTAATAGACTTCTTACTTAACCCTTATAAAGTACCCTATAGGAGAAGTGGTGAGAAGTAAAAAATCTAATTATAAAATAAGAGGCGAGAAAATGGCTGTAACAGTGGAAGAGGCTTTTGAACTTATATACAAAAATGTAACAAACACACTTATCAAAATTTTACCTATTGAACAGGCCTTAGGTTCGGTCTTAGCTCAAGATATAGTTGCAAGACACAATCTACCTCCCTTTGACAACTCCGCGATGGATGGCTATGCTGTTAAAATTGCCGATGCTGGAACTTGTGTGTCGGTAAAACATACAATTTTTGCAGGTGATGACTCACAAGAAGAACTAGTAGCACAACATGCTATCAAAATTATGACTGGGGCAAAAATTCCGCTCGGTACACATTGTATAGTTCCGATTGAAGAGATACAAATATGTCAAGGTGGAGTCACTCTACCTAAGAATTTAGTTATGTCAAAGCATATCCGTCTTTGCGGTGAAGATATTAAAGATGGTGACTTACTTTTAAAAAGCGGAGAGAGACTAAATGCCCATCAAATCACTCTGTTAGCTTCGCAAGGAATTAGCCATGTAAAAGTATATAAAAAACCGAGAATCGCACTTTTTGCTTCTGGAAATGAACTAAAGATGCACTTTGAAAATGTTAAATCTTTTCAGCTTTATAATACAAATACACCGACTTTTTTTGCAAGAGCTGAAGAACTTGGATGCGAAGTTGATTTTATAGGGACTGCTTCGGACACTCTCACTGATATAAAGCTTCATATACAAAGTGCATTAGATTCTAATCTTATCATAACTTCTGGTGGCGTAAGTGTTGGCGATGCTGATTTTACAAAAGAGGCATTTGAAGCATTTGAGTACATCAATATCTTTGACAAAGTGGAGATAAAACCCGGAAAACCTACTAATTTTGGAAGAATCGGTAATACTTTCATCTTAAATCTTCCCGGCAATCCACTTGCTGCTGCACTCAACTTTGAACTTTTTGCTCAGTCAATCATCTTAGCACTAAGTGGAGATAATAGCAAATATTTAAATACAATAAGTTCAAAAATGAAAGCAGATTACAAATTCAGAGCTGGGAAAAAAACCTTAGTTCCAGGAAATTATGATGGAGAATTTTTTCTGGCATGTGATAAGTTTGCTCCTGGTATGGTCTCACCCTTGGCAACTTCAAATTCTTACATTATCATTGATGAAACATGTTCAAACTTAGCAAGTGGAGATTGTGTAAAAGTAATCCCGACTAAATTTTCTTTTACCTCTAAAAAGAAGGTTGATTTAGTAACTAAATCCTAAACATCTGTAGGATTTAAAAACTTTTCCCTTTTTTTTACTTTCTCCCATAACTCGTTATCACCCCAATCATTTTTAACTTCGTCAGAAAAAATAATTTTATCTAAGTCTATTTTACCCATATTTTCTGAGTATGCATCCGTATTAAAACATTGTGCATATCCTGTATCTGTTTCATGGACTATCGTACTATGAAGCTTGACCTCTTTTTCCCCATTGACAGTAGAGGTTAACGACAGAAGCTTATCTATCATGATGTATATAACACGTGAGAATTGTTCCGCTGATGGAGATACTGGAAGCTCCACCCATCTAGCAGAATGTTTTTTCATATCATCCAGATAACTGATATCATCACCATTCCAAAGAGCAATTGCATGATCAAAACTCTCAACCATAGCTTTCATATTTTGCTTCATAAGCCCAAAATCATAAACCATTTGTCCATTGTCTAAAAAATTGGATTCAAAAAGTAATTCTATTTTATAAGAGTGTCCATGCACAGAACTCCTGCACTTAATACTCGAACAACCGCGAACTATGTGGGCATTTTCAAATTTAAAAAGTTTTCTTATTATCATAAATAGTCCTTTATTGCTAGAAGCTATATTTCCAGATTTATTGGAATTAAGTGCCTAACCATAATAAATGTCATATTCAATGAGAAAATAAGCTATAAGCTGTGAGGCAAAATTTCACAGTTGCACTTATTGTGCTTCAAGAGATTTTAACGAAGCAGATTATAGCTTATCTTCCCACCCTACGGGCAAGATTTAAAAAGATTATCTTCTGCGTTGAACTTTGCTTAACTATGCTAACATCGCAAAGCAAAGTTCGCCTTGAATCTAAACCTTTTGAATTTTGTTGATTGTGACATTTATTATAGTCAGGCACTTATAATCACACTCCTTTATTTTGATCCCAAATTCTTATGTGGAGTCTATCACTGAAGTTGTAGCCTTTTGACTTACAAAACTCTATAAGGGGTTCCGTATTTGCTTCTACTTCTCTTCTGCTTCCTCCAAGAGGCATACAATAAACTTTTGTTTTTGGCGAATGCATAATTATGGAGGAAATTTCTTCTTCTAAACCTAAATCTATTGACTCTGCATCTATACTAAACTTAAAAAAAGCATCTTTAGTCTGAGATGCAAGGTTGAAGATAACATCACCTTTTACCCTTTTATTTAGTGGTTCATTAGAGTTTGATAACTTTACGGATAGTGCAAATATAAATTTTTTATAGATTGGATATTTTTCAAAATCCACATTTAAAGAACCATTCGTCTCAAAAGTAACACTATGTCCGCCTTTATGCAAAGAAGTTAAGAACTCTATAAATATTTCGTCATTTGCGTAAATCAAGGGTTCTCCGCCTGTTAGTACAATATCTACCGCATCTGGAAGTTCATATAATTCTAAAATATTTAAAAGCTCTTTTACATTATTTATCTGTACCCAGTTGTGAGAAAAATGTTCTTTGTTTACAGCATAAACAGTATCACATCCTAAAACTTCAACTCCATTAGAGGCTATCTCTTTACAGCCAAAGCCCTCACATTTCATATTACAGCCACCAAAGCGAAAAAATAGTGATGGGGTTCCGGTATATTTACCTTCTCCTTGAATAGAGTAAAAGTGCTCAACTAAATAGAGCATTTATGTTCCAAAGAAGCAAAGCTTCGTGAGCTCACTGCTGACGTCATGTGCACCACTTGAGGGTAGAGCGTTAACGTAATTATCTGGGCTTAGTCCAGATAATGTCAAATAACAGTGCATATCAACCTCCGGTTTCATAAAAAGCACGACTTGAAAGCTCCCCATCCTCGCCGCCCCAACGATTTTTTTCAGGTTTTGTACGAACAACTTCTTTTAAAACTAGCGCTGCACCCTTTATGTCGCCTTTTTTAATCGCTTCACGTATACTCATAGCTTCGTCAAAGTAAAGACAAGGAATTAAATTACCCTCAGCGGTCAGCCTAATACGGTTACATTTCTTGCAAAAATCGTCTTCATAAGGTTCTATAATCCCAAACTGATAGCCATCATCCATCGTGTAATAGTGCGATGGGGAGCTGCCGTCAAAGCCTTCGTCTATATATTTATACTTTGCTCCTAAGATTTCCAAGAGTTCATTTGATTTCATACCGGAAATATCAACCATGGCATGTGAATTTTCCATGTACTCTATAAAGCGAATACTCATACCTCGCTCTTTACAGTACTCTAAAACATCTATAATTTCGTCTGAATTCATCCCTTTCATGGGAACCATATTTACTTTTACCTTTAAGCCTACTTTAAGAGCTTCGTCCACACCTTCTAAAACATTTTTTAAAACATTTTTTCCGGCTATCTTTTGGGCAATCTCAGGCTTTAAACTATCTATAGAGATATTGATTCTTTTTAAGCCTGCGTCTTTTAACTTTTGTGCTGTACCTTTTAGCAAGAAAGCATTGGTTGTCATTGCCAAATCCACACTAGGTTTATAATCATAAATCATTTTTATAAATTTGTCTAAATCTTCACGAAGCAGCGGCTCACCGCCGGTGATACGGATCTTTTTAACACCCTCATCTATTACTATTTTCATAAACTCAAACAGCTCTTCAAATGAGAGCAAATTCTCTTTTGGAACCCATGAAAATGGTTTTTCCGGCATACAGTACTGACATCTGAAATTACATCGTTCCGTCACTGAAACCCTCAAATAGTCAACTACTCTATCATAACTATCAATTAGCATTATTTATCCTATATCTATATATTGCGTGTATTATATCTTTTGGAAGTAAAAAAAAGTTTATACAGATTGTAAATTTCAGAAGTTAAGAAAAAGCACTCCATGTCAAACATGGAGCAAAGAAATTATTTGGATAAAATCTCTGTTTTTAGTGTTTGAAACTCTGTATCGCTTAGAATACCCTCTTCTTTTAGTTTGTAAGCTTTTTGTATCTCATCCATTTTGGCTGACGGCTTTGTTTTTAAAACTTGCCGCTTAGGTGTTATCTCTTCTTTAGGACTTTTTGTCCCCGTTATAAGCTCAGTTATTATATTTTCCCGACTCTCAACTGAAGATCCTGCCAGCCCTGTTTTAGATATCTCTTTCAAAGCTTGTGCCTTACTCATAATCTCAAAGTCAAATTTACCACCTTCTAAATTATCACTAATTTTAAGATAGTAGATATATCCTCTTTTTAGCTCCATGTTTAAAACTTTTTCCTCTATCTGCGCTCTTGTCGCAGAGATTTTCATCAGTTGAGGCTTAAGGTTAAGTGCTATAAACTCGCCGCTTCTCACTCTTTGTAAATATCTTTTATTATTTATACGGATGATATAGTCAGAACCACCGGAATTCTCTGGAGTACCTAAGTCTTCAGTGACATAAATATAAACTAAAGCTGCATTTTCAAGTGGTTCTTGAACTTTAAATGCTACTTTATTTCCACATCCCGTTATAAATATCGAAAAAATTAACAGTAAAAATATTTTTCTAATTTTCATGTATGCTCTTTATTTTGAATTTTACTAAGTTAAAATGTTTAAATTAAAAAGAAAAAGAATAGCTATCTCATACCAAATTATTCTTAAGCTTTCGCTTAAGAATAATTTCACAATTTTAATGTCATCATTTCGTGTCTAAGATACGAAATGATGATTTAAGAAAGAAAAGTCTTATTAGAAATGGTAACGAGCTACAACACGAGCAATGTTTTGAGCATCTACTGTTGCAACTTTTTCGCTCCATGCTTGAGTCATGTAAACAGCTAAGAGATCAACAGCACCCACTTTAACTTTATATAGTAGTTCTATATCAGTGTAATCTCTTTTAGCATCACTGTTATCTGTAGTCGAAGTACCTCTAAGAATCACTGAACCATAGTCACCAGTATTGTAAGAAGCTGATAGTAAAAAAGTATCATTATCAATTGCAATTGCATTTTGATCAGCAATCATTTGCGTATAAAGTGGTGTTTTGACACCTCCTGCATTTCTTATTTGAACTGAACCATCATCTACGCTTGTATAAGCTACACCCAATGTAAGATTTTTCATTGGCGTTAAACCAACCTTCACACCATAAGCACTAGTATCTTTCAAAGCAGATGCTTCGGGTGTTATAGAACCACCCTGAATACCAAAGTTAAGGCCCATAGGTAGAGATTTATCAGCTATAGCCACATTAGCCCATGCAATTGAAGCACCTTCATTTGAAGCAACTTGAATTTTTGCTAAATCATAATATGAAGCAGTAATTGTTGTCATAGGAAGAGATGAGTTTTGTACAGTCAGCATATAAATCGCACCATTAATAGGCGCACCACCAGCACCTGTAATAGGATGATTATTTACAGATAAATCATTAAAAGATGACATATTATTACCAAAACCATCACCATTAGTTTTTGCTACATAAGCGCCAACTAAAGTTGTATCTGGAATGTCACTGTTAATAGCTAAAACAGCATCAAAAGTATTTTTAAATACATTCCAACCTTCAGAATATGCAAATGGAGACAGAGATTTAGGAAGCTCTTGACGACCTATTTTCAATGTTGTATTAGCAATTTTTTTAGCGATAAATATTTTGCTTAAATAAATATCATCAGCAATATTGTTTTCAACAATACCATTAGTATTCGTGCCATTTACACTCTGCATTGTACCATTTACGAGATTTTTCTCTAAACCTAAAGTTGTTAAATAGTTAATTTGTGAGCCTAATGTAAAGCCGTTTTTAAGATCGGCATCAAGGTTTAATTGAAGCCCTCCATTTGCTCTAGTGTTGTCGCTTGCTGCATTACCAAAAAGGTCCTGAGAATTCGCACCACTTGCATTTGTTGCTACTGTATTATAAAAAACCACCGCTTGACCAGTAGTTACTAGATCCACACCCTTGTCTGAAGCCATTGCCGAAGATGCCATTAGCGCCGCCGCTGTTATTGAAACTAAAATTTTTTTCATTCATATTCTCCTGTTTTATTTTAACGCCTCCTATTATATATCTAGAAAATTTAATTTAAGTTGAAATGTGATAGTTTAGTGATAATTTAGAATACGGTAGTGTAGTAATGTATTACTAAGGGGTACATAATCAAAGCCTATAAAATAAGACTTTGACTATTGAATTTATTTCGTAGAGAACTTATAGTCTAGTTGAGCCCAATATTTTGTATTATCAGACACATGACCTGAACCTGTTTCACCTGCTGTATAGTAAGCTGCTTTTACTAACACCTTAAGACCGTTTACCCCTGGTATCTTACTAACATAAAGGGCATCAATCTCAGAACCTAAATCAGTAGCAGAACCACTCTCAGCAGTGAAGCTATGATAAATAACAAAAGCTTTTCCAATCTTCTTAGAAGCATAACCAAGTTTTACACTCGCATCCATTAAGCCATTGTTATTTGAACCTGCCGTCTGAGCCAAAAATTCATCAGCAAAACCTTGGAACTTATGTAAAGTTGCAAGAGGTGTAGTAAAGCCTTTTGTGCTTGAGCCATTAGCTTTGCCAAGAACTTCATACTCGGCACCAACAAGTAAACCACTTATATTTGCACCAAGAGCCAAGTCGTAATAGGAGGCATCTATGTCTGCATTTGTTTTGCTAGAATAATCCAGAGATGCTTTTGATTGCATAGCATATGATGCAGCATAATTCAATTTAATGCTATCCATTGCTACTTTTCCGCTAACACGAGCTCCGTATGTATCATGAACATCTGCTATTAAGTAAGAAAAGGCAGAGATTGCTAACGCATCGTTCATTTTATAATTAACATTTACCAGTGCAGAAGCAGTATCTGTAGTTGGATTTGAATTAACGCCTTGATAACCATAAATCCATGAACCAAGAAGTGTTAAGCCCTTTATAGATTTATCAACAACAGTAACGCTGTCATAAGCGCGTTCCATTTGTCTCCAACCCACAGTACCGATAAAACGTTGATCATCAAGATTTATAAAAGAGCGTCCTGCAAGTAGTGAAGTTTTAGCTACCTTATAGCTCACATATCCCTCAGACAACATCGCTTGTTGTGCATCTAAGATTGTGTCATATTTAGAGTCTGCCGGTGCATAATCTGTATAACCAAAGTTATTAACCGAAGTGATCCCCACTTTTGCGCTTAAACCATCCACTTCAAAAAGACCAGCTTCAGCCGCTAAACGCGTACGGGCCGTCATGGCACTGGCAGCATCGGTACCGCCCTCTTTATCAGCCATCTCATAACGAGGACGAATCTCACCCGAGAGCTTTACTCCACTGAATATGTTAAAACCATCCTCTGCACTTGCAGTAACACTTAATCCGCCAAGCAATAATGGAACTGTAGCCATTGAAACCAATAATTTTTTCATTCTTTGTACCTTCTTTTTATTTGAGATATCCTAAGCTATCATTATAGTCAAATTTTGAGCCTATAAATTAATCTACATCAATTATAACGCTAGTTTTTGCTAGTAAATCGTGCATTGATCTCTTATCCTTTCTGAAAAATGGTACAAATAATCCTAAAATAATAGTACATGAGAAGAGAAATGCTATAAAACGAAACAATGCTCTGAAAAAAGATATCTGCTCAAATGAAGCTGCATCCACTACTTTTATGGAGTACGCTTTCTTTCCGGGTGTTTGAGCAAACTTTGATAAAAGCACTGCATATATAAGTCCATACAACACAACGCCGGAGAATTGTGCTAATTGTGATGTTTGAAAATCTTCTTTTGTACCTAATATAACATAAGTGATAATATAAAGTATTGGGATGTATATCATAAACAGGTCTGTTATCAGCGCTTTTACTCTATCGGTATAATTAGCATAATTCACATTTTTTGTAAATTTTTCTTTTGTTGGTTTTAATTGCTTTGATTGTTTTTTTAATTTTCTGAATCTCATGAGATTGATTATAGCAGATATTAACTTTGATGATTTTTTAGAACTAAAGGGGAAGTCTCCCCTTTAGTTTACAGTATTAATGCAGTTCTTTCCAAACTTCTTTTTTCCAAAGAAAAGCAAATAGTGCAAAAATGATGATATAAATCATTACATTTTTCCCAATCTCTTTCCTCTCAACTCTTTTAGTGTCTGCTGAATCTGCCATATACTCTATAACTTTTTCACTAATTTCTGCAGTTACACCAACGCGAGGCATAGCAGTACCCACTAATTGCGATTGAGGATTTTCTATAAAAGTTTCTAAGAAATGTTTGCTTCTTGAGAGATAATACATAGATAAATCCGGTGGTAGCTTGCCTAAATAAGCTTTTAATGAATCTTGATAATCAAGCATCTTTACATCAAATCCTAAAGAATCCTGTTCTTTTTTAAATGTAGGTTTTGTACCGATTTGAGTCCACTTTTCATATCTCATAGCATGGCATCTTCCACATGCATTCTCAAATGCCATTTTAGGAGTAAGTTTTTCTTTCTTCACTGCGATTGATTGAAGGTAAGCTACCATGTCAGCAATCTCTTGATTCATATCTCCACCAGCTCCATAAAACTTTGCCATTGGGTGTGTCTTACCTGTCTGTGCATTATATTTATGTTCTAATTTCAAAGCATGTGCAGGATTTTTGATAAGATCAGCCAAAAATTTAGCGTCAAATATCAAACCTGCATTGCTTAAATCAGGAGGATTTACTCCATAACTCGCTGCTGCAGTAGTTGCGTCTATAGAAGGAAGTATTCCAGCTACTTTGATGGAGTGACATCCAGTACAAGCTCCAGCGCCCATAACTAAACCTTTTCCACGGTCTACATCACCAGTTTTTGTTAGGGCTGGTAAGTCAGCATACTCAAAATGTTCACTTTCAACATGTTTATGCATTTTAGAATGTGCAAACGGTTCAACAAGATAGTACGTTACTAATGTAAATGCCACTACTATAATTAATATTAAAAATTCTTTCATCATCCTTCCCCTTTACACTTTTTTCTCAAACATAGTTATAAATGGAAGTATTACCCACAAACCTATGAATGTTAATGCTGCAACTAACCCGATAGTGCTAAAGATGCCTGAAGGGGGAACTTTCCCCATAGCAGTTAGAGTAATCATATCCACTAACAATACCCAGAACCATATTTTAAATAATCCCCGGCGACTTGCAGGAACTGCATTTGGACTTCTATCGAGCCACGGGAGAAGCATAAAGATAACTTGAGCAAAAGCAAAAGCTATAAGACCAATATTAGTTGAAAATGGACGAAGAATCTCATAAGACCATAAAAAATACCATTCAGGATAGATGTGAGTAGGTGTTTTCAAGCCATCAGCAGGATCAAAGTTAACTGCATCCATAGCAAAACCATAGTGATAAAAAACAAGATAAAAGAAGAAAACTAAATAGATACCCACTACCATCATATCCTTACTCATAAAGTCATTCATAAATGCAATAACCTTTGAGCCGGCTTTATCTCCACTTTTATATTTTGCAGCTTCTACTTCAAAATCAATCTCCTCACCATCTTGGTTATTAACATGGGGGATGCGAAGTGCACCAAAATGAAGTCCAATAAGTCCTAAAATTGTAATCGGTATAAGAAGTACATGAAGCATAAAGAAACGGGTCAAAAATGCCTGTGCAGGAACATAATCCCCTCGAATCCACTCAACTAAACCGTCTGCATGTAAAGAACCACCGCTAAATAAGTTTGTAATAACCATACCTGCCCAATACGACATTTGACCCCATGGCAACATATATCCTGAAAATGCTTCAGCTGAAAATGCAACAAAAAGTAGCATTCCAGAAATCCAAATCATTTCACGACCTTTTTTATAAGAACCATAATATATGGCAGTAAACATGTGAATGTAAATAATAAGGAAAACAACCGATGCAGCTACAGCATGAACATGTCTCCACAACCAACCAAAATCAACTTCGCGCATAATTGTGTAATTGACACTGTCAAATGCCGTATTAATATTTGGTTGATAGTACATCAATAAAAAAATTCCAGAAACTAAAAGGATACTAAACGTGATTGCAAGAACCATACCCATAGCCCATAAAAAGTTTATATTTTTTGGAATCCAATACTCCGTCGCCATAACACGACGTACCTTATCAATGCCCAAGCGTTGGTTTAGCCAATCATGTATACTCGTTGCTTTTGTAAAATGTGCCATCAATCCCCCTTTTAAAGCGTAATGCCAGTTTCTTTCATTATTTTATATTCAGGACCTTCTTCGCCTAAAACCAACATATTACCGTTTATTTTAAAGGGGGGAACATCTAGAGCTCTCGGTGGTGGTGCTTTTGTCACAACACCGGAAAAATCATAAGTACCGCCATGACATGCACAAAGAAAACTCTCACTTTTTGGATTGTATCCAGGAATACATCCTAGATGTGTACAAAGACCGATTGATACCATAAAATGATTTCCACCAACTACAATATCACGACTTTTGTCGGCATCAGTCTGCTTTGCAACCATTTCAGCAGTTTTTTTCAACACAAAGACAGGTTTGCCTCTCCATTTTTCAGTTACAAGTTCGTTGTCCTTATACACATTCATATCTAGGGTTGTAAAACCTGCTGAACGCACACTTGGAAGTGGATCCCAAGACTTTTTCATAGCAACTAATGAGCCTACAGCACCTACTGCTGCTACAGCACCGAATGCTTTACCCATGAAACCTCTACGGCCATTACTTTCCATATTTACTCACTTTTATATGAATTTTTAAGGCTTATTATATACCAAATAAGTTTTAATCACTTATAAATTAAAGTTATCTTTTATAAATTTTGCTATTGTGTTACTATTTTCTTGTATTTTGTGATATTTATGCTGATCTATTGTTGTTATAACAGTAGATAGGCTGTTTTTATCAAATCCATTTATAACAGGAATATTTAAACTCTCAAACAAGTTTTGAAAATTATTTGTATAATCTTCTCTTTGCACATATATCGGTTTCCCTCCAGATGCCAAGCTCTCTAAGACAGCTTGAGGTGATGCTGTAATTAAGAGATTAGTTTTTTTAATCATCGCTTCATAATCTTCAAATTCATGATAATTACTAAATTTTTTCTTTAGCATCTCTTCATAATCTAAAAAGTAATAAAAACCTAATTGCAAGTTAGGATTGAGACCATCGAGAAAAGATAAGTTTTTTTCTAAATCCTTCTCATAATCATCATCACCAAAAAAATAAGACAGTTGTATAGTTTTTTCTTCTTGAATAAAAAAAGTATCATCTATCGCGTAAGCATGACAAATATCTTCACCCTCTAAATAAGGTGAAATAAGAAGCTCGTTTGCCATTTTCATATCATCTTTATCGTCACTGACTCTGATAAATGTGGAGAAATAAGCTCTCATGTCATCAAGCATTATTGGATTTGCTTCCTCTGAATCAAAAATAAGCTGATCACCATGATGCGCTATTTGTGGAATATTTCTAACCACATCAAGACCGACACTATTTTTAACCCCAAAATCTTTAGCAATCTGAGCTATGCGATAATCAGAACATAAAAGGGTAATATCAACATCACCCAGAGCTTTGATTATAGCAGCAGCACGTCTAAATCTATCCAAGCCTATACGATGACCTGTGTGTACATAGTAAAAAGTTCTCATTTTTTTGCTGCCATTCTAATATAAATATGGATAATCTCTATTGCAGCAGGGGTTATACCGCTTATATTCATAGCAGCCTGCAAAGTTGGAGGGTTAAACTCTGCTAATTTTTCCTGAATCTCTTTACTTAAGCCGCTAATGTTTGTAAAACTGAAATTCTCAGGAATTGCAATCTTAAGATACTTTTTCATCCGCTCTATCTCTTCACTTTGCTTGTCAATATAGCGAGCATATTTACCCTCAACCAAAATCTCTTCTTTTATATAGTCATCATATTTATCGAGCTCTGGAAGTATTTTTAGCATCTTCCCCACATCAAAACTTTTTCTGGCTATAAGCTGTTGAGCAGTTGAGACATCCTTGATAGGCTCCTCATCCATACTCTCTAGAAGTGCTATAAACTCTTTATTTGGGGTAAATTTTATATCCTCTAAAAGTTGTGCTCCACTCTTGATCTGGATATCTTTTAGTTGAACTTTTTCATATAATTCATCAGACACAAGTCCTAGTTCATGCCCATAATGAGAAAGTCTTGTGTCAGCTGATTCCTCGCGTAGAAGAAGTCTGTACTCTGCGCGAGATGTGAACATTCTATAGGGTTCTTTTGTCCCTTTAGTAACAAGATCATCTATCAAAACACCTATGTATGCTTCATCGCGTCTTAGAACTAAAGGTTCTTTCCCTTGGACTGAAAGTGAAGCATTTATGCCCGCCATTAAACCCTGCGCAGCTGCTTCTTCATAACCTGTTGTTCCGTTTATCTGTCCTGCCAAAAAAAGACCCCTGATTTTTTTTGTCTCAAGCGAATGTTTCAGCTCTCTTGGATCTACAAAATCATACTCTATGGCATAGCCGTAACGGACTATTTTCGCATTTTCCATACCTCTGACTGAGTGAATCATGTCTTGTTGCACATCAGGTGGAAGCGATGTGCTCATCCCGTTTATATAGTACTCTGTAGCGTCCACAGTTTGTGGTTCCAAAAAGAGGTGATGCCTGTCTTTGTCACGAAAACGGTTTACTTTATCTTCTATACTTGGACAGTATCTTGGACCTTTTCCCTCAATTTGACCGGTAAACATGGGTGCTCTATAGAAATTACCTTCTATTATGTCATGTGTTTCCTGATTTGTATAAGCTATGAAACATGGAAGCTGTTGTTTATTTTTAACAAAGTTTTCCTTGTTTGTCCTAAAGCTAAAAGGATTTGGAACCTCATCACCAGCTTGCTCTTCCATAACAGAGAAGTCTATGCTTGAAGCATCTATTCTAGCACAGGTACCGGTTTTAAGTCTCCCCATCTGTAAGCCGCATTCTAAAAGTGAGTCACTCAGAGTGCTACTGCTTTGCTCACCAAAACGACCACCTACCTGCTTTATTTCCCCAATATGGATAAGACCTTTTAAAAATGTACCGCTTGTTATAATAACCTTTTTGGCTTCATATACATTTAAAAGATTTGTTTTAACACCCTTTACAACATTGTCTTCAATTGTCAAAGATTCAACCATTTCTTGAACTAGATCCAAACTTGGTGTATTTAAAACTACATTTCTTGCAATAACGCGATATTTATCCATATCTATTTGAGCACGGCTACCACGAACTGCCGGACCTTTTGTCTGGTTTAATATACGAAATTGTATTCCTGCTTCATCGGTTATAAGTCCCATCTGACCACCAAGTGCGTCAAGTTCACGAACTAAATGCCCTTTTGCAAGTCCACCAACGGCAGGATTACAACTTGTTGCTCCCACATTTTCAGCTAACATGGAAATCATTAAAGTTTTATTTCCCATTCTTGCAGAGGCTAAGGCTGCTTCAACTCCGGCATGTCCTCCACCGACTACGACTACATCATAATTCATATTTTTTCCAAATTCTGGGATAATTTTTTTAAAATTATAGCAGTTACTTAAAGTATAAATATTTAAATAATTATTAATTGATAAAAAATTAATATAAGTTTGATTAGAATCATTAAAGTACTGTGATATATTAGCTATTGAGAACAAACAATTCAAGCTGGAGTGCATTATGCATTTATCAATAATCGAAGTGTCAATTTAATAAAAGCTATAATAATATGTTGGGAGAACTGAAAATGAAAATTTTACTAGTTGAAGATGAACCATTTAATTTAATGGTGTTAGAAGAGATGATAAAAATATTTTATACAAATATTAAAATTATAACTGCAGAAAATGGCCAAGTAGCTTATGAAATACTAAAAACTGATTTATTTGATCTGATTTTAAGTGATATAGATATGCCGCTAATGGACGGGTATGCACTTATAAAAAAAATTAAAGGGGAGCTAAACTTACAAATCCCAACGATTGCATTAACAGCTTTTGCCATACAGGGGGATAAAGAAAATCTTTTGCTTGCAGGCTTTGACGACTATGTTCCAAAACCTATAGATATGAAAAAATTACAACTTCTTTTAAAGAAATATTTAGGATAATTATCAATGAAGATATTCATACTTTTAATTTTATATCTATCATTAAATTCTGATGAACTAATTAAGCCTATTCCCCAACAAATAGACGTAAATTATAATAAAGTGGAACTGGGAAGAAAGCTTTTTTTTGACAAACGCTTGTCTAGGAAGGATACTATTTCATGCTATTCTTGTCATGACCTCTCACACGGTGGGACCAATACTATCAAACCCTCTATTGGAGCTAATACTAAAACTGTCAATACAAACATTCCAACTGTATTTAATTCCGTATACAATACAGCTCAATTCTGGGACGGAAGAGCAAAGACTTTAAAAGAGCAGGTAAGAGTGTCTTTATTGGTGCATGAGAAAATAGCAGGTGATGAAAATGCTATTATCATGAAATTATCAGAAGACTCTTATTATGAAACAAAATTTGAAGGGCTTTATCCGGAAGGAATTACACTTGATACTATAAGTGATGCCATTGCTGAATTTGAAAAAACTCTAATTACACCCAACTCAAAATTTGATCTTTACTTAAAAGGCGAAATTAGTTCCTTGACCCAAGCTGAAAAGGATGGATATACTCTATTTAAAAATCTAGGTTGTATTTCTTGCCATAATGGCATAAACATCGGTTCTAACATGTTTCAAAAGTTTGGTATATTTAATAAACCTAAAATTTCTTTCAATAATTTAGGTAGATTTAACGTTACAAAAAATGAAAATGACAAATATTACTTTAAAGTACCAACACTGAGAAATATAGAAAAGACTGCACCTTACTTTCATGATGGAAGTGCAAGAACTCTCAAAAAGGCTGTTAAGATTATGGGCTATTATCAACTAGGACAAAACTTAACACAAAATGAAATTCAAAAAATCATTTCTTTTTTACGTACATTAACGGGCGAACTGCCAAAATATAAATAGGGATTTGTAAATGTATGAACAAAGTAAAATAATAGGTTTATCTTTTACACTTATTACTATTTTTATATTGTCGTTTTTTAATTTATACCAAAGTGCTAAAGTTGAACAAAACATTTTAGGCATAACTCACACAATACATCGTATACGAGTACAAAACATATTGATTCATGAACAAATCACCAATAATTTCAAAAACCAAAATTATGATAAACTCAACCACTTAGTGGTTGAGTTTTCATCAAATTGGGATACTTTAAGTAAGCAAATAAAAACAAAATTTGCTACTAAAAAGGATGTTATGTTACAAATTTTAAAGCTTGATAATTCTATAAAAAAAGCAAGACAGTTAGCTATACACTATGAGTCAAATAAGGCAGTGCTTGCTAATTCTGTTTTTTTTCTTCTAAAACAAGAATCTGATGTTAGACATAACTCTGATAGATTTTCACTCATATATTCAGATTTATTAAGTGGTTTTTTAAAAGATATTTTGTACTACGATATTGGTCTGAGTCAGATTAATGAGCATATTCAACAAATAACATCCCATATAGAAACTGCAAAAATATCAAATAGAGTCAATGTTGAGATGCTTAAACAACACCTTAGTCTATTCAAAGAAACATCAAACCGTATACACAATAATGTAAGTTCTATTAATGCACTCAATGTAACAGAACAACTTGACAGTCTAGAAAAATTATTTTTTGAAGTTGTAGACTACGAAAGATTTATAAGAAAATATATAAATTTATTGATGACACTATTTTTTGTTTTAATATTACTCGTATTTCTTATCGTATTTTTTAAAACGCATCGTGATAAAACTAAAATACTGCTTCTGCAAAAAGAAAATGAACAAAAGAATTATGAGATTATGGAGCATATGCAGCTTTTAAACGAATATAAAAAAGCACTTGATTTAAGTTCTATAGTCTCGATTACAAACCCCAATGGCACGATCATACATGTCAATGATAAATTTTGTACAGTTAGCGGGTATAGTCGAGAAGAGCTGCTTGGTCAGCCTCAGAGTATTATTCGTCATGATGATGTACCTAAAGAATTTTTTAACAAACTATGGAAAACCATTAAGGCGAAAAAGACTTTTCATGGAATTATCAAAAATAGGAAAAAAAATAATGATTTTTACTATGTTGATTCAACTATTCTGCCAATTCTAGACCTTGATGGTAATATCACGGAATATTTTGCAGTTCGTCATGATATCACGGAACTAGTTACTGCAAGAGAAGAAGCACTAGCTGCTGAAAAAGCTAAAAGCGCCTTTTTAGCAACAATGAGTCATGAACTTCGTACACCTCTGAATTCTGTTATAGGTTTTTCACAAATTATACTGGCAAAAGAAGATATCTCTCTCCAAGTGGTGAAAGAATATATTAAAAAAATAAATATTTCAGGTATACACTTGCTTAATACACTCAATAATATACTTGATTTCTCAAAGATAGAATCTGGGAAAATGCAAATTAGTAAAACAAATATTGATTTAGATGCTTTAATTGATGACACTTTAACACTGGTTGAAACTTCTATAAATGCAAAAGATATTAAAATAGAAAAATATAATTTTAAAGGCATCAGCCTTTTAGTTGATGAACAACTTATAAAACAAATTATTTTAAATATATTATCAAATGCGATTAAATTTACTCCGCAAAATAAAACAATAACTCTTTCCTATAAAGCTGAAGAAGGCTTTAATATCATAAGCATTTGTGATGAGGGAGTTGGTTTAACAAGTGAGCAGATAAAGGTAATTTTTAAGCCATTCTCACAAATAAAAGAACATCAGAATCAATCTAAAAGAGGAACTGGTCTTGGACTTGCAATATCAAAAAAAATAGTTGAACTTCACAATGGAACTATAGAAGTAGAAAGTAAAGTTGGCATTGGAAGTTGCTTTAAAATATCTCTTCCTCAATCAAACAATACCTGAGCTTCTTTCTTTGAATCGTATAGCTTAAAAATGAATTAAATTAAGCCCGATATATTACAATCTTTATATAAAATAGATATAATAATATCATTCCACTTTAGGCAAGAGTAAAATATGAAAGATATTAAAGATTTATTTAAAGATTATGTACCTGAAATTTTAGAGTATGATGAAGAGGTTGATGGTAGCGATGAACATAAAATCAGAGAAAACCACCTTAACACCAAAGAAGATTTACTAGAACAAATAAGAAAAGCAAAAGCTGCTAAGAAACATAATAAAACTACTTATAGGCAGCCTATAAGAACGGAAAATGAGGTAAAATGATACAACGAGCACACACTGTGTACAATGCCGGTGACTTTAAAACTGCATTTGAGCTTTACACAAAACTTGCAGACTTAGATAATGCAGATGCACAAACCTCCTTAGCATATATGTACCAAACAGCTCAAGGATGTGAAAAAGACGAGATAAAAGCATTAGAACTTTATACAAAAGCTGCCGAGGCTAAACAGCCTTACGCACTTTTTAACTTAGCAATTCTTTATGAAAACGGCATAGGTGGTGTGGAGCATGACCAGTTTAAAGCTCATGAACTCCACTTAGAAGCTGCAACGAGGGAAGTAGTCCCGGCTATGTATGAAGTTGCCCTTATGCTTGAGCGTGGACTCGGTTCTCTTCAAAACTACTCAGAAGCCGCTTTTTGGTACGAAGAAGGAGCTAAACGGGGACATGCTGAAAGTTTTAATAATCTTGGTGCACTTTACAAAGAAGGTCATGGAGTTGTTCAAGATGATGCTAAATGTTTTATCTGCTTTTCTCGCGCCGCAGAAGCCGGTTTAGCTGAAGGACTATACAATTTAGGGCTGCTGTATGATCAAGGTATCGGGTGTGAGTTAAACAATGACACCGCGCTTGATTA
>Ga0316206_1000938_pt1 | contig 30967 bp, 30 predicted proteins | sample 6monthpyrite_MG_FD_204942 | JGI IMG/M metagenome (GOLD analysis project Ga0316206, IMG submission 204942) | Microbial mat bacterial communities from mineral coupon in-situ incubated in ocean water Damariscotta River, Maine, United States -... | ecosystem: Environmental > Aquatic > Marine >... | reverse complement strand
GAAGAACATAATAACTATGGCGTTGATTTTATCGAAGCAACCCGACAAATTAAAAACACATTACCTCATGCGCTGATTAGTGGGGGTGTTTCCAATGTGTCGTTTTCATTCCGGGGTAATAACCCGGTGCGTGAAGCTATTCATTCTGTTTTTCTTTATCACGCCATCAAGGCGGGTATGGATATGGGGATAGTGAACGCCGGACAGCTGGCGGTTTATGATGACCTTCCTGAAGAGCTACGTGAATGTGTGGAGGATGTGGTTTTAAACAGACGTGATGACTCTACAGAGCGCCTGCTGGATATTGCAGATAAATATCGTGGTGACGGCAGTACCGCCAAAAAAGAAGAAGACCTTGAGTGGCGCAGCTGGCCGGTAGCCAAACGTATTGAACATGCCCTGGTAAAAGGTATTGATGCGTATGTGCTGGAAGACACCGAACTGGCGCGTCAGGAATTTGATCGCCCTATTCAGGTGATTGAAGGCCCATTAATGGATGGCATGAATGTCGTGGGTGATCTGTTTGGTGAAGGTAAAATGTTTTTGCCGCAGGTTGTTAAAAGTGCGCGAGTGATGAAAAAAGCCGTGGCGCATCTGATTCCTTATATCGAAGCCGAAAAAGATGGCGCAGTTACAAGCAACGGAAAAATACTGATGGCGACCGTAAAAGGTGATGTCCATGATATCGGCAAAAATATTGTCGGGGTTGTATTGCAGTGTAATAATTTTGAGGTGATTGATCTTGGCGTCATGGTGTCAGCCAGTAACATACTGGAAGCTGCACAAAAAGAGAATGTCGATATCATTGGTCTGAGCGGTCTGATCACACCGTCGCTGGATGAGATGGTGCACATGGGTAAGGAAATGCAGCGTCTGGGAATGACCATACCCTTGATGCTGGGTGGTGCTACAACGTCACGTGCACATACGGCGGTCAAAGTAGAGCCTGTGTATACCAATGGGCCAACTGTCTGGGTAAAAGATGCGTCACGGGCGGTCGGTGTTGCACAAAACCTGATCAGTGAAGAGTTTCGCAATGACTTTGTAGAAAAAATTAAAACAGAATATGAAATAGTCCGGGTTAACCATGCCGGGCGTCGGCAAAAAATAAACTGGTTAAGCCTGGAGCAGGCGCGTGCGAATAAAACGCGGATTGACTGGTCTGATTGTAAACCTGTTACGCCTGAAAAAATGGGTGTAACGGCTATTGATAATGTTTCACTGGAAACATTACGAAAATATATAGACTGGACGCCTTTTTTCCATTCATGGCAACTGAAAGGTCGATATCCAAAAATACTGGATGATGAGGAAAAAGGCGAAGAGGCACGTAAGCTATTTAAAGATGCCGGTGATATGCTGGATAAAATCATTGGTGAGAAATGGCTTGATGCACGTGCGGTGATTTGTTTATTGCCTGCAAATAGTGTCAATGATGATGACATTGAAGTTTATACAGACGATAGTCGGACTGATGTCCTTGCGGTTATGCATAATTTGCGGCAACAGCAGCAAAAACCACCGGGCAAACCGAATGCCTGTCTGAGTGATTTTATTGCGCCGAAAGAATCAGGTGTAAAAGATTATGTTGGAACGTTTGCATTGACGACCGGTATCGGTGTTGATGAGCGTGTTGCAGAATACGAGAAAGATCATGATGATTATAATGCCATCATGCTCAAGGCGCTGGCAGACCGTTTGGCTGAAGCCTTTGCTGAACATTTACATGAAATTGTACGTCGCCATTATTGGGGTTATGCCAGTGATGAAACACTTTCCAATGAAGACCTTATTAATGAAAGTTATCAGGGTGTTCGACCTGCTGCGGGTTATCCTGCCAGCCCGGATCATACAGAAAAAGATATTATCTGGTCAGTAATGGATGCAGAAAAAAATTCAGGTATATATCTGACCGAATCTAAAGCGATGGTACCCGCTGCTTCAGTCAGCGGTGTTTATTACTCGCATCCGCAGTCGCGGTATTTTGCAGTGGGTAAAATAAACCGTGACCAGGTCGCTGATTATGCGAACCGCACCGGAATGGGTATTAATGAGGTAGAACGCTGGCTTTCACCTAATCTCGGCTACGAGCCTGAAGAACGTTAACCGGTATCATTAGATAAATTCAAGTAATTGCCATTTTTATGTAAATAACAGAGGAATAAAGAATGAAGAAGTTTGTGTTGATCGTTATGTGTTGTCTGCCGGCCTGGGCGTTAGCTGTTAGTTCAAGTCATCGTCAGGCAGCTGAAGAATTATTATCAGTATCGGGTATGAAAGATTCGATGGATAAAATGATTAATAATATGTTGAATATGCAGGTCAGGCGTAGCCCCCAGATGGTTCCATATAAAGATGTTATGCTGAAGTTTCTGCGTAAGTACCTTTCATACGATAGTATCAAAGGTGACTTCGTTAATATTTATACCGAAGAATTTACCGAAGATGAGTTACGTCAGATTACCGCATTTTACCGAACGCCTGTGGGCAAAAAAACCATACAGAAAATGCCTGCGCTGATGAAAAAAGGTGCGCAGGTAGGTGTTTCCAAAGTGGTTGCACACATGGCTGAGTTACAGTCCATGATCAAGGCTGAAGCAGAAAAAAATAAAAAGCTGACAAATAAAAAAGCATTATCACCAACTGAAAAATAACCAGGTATCAGCCTTGGGTTGTTAAGGGTGCGTTGTGGATCTTGAACAGACACGAACAGGCACACATGAAAAACTGATAGATCGCCTTTCTGATCTGGAAGAAGGGCGTGACATCAAGTCTTTGTCATCCTTTGCAAAAGCTTATCTGGGCATGTATCTGGATCTTGATAAAAAGCTGACACCTGAACAAAGAGTTTGCCTGCTGGCAGACGAGGAAGTGCTGGCCAGTGTCTGGACAGGTTTTGATGTTGTACTCATGCAGCATAAACTACCAGACCCCGCAGAAACCGGTGGTATCTTCGCGCAAAATGAACGTATACCCATAGGCTATATTGCGCTGGCTGCAATGGATAGAAAAATTCGTAACGGCAGCTGCCAGATCCTTGATTTTAATGATGATGTTATTCGTTCATTGATTTGCCTGCATTACACGGACCAGAATGAAATAGAAAATCCGTGGATTATATCACTGGCTCAAAATCGTCCTGATTTGTTTGCGGCAACCCTGATTGATTACTGGCAAGCTATTCATGAGCAAGGTTGCAGTCGCTTTCCGGGTTTCAGGCAGGTTATGCATGATCCGGACTATTATCCTGTTTTACCTCCTTTGTTAATACCCGCGTTAACCATGTTTCCTCATCTCGATAAAAAAACTTTTCAGCACCTTTTGCTCACAGCTTTTCGGGAAGCTTCAGTGTTAACCAATGAAAGACTTTTAGCATTGTGTAGTGACAGTCTTGAAAAAGAGGCGGAAATATCTGTTGCTAATTATGCGTGCTGGTTATGCGCCGCTTTTCTTCTTGACGCTGAAAAATATGATCGGCAATTGTTTGACTATATGGGACGTACCCGGGAAAAAGCATTGCCGGTACTGAATTTTCTGGTGTCAGTGATTGATCAGGATACATCAAATAATCTGCATATAACGGCCATGATGATGGCGCGCTTATTACATATGATTGCACCAAAATTTCATCCGGTAAAAGACCGATTTGGTTGTCTTGATGAGAATGTAGAAAAAGTTATCTGGTTATTCAGATGGCTGGGCCATCAGGATTATTCTGTTTCACAAGCTGTTGATTATTTGCGCAGTGTCAGGGTGATGCGTGTTTATGCTGACTATTTCGGATTGCTTGAACAGACCTCGTAACCTGGCAAAAAAACATGCTGCATCCTTATGTCTTGTTTTATCTTTTGTGAGTTCCGAGCAGAAATTATCATCCTGTAAGCTATACTAGACATGATTATTCTCATCTTTAAAAAAGATTTCATTATATGAAAAGAATTGATGTAGAAAATAAACTTGAACGCATCAGGCGCAAACAACAGCAGCTGGATCTGATCTGGGCAAAAACAGGCAATAAAGATCTATTGCAGTTTTTTGTCGATATTATGCCCAAAGTGCTGGATGTTGAAAGAATCAGTATCTTTATTCTCGATCCTGAAGAGGATAAAGTCTGGCTGCAATGTGGTACAGGGCTGAATGAACGGCAAGTGATTGTACCGACCAGTGGCTCGGTCGTTGGCCGTGTGATTTCATCGGGGCGATCATGGGAGGATATGGAGCTGGAATCTTCTGTCGGTGAGCATGATAATATCTCCGTTAAAACCGGGTTTACAGCGAGGAATACGCTCTGCGTGCCAGTGTTTGGTGTGACTACTGAAGGCGTGACCGGTGCGATCCAGGTGTTGAATAAGCGTTCGGCTTCTGGATATACCGCCGAAGACAGAGAGGTCATCAGACGGCTGGCAGAACAGATACAATTGAATATCGAGAGTATTTATTTACGTCAGGAGATGGCAAAAATAGCGAATGATATGCGTCAGAAAGTAAGCAGGTTGGAGAGGCTACTGAATCAGTCTGTCTAGACTGTGCAGATTGGTGGTGAGATATCAGGCGACCTGAATCTGACGAATGAATTTTTCAATTTTCTCGAAGACATCCCCTCGTTTAAAAGGTTTATTGAGGAAATCCTTTGCGCCAATCTTGTTGACCCAGAATTCCTGCATGGCCTGTGTGTCTCCACTCATCATAATAATGGGGATATCAGAGGTAGATTCATCACTCTTCAGCATGCGGGTAGCACGAAAACCATTGATCCCCGGCATAATTACGTCCATCAGGATCAGGTCAGGTGAGTGTTTGCGCGCCATATGGATTGCTTCTTTGCCATTACTGGCAACCAGCGTACTATAGCCGTCCTGTTCAAGAATTTTTTTCAGGGTGAATACGATGGTCTTTGAGTCATCAACGACCAGAATGGTTTGTCTATTTGAAGAATCCTGACGTGCCCGCGCCCTGCGATCACGCGAACCCGATTTGCGTGTAAACAGGTTCCTGAAGCTAAATAGTTCCATCAAATACCCCATAGATTTATAATTAGTTATTTATAAGGATAACTTTATCCAAATCTGCTTATTGCATCAAGGTTGTTTTCCGGAACTGAGAACTGTGTCACTTGTTAGGCAGCATTAATATTGGTATAGGCCTTATTAAGCAAGCGGTTTAATTATTGCTTGCAGGTGTTTTAAGCCGGAAATATAAATGCGTCATTAGCCGCCCTTCAAACAAGGCAGAGATATCTATGGTCCTGTTTGTATGTTTTACTGAAAATCCGGGCTGGATTTTGGGTAATATATTGTTTAAGTTGAGGTTTTTTGGGTATTCAACCTGTAGTGAGAGTGAAACGGGGTAAAATCCATCCAGAAAGCGTCGCTGATAAGGACCTGTCACCAGTTCGTAGTGCTGGTTACTTTTTTTATGTAGTGCAAGGATTTCTGCCTGAATACAAATCGATGCTTTGGGTTTAATCTGTTTAAGCTGAACCGTGTTGCCTTCCACCCATGCCTTATGGATGTTTTTTTTATCCTTGATCGTAATGTTACGAACAGGTTGGTTTCGATAGACAATCTGGGCAAGTGGCATGGCATCGATGCGGGTGTGGCACTGTTCTAGTTGAATCCAGCCTGTTTCAAGGCTGGCTGGAAGGATCCTGATACGATTAAAAGCCACGTGAGGAGGTTGTTTTGGCGCTTGTGTCAGAAAGTGTAGCTGGCCTTCGTTTACATCATCCGGATGCCAGCTATTATCGTCATTCGAATTCAGCCAGCGATCCAGCTCCTCAGGACTGTTATTACGTGGCATGTCGGCATGCACGGGTAATATAATGCTTATTAAACATAGTAGCGCTGTTATTCGTAATTTTTTATTTATGATCGGCATAATAGATTTCCTGTTGCTTTAATCAAGAACGTAAGTATTAGCAGGCAGGTACAATGCCATATATATAAGTTATTGTATTTAAAGTTATATTAGTTGTATTCTAATGGAAATTATTCGAGTCATCGTGCAAGATGCATGGTCAGTCTTGCATTTTGTAGATTGACCCGACTGAAGGATGGGATTCATGAAAATCATCGTATTTAATTGCAAGGATTATGACCAGGAGTATCTGGATAGTGCTAATCAGACATTTGGTCATGAGCTGGTTTATCTTGAAACAGCCTTAAATGAGCAAACGGTCTGCCTGGCACAGGATGCCGGAGTAGTCTGTGTCTTTGTGAATGACATAGTGGATGCACACGTGATTGAGCGGCTGGCAGGTAATGGTATCAAATTGATTGCGTTACGTTGTGCCGGCTTTAATAATGTCGACCTCGAGGCTTGTGCACAGTTTAATGTTCAGGTTGTTCATGTGCCGGCCTATTCTCCTTTCGCGGTTGCTGAGCATGCATTGGCACTAATTCAGACATTGAACAGGGGTACTCACCGTGCCTGGCTCCGGGTAAGGGAAGGTAACTTCTCATTGCAGGGTTTAATGGGTTTTGATTTGAATGGCAAAACAGTTGGCATTATTGGTGTGGGTCGAATCGGGGGTACCTTTGCAGGAATTATGCATGGCATGGGCTGTCGGGTAATTGGTTATGAGCCGGGCATACAAAATATAGATAACGTGGAATACACAAGCCTGGATCGGCTGTATGAGCAGTCTGACATAGTATCACTGCATTGTCCGTTGAATTGTGACACCTATCATTTGATTAATGAGGCAGCTTTGAAGCAGATGAAGGACGGGGTAATGTTGATTAATACCAGTCGCGGTGGAGTGATCGATACGGATGCTGCTATTACGGCATTGGAAACAGGGAAAATAGGGTATCTTGGGCTTGATGTCTATGAGCAGGAAGCCGATTTGTTTTTTCAGGATCTGTCTGATCAGGGTATTCATGACGAGGTATTCAATCATTTGATGCGTTTTCCAAATGTGCTCATGACAGGTCATCAGGCATTTTTTACGCACGAAGCGATGGTAAAAATCTCCCGGACAACATTGCAGAATATTCAGGATATTGAGCACGCAGGTCATTGTGAAAACCAGATTGACGAGACCCGACTGGCAAATTGCAACACAACTTCCTGAGATGGCATAATCGTATCATCAGGAAGGGTAAGGAAAAATGCAAAATGTTACGTAGTCTGCAATCATTTATCACCCGGTTAACGAGCCCGGAGACATTATCACCGGATCAGGCCGCGCATCAGTTAAAAATTGCTGCAACCGCATTAATGGTAGAGGTGATGCGGGTGGATGATGAAAAAACTGAAAGTGAAGTGGAGTTAGTGTTGCAATCAATTATGCAACATTTTGAAATGAATCGTGAAGAAGCGGATGATATTTTACAACTAGCCAGTCAGGCATTGCATGATTCAACCGATTATCATCAATTTACATCTCTGATTAATCAACATTATGATCAGTCACAACGACAGCAGATGGTGGCCTTTTTATGGCAGGTAGCCTATGCGGATGGTGTACTGGATACCTATGAAGAGCATGTCATCAGAAAAGTGTCTGATCTGCTGTATGTTTCACATAAAGATTTTATTCGTTTGAAAGAAAAAATCAGGACGCTCGTTGCACCCTGAGTATTAGACTTCCCCCTCATGCCCGCGTAAGCCGGGAAGAAGGGGTTGTCTGTTGCCTGTGGCTTTTTATTGCTGTTGTTGTGGTGCGGGGTCATTTGCCAGACTAACACGTAGTTCGCGCCCCATAAATTCAGAACCATTGAGCTCGCTTAATGCCTTGTTCGCTGCGCTTAGCTCCATCTCCACAAATCCATAGCCGCGAGGTTTGCGTGTTATTTTGTCTGTCATTAATCGGATTGAAAAAACTTCTCCATACTGGCCAAGCAAGTGTCGTAATTCACGGTCAGAGGCTTTAAACGCAAGGTTGCCAACAAACAGGGTTTTTTTCCTGATGGATAATTTATAAGGTTTCAGTAGCAGAAAAAAGCCGGTGCAAACAGAGGCAAAAAATGCGCCTGCACCCAGGCCAATAGCAAAAATTCGGTTAGGGTTGAAGGTTTCAAGTCCTGAGAGAGCGAATAGATTAAGACCGATTAAATACGTAACGACAGTCAGGAAAACAGTGATGATGAATAATTTAATGATATTTGCAGACATATGAATAATTCCAGTATTTCAGTAAAAGAAAAAATTAAGGATCCTCCGGCTTTATCCAGGGGTATAGCCATTTTCAGCGACTGACAAGTCATTGAAAATGAAGTGAAAGAAAAATCATATTTTTTGTTTCACGTGCACTTATCGCTCATAACTGAATGATAAGTGCTTCCTTAAGACACACTGCCCATGGGCAGCGCACAATTATAAGGAGAACGGGTGTCGCTGTATAGTCTGTCTGTGCGTGCAACTGACATGGTAGCGGGTTGTGCTACAATTTCGTCCTGTTAATCAGGCATTAGCCGGGGTATATACAATTCATGTCTCAAGCATTGAGTATTCATAATCTTGTAAAAACATATGATAACGGTTTTGCAGCGTTAAAAGGCATTAGCCTGGAAGTCGAGCAAGGTGATTTTTTTGCATTATTAGGCCCAAACGGGGCAGGTAAATCAACGACAATCGGCATACTGACATCACTTGTCAGAAAGACGTCTGGTCAGGTTAGTATTATGGGGCACGATATTGATACTCAGTTTGTCGAGGCAAGAAAGCGGCTGGGTCTGGTGCCGCAGGAATTTAACTTTAATATCTTTGAGCCGGTTCTGGAAATTGTTGCAAATCAGGGTGGATATTATGGTATTGCCCGCAAGCAGGCATTTGAAAATGCTGAATACTATTTACGTCAGCTAGGGTTATGGGACAAACGTAGTGAACAGGCGCGAAATTTATCAGGTGGTATGAAGCGTCGATTGATGATCGCGCGGGCATTGGTGCATCGTCCAACCCTGTTAATACTGGATGAGCCTACTGCCGGCGTCGATATAGAGATACGGCGGAGTATGTGGCAGTTTCTTCAGGAAATAAATGAACAGGGTACAACGATAATATTAACCACACATTATCTGGAAGAAGCAGAAAGCTTATGCCGTAACATTGGCATTATAGATCAGGGTGAGTTGATTCAGAATACCAGCATGAAGGCACTCCTTGCTGAGTTGCATATTGAGACATTCAGGCTGGATCTTGATAAGAAAATTGAGACGGCTCCAGAGCTTCAGGGCTATCCGTGCCGAATGCTTGATGATATGACATTGGAAGTGGACGTAGAAAAAGCCTGCAGCATGAACAACCTGTTTAAACAATTAACTGAGCAGGGTTTGAACGTATTAAGTTTGCGAAGTAAAACGAATCGTCTGGAGCAGCTGTTTGTCAATATGGTTGAGTCGAACAAACAGGGTGGAGGTCAGTCAGCATGACACTACAGGAACAGATGATTGCCCTTAAAACGATTATGATAAAAGAAATACTGCGTTTTTCACGTATCTGGGTGCAAACTATTTTGCCTCCGGCTATCACAACGGCGCTTTACTTTGTGATATTTGGCAGGCTTATTGGCCCACAGATTGGCACTATGCAGGGTTATGCCTATATGGATTACATTGTACCGGGCCTGATCATGATGTCTGTGATAACCAATTCATATGCCAACGTGGTGTCATCATTTTATGGTTCAAAATTTCAGCACAATATTGAAGAAATGCTGGTAGCGCCGATTCCTGATTACATTATATTGCTGGGATACGTCATCGGCGGTGTTTGCAGAGGTATCACGGTTGGGGTTGCCGTCACAGTCGTAGCCTGGTTTTTCAGTGATCTTAAAGTTGAACACACCCTGGTGATTCTAAGCACGGTACTACTGACGGCAATTCTGTTTTCACTGGCAGGTCTGATTAATGGTATTTATGCAAGGAGTTTTGACGATATTTCGATCGTTCCTACATTTATATTAACCCCGCTGACCTATCTTGGCGGTATATTCTATTCCATCGAAATGCTGTCGCCATTCTGGCAAAATGCCTCACTTTTTAACCCCATTTTGTATATGGTAAACACTTTTCGTTACGGTTTTTTGGGGATTACTGACATTCCCCTGAGTATTTCATATTCCATTATCATTGGTTTTATAGTGATTTTGTTCTGGTTTTCCATGTATTTATTGAAAAAAGGGCATGGTTTGCGAACCTGATTGTAATGGGATAGCAGCATGGACATATCAACAATATTGACTTCAGTTCATCAATAATCTGCCGCTAATTAATTATCAAATAACACTGTCAACAGGCAAAAGATTGATAATAAATAGGGAAGGTCAGGTTCTGGCATGAGTCAACTTAATAATACCTCCGGGCAGAAGTCAGACCCGAAAACAACGCAGTTATGGATAGTCAGGTATTTTATGCCTGCCAGTCTGTTGTGTATCGTGTTTGCCAGTGTGTTGTTTGGTGTGATTTTTAAATATATTGCACTGGAAAACCTGATCAGTCTGTCCGGGTTTAATAACACCACTCAGGCAAAAATGATGTCTGATGATATCTGGAAGCGACACCATACTTATTTTTTAAAAACAGAAAGCGTGCCTGATCAGCAATGGCTGGGGCTTGATAGCTATCATATTCTTGACGCCGATATTCGACGTCTAATAACCGATACCCAGATTATCAACGTGAAGCTGCTCAACCTTAAAGGGCGCATCTTGTATTCAGCAGAGAAAAAACAGGTCGGAAAAGTCGGGCAGGAAAGCAAGGCTGTTTCTGATGCGTTAAAAGGCGTTTCATTTACCGGGTTGTATTTACGTGAGCGTATCCAGGCAAACAATAAAGTAAAGTCAGAGCGTAATATTTTATCCGGTTATTATCCGGTTTATGTGCAGGTGAATGAAAAGAGAAACATTGCCGGCGTCATTGAAATGCACTCTGATGTAACAGATTTTTACGAGCAAATAATATGGTACAGGAATCTCATCATTTTAATTGCTATAACAACATTGACAGCGCTATTTATGCTGATGATGTTTTATGTGCGCAAGACAGAGCGTAGTGTTAATCATCAGCGACAGGCCGACAGGGAAGAAAATGAGGAGCGTGTGCGCCATGTCGCATACCATGATGGTCTGACGGGGTTACCTAACAGGGAATTGTTTTGCTATCGATTAACATCAGCCATTGCACAGGCAAAACGTACTGAAAGTTTATTGTCTATATTATCAATCGACCTGGATCGTTTCAAACAGATCAATGATGGCTATGGTCATGATGTAGGCGATCAGTTATTAAAAGAGGTTTCATTGCGCCTGGCTGATTGTGTGCGTGTAAGCGACACGGTTGCGCGCCAGGGGGGTGATGACTTTACCATTTTACTGGAAGGGATTAATCATGTTGACGAGGTTACCCAGGTTGTTGACCGTATCATTGGTAGTGTATCGCAACCAGCTGTTATAAACGGTAACGAAGTCTATACTTCAGTCAGTATCGGTATTACCGTTTATCCGTTCGATGATGTGGAAGCCGAGCATCTGTTGAAAGATGCTGAAACTGCGATGCAGGCTGCCAAGAGTAATGGTCGCAATAACTACCAGTTTTTCTCGGAAAATATGCACAGAGCCAATGCCGGTCAGTTGGATCTGGAGAAAAAATTACGTAAAGCGTTATCAGAAGATGAGTATTTATTGCAGTTTCAGCCGGTGGTTGACGTTAGCGCAGGCAAGATGATCGGTGTGGAGGCATTGTTACGCTGGAATAATTCTGAATATGGCATTGTTTCACCGGTAAAATTTATTCCAATTCTGGAAGAAAGCGGTGTGATGTCTATCGTCGGTGAATGGGTGATGAAGACGGCCTGCAAAAAAGTGAAGTCATGGCATGATGCAGGTTATGAAAAAATCAGCATGGCTGTAAATATTTCTGTTGTGCAGTTCAGGCAGCGTAATTTTGTAGAGACTGTCAAGCTTGCACTGGAAGAAAGTAATCTTGATCCAAAATACCTGAAGCTTGAGTTGACCGAGAGTATGTTGATGGATCAAAGTGATGTTGCTATCCAGAAGCTAAACTCAGTACGCGAGATCGGTGTACATATAGAAGCAGATGATTTTGGAACCGGGTATTCATCTCTGAGTTACCTGAAAAAATTACCGATTGATGTGTTAAAAATTGATCGTTCATTTGTCACAGATGTAGACAAAAGTAGTGACAGTGCCGCTATTGTTACCGCAATTTCAGCGCTGGCGCATAGTTTGAAATTGATGGTTATTGCAGAAGGTGTGGAAACGATGGGAGAGTTGAAATTTTTGTCTGCATTAAATTGTCATCTGATCCAGGGATTTTTACTGAGCAAGCCTTTACCGGAAGCGGAGCTTGTCAATATACTGGAAAGCCCGCAACATTTTCAGAATCTATTGATGGATATAAAAGAACGACAGGCATCCTGAGTATTGACAAGTCTGTTTATCTTGGCAAGATAACAGGCCTGGGCATTACTAAAACATTTAGACGCAGGATACGTTCATGCAGTTAGGAACACCACTGTCAGCCAGTGCCACCCGGGTTATGTTACTGGGTTGCGGCGAGCTGGGAAAAGAAGTCATTATTGCCCTGCAACGTTTTGGTGTAGAAGTTATTGGTGTAGACCGCTATGCTAATGCACCCGGCCATCAGGTCGCTGATCGCGCTCATGTGATGGATATGACAGACGGCCAGGCTTTGCGAAAACTCGTGGAGCTGGAAAAACCACATATTATTATCCCGGAAATAGAAGCCATTGCGACAGACATGCTGGCACAGATTGAATCTGATGGTCTGGCAACCGTTATTCCAATGGCGCGCGCAACACAGTTAACCATGAATCGTGAAGGTATCCGGCAGCTGGCTGCCGAACAGCTGGGTCTGAGAACATCACGCTATGCTTTTGCAGAAAGCCTGAATCAGTTGCAGCAGGTCATAGATGGTGGTGTGGGTTACCCCTGTATTGTTAAACCGGTTATGTCTTCATCAGGCAAAGGCCAGTCAACGATTAATAATCCGGGTGAGACTGAAGCGGCCTGGCAGTATGCCATGTCTGCTGGACGGGTTAATCACGGCAAGGTTATCGTTGAAGAAATGGTCAGGTTCGATTATGAAATTACCCTGTTAACCGTACGCGCAAAAAATGCCATGGGTGACATAGAAACTTATTACTGTGATCCGATTGGTCATCTTCAGGAGAAAGGTGATTATGTAGAAAGCTGGCAACCGCAGCAGATGTCAGAAAAAGCATTGCAGGCCGCAAAGCATATTGCATTAAAAGTGACGGATAGTCTGGGAGGTCAGGGGCTTTTCGGTGTCGAGTTGTTTGTGAAATCAGATGAGGTCTGGTTTAGTGAAGTCAGTCCACGACCACATGACACAGGCATGGTAACCATGGCCACACAGCGTCAAAATGAATTTGAATTACATGCGCGTGCCATCCTGGGGCTGCCGGTTTCAACTGAATTGAATACTGCGGGAGCCAGTGCCGTTATTTACGGCGGTATAGATGCGACAGGCATTGCATATGCCGATGTGGATAAGGCATTACAGATACCTCAGACGGATATTCGCCTGTTTGGCAAACCAGAGTCTTTTGTTCGCAGAAGGATGGGTGTGGCACTGGCTTACGGTGAGGATGCAGAGGAATGTCGTCTGCGTGCAAAGCAATGTGCGAGTATGGTTAAGCCGGTATCAGGTTAACTATCCGGTTTTATGTTTTTTTCAGGAGTGTATTTATTTTCCTTTCAGGTAATACCAGCAACCACCCTCAAAAACAAACTCACTCACTTCATGTAATTTACCTGCTTTTCCCTGTACACGATACCGTGCGCAAAATTCGACAATATGGTGACTGGCCTGGAGGATATCCAGTTGAAACCACTTGATGCCTGATTCCAGCTCAAGTGTTTCTGGCCGTGTTGAAGCATGCCAGCTGGAAAGCAGGTAAGCTGTATTATGCTGACTGTAAGCCGTGTAGCGAGAACGCATTAATGCTTCAGGAGTGGCTGCAAGTGTTTCACCGCTTAAAACGGGCCCACAGCATTTCATTTCTGGCAAGCCGGTACCACAGGGGCATAGCTGCCTTTTTTTCATATGCGGGGAGGAATGTGTGGCAGGCACAGATAATCTTTATCACGGAGTCGAAAAGCATGCTGCAAGCTGTCTTCAAGTTCGTCATATGAATACCCGAGTTCCATCGCGACAGTTTGTTTATTATCTGTGCGTACACCATCCAGCATGCGCAGGTAGTCCGTCCAGCGTAAACGATGATTGCTGATAGTGCAGAATTTTTCCGGATGGTGTTTCTTGAGTTGCTGTTGCATCGAGACAAGATAGTCGCGCGCATGTTCAAGCTGGTATTTAAGGGGTAATGCCGTATCAAAGCCCAGACCGATGCGGGTGTCATGTAACAGGTAGTCGGTCAAATTATTTTCATCGATCGCAATCGCATCTTCCGGTTGCTCGCGCCATGCGATATTTCCTGCAGCTTTTATCGCATTTATTTTTGGTTCAAGGGGGAATTTATAGAAGCCCCATTTTTGGCCCAGCCAGTCTTCTATTGGCAGAATGTCACCGTCAAAAACAGATTTTCTGGATGACAGTGGGTCTTTTTTCCAGGCTTTATTGTCATGCACCGGAGATTTTCCATACCGGAGTTCCAGCTCATACCAGTTAGCGATAAACCAGGTATAGTCCTTGATGTATTCGGGGTTGCGGCGCAGGAATTCCCAGGCCCACTGGCTGCCGTCAAGTTCATCAAGGTAGTGGTAATTATTGGCGTCTTTCCAGTCCATATTTTCACAACAAGGTATTAATGTTCAACCGTTAACACAGAGATTATCTTACTATAATGATAGTGCCTTGCATAATCCAGCGCTGTGCGTCGAGACAGATCCTTGTGGTGGCGTATTGCACCATGTTTGAGCAATAATTTTACTATGTCTAGATGACCATTGCGGGTAGCAATAATCAGCGGTGTTTCGCGTCTGCGATTAAACTGGCGGGGTGATGTACCTTGTTGCAATAAGAATTCTGCAGACTGTAAGTGACCTTTTCGAGCCGTGATCATCAGTGGGGTTTCACCGCGCTTATTGCGTGAGTTCACACTTGCGCCATGTTGAAGTAATATTTTCATGATCAGGGTGTGCCCATTGAAAGCGGCATTTATGAGCGCGGTGTTACCTTTGTTACTGCGGTTATTGACCCTGGCTTTATGGGTGAGCAATAGTTTAACCAGGTCAGCATGTCCCATGTAAGCGGCATTCATAAGCGCAGTACGGCCTTTGTTGTTTGTATGTGAGATATTTGCACCATGCCTGATGAGCAATTGTGCGCTTTTTAAATTTCCTTGTGATACCGCCAGCATTAAAGGGGACGTTTTATTACGATCAGAATGAGATGGGTCGGCACCCTTTTCCAGTAAGAGAGAGACAACATCGGGATAACCTCTGTAACTGGCAATGTCCAGCGCTGTCATACCTTCCTTGTTATGGTGTTGAATGCGGGCTTTATTTTTTATTAATAAACGTATGACGGGCAATGAACCTTTATAGGCGGCGTACATGAGTACTGATTTGCCATGAAGATCCGCAGCATTAGTGTCTGCCTTGTTGTTCAGTAGCAGGCTTACTGTCTTGATATTTGCGTGCAGTGAAACGGCATAAATTAAGGGTGTCAGTCCTTCCGGGTCTTTTTTGTCAACCTGCGCACCCTGTGTGATTAAATACTGGCAAAGGTCGGTTTTTCCGAAGCCGGATGCATACATCAGTGCAGAGATGCCATTCGCATCAGTTTTATCGACGCCCGTTCCTTTTTTCAGGGTGGATTTAACTATGTCCAGTCGCCCCCTTTTGGCAGCTTCATGCAAGGGGCTGGCATATGCCGGCACTGCTGCAATATAAAAAACGATCAGCAAAAGGACTGGAAGCAGACGGTTCCAGAAATAAGATTGTATGGATACGCTATGTTGTGACACGTGGTTACCTGAAAAAGTATCTCTCTGCGGTTGGTTACCTATATGATAGTTAAGTAGTACATAACGCAATGTGAGCTGGTTCAAAGACTGCAAATGACTCCACCTTATACAGATGACCGTCATAATATAGCTTCAAATCGGCCAGATTTATAAAATCTTGAAATTTTCTGGCAGAATATTCATAAATAGATGTATTTATGTACCCGTTATCCTCATTTTTCCGCACGTGCCACACACCAGATATCAACCCGTTTGATACCTGAGTTTTTCAGGCATCGCGCCAGCTCGTTGCAGGTAGCGCCGGTAGTCATAACGTCATCCAGTATTACAACATACTGATATTTTTCGTTTTTACGTACCTCAAATCCATTTTTAACGTTAATTTTACGTGCTTTCAAATCGAGACGGGTTTGTGTGTCTGTATCACGCACCCGGTAAACCAGCTGTCGGTCAACAGGAATATCAAGCAGGCGGCTCACGGGTCTAGCCAGCTCTATTGATTGATTAAAGCCACGTTGTCTTAAGCGTTTATCTGAAAGCGGTACAGGGATAATACAGTCAGGTTGCTGGCCTGTCCGGTTATTTAGATAATTTGCCATGAGCTGCCCGAGTAAATTAGCCAGTGCCAGCTTACGATTAAATTTTAGTCCGTGAATCAACTGGCGTACGGGTGTCTGATAGCTAAACAGGGCAATAGCCTGATCAAAATGAGGTGGCTTTTTCAGGCAGTCTCCGCAGATCATGCCTGCGTTTGAGGCGGGTAGCGGTATTGCGCAGCGTTTGCATGAATAGTTGTTGTATTTCAACGTATTAAAGCAATCGTAACAGATGGCTCTGTTTTCGTGGGTTTGTTGCAGGCAGATTGCACAAAAATGAGGCAGGCATTTTTGCTGTATATATTTTAGCCACTTGTAAACCATATCGCATCCTTTCAGGTTGACATATCTTGCTCTCAAGGTACTATTCCCGGCACCCCTGCTCATTGAGATGAGCTGAAATGACATATTAACCCGATCAGGCTGGATAATGAACCAACCATTACAGGAATCAACATCACTGGATAAGCAGGCTTTGTTACCTGCGCGTTCCTGTCGTAATGCTGCAGCGTTATTTAATGTTGGCAATATGGTGGCCGTTTTATTTCCTCCTGCAGGGTTGCTCTGGCTGGCAGCATCGATGGTTATTTATGCAATGAACCGGCATCATCCGGAAGCGCGGGTGGGGCATTACACCCAGATTGCAGCTTATCGTATTTATGCTGTTGCCGGCCTGCTGGTAGCTGCTGCGTTATTTGTTCCAAAAAATGGCCTGAATTATTATCTGGCTTTTTGGGCAATATCGATTGCCATTATTTTCCCCCTGTCGATTCGCGATTTGTTACGTATTCGTCGTGATGACTGGCAGGACATCAACATTAAGGATACTCAACATGACTGAACCAAGACACGACTGGAGTCTGGAAGAAATTACCGGTTTGTTTAATTTGCCGTTTAATGATCTGATTTTTCAGGCACAGAGTCTTCATCGTCAACAGTTTGATCCCAATGCAGTGCAGGTCAGCACCTTGTTAAGTATTAAAACCGGCGGTTGTTCAGAAGATTGTGGATACTGCTCACAGAGTGCGCGTAATAAAACCGGGCTTGAGCGCGAACGGCTTATTCCATTAGAAGATGTCATCAATCAGGCAAAAGCAGCAAAGCAAAAAGGTGCCAGTCGTTTTTGCATGGGTGCAGCGTGGCGCAGCCCCAAAGAAAAAGATTTTGTACATGTGCTGGACATGGTTCGTGAAGTCGGCAAGCTGGGTATGGAAACGTGTATGACGTTGGGTATGCTGGATGACGATCAGGTTGCACGTCTGAAAGAAGAAGGGCTGGATTATTATAATCATAATCTGGACACCTCTCCGGAATACTATGATGAGGTGATTACAACGAGAACTTATCAGGACAGGCTTGATACACTGGATCGTGTGCGTAATGCAGGAATGAATGTCTGCTGTGGCGGGATTGTGGGAATGGGTGAGTCACGTGTGGACAGGGCGTCTTTATTGCAGCAACTGGCAAACTTACCCAAACATCCTGAAAGTGTACCGGTGAATATGCTGGTCAAGGTTGAAGGCACGCCGATGTCTGATGTGGATGACCTGGATCCCCTTGAGTTTGTTCGTACCATAGCAGTTGCGCGTTTGCTGATGCCAGAGTCTATGGTCAGATTATCTGCCGGGCGCACAGAGATGCATGACGAGATGCAGGCGTTGTGTTTTCTGGCAGGCGCAAATTCAATTTTCTACGGTGAACGTTTGCTGACGACAGATAACCCTGAGACGAATCATGATCAGAAATTATTTGATCGTCTGGGTATCCATACGCTGCAATAAATCGATTGTCATGAAGGATCTTGTACCAGACCTGCAACAGCGTCGCGAACATAATTTATATCGGTCGAGAAAAATACAGCGAGGTGCTCAGGGAGCTGAAGTTATCCTTGATGGTAAAGCCTGTCTTGCATTTTGCAGTAATGATTATCTGGGTTTGTCGCATCACCCTGATGTTATCAATGCATTCAAGCAAGGTGCAGATGACTATGGTGTTGGCAGTGGTGCTGCACATCTGATCAATGGTCACAGCCAGGCACATCATGCCCTTGAAGAAGAACTGGCCGATTTTGTAAACTACCCACGCGCACTGCTTTTTTCAACCGGTTATATGGCGAACCTCGGTGTAATGTCTGCATTATTACAGCGTGGAGATGCTGTGTTGCAGGATCGTCTGAATCACGCATCGTTGATGGATGCCGGCCTGTTAAGTGGCGCAACCCTGAAACGGTTCGACCATAAAAATTCACAGCAGTTACAGAATAAATTACAGCAAACCAGGGCTCAGGAAAAACTGATTGCCAGTGATGGCGTATTTAGTATGGATGGTGATCTTGCTGATATCCCTGCACTGGCGGCAATAGCAAAACAGAATCAGGCGTGGCTGATGATTGATGATGCGCATGGTCTGGGTGTGTTGGGTGAGCACGGCGGCGGGACGCTTGAGCATTTCTCCATGACACATAAAGATGTTCCGGTTTTGATGGGAACGCTTGGAAAAGCCTTTGGTTGTTTTGGTGCATTTGTCGCAGGCAGTGAAGCGTTGATAGAAACATTAATTAATCAGGCACGTAGTTATATTTACACCACGGCGTTGCCGTCGGCGGTCGCTGAAGCGACGCGAACCAGTTTAAAGATCATTCAGAAAGAATCGTGGCGACGTAACAGATTACGAGATCTTGTTAATCAGTTCAGAAAAGGTGCTGCTGAACTTGGACTTGAATTAATGCCATCAGAAACACCGGTGCAGCCGATAATGCTGAAGAGCAGTCAGAAAGCAGTGCAATGGAGTGAGGCATTATGGCAGCAGGGTATTTATATACCGGCTATTCGTCCGCCGACAGTGCCGCAAGATGAAGCGCGTTTACGCGTGAGTTTCAGTGCGGACCATAACGAGCAGCACGTGATTCGATTGCTGGATATGCTGGAAAAAATACCACGATGAGTGTTGCGCTGAACAAGCAGGGAAAAGATCAGGGTGCACCGCTGGTGCTGCTGCATGGCTGGGGAATGAACGCCGGTATCTGGGGTGAGTTTGCGGATATACTGGCGAGTAAATTTCAGATTATTTTTATTGAATTACCCGGGCATGGACACAATACGCGCAATTCAGCATTAGCGCTGGATGCATTTGCAGCGACACTGAAAGATAAAATAAAGCAGCCTGCGCACTGGCTGGGCTGGTCGTTGGGTGGCAGTTTTCTGATCAGGCTGGCATCGATGGCGCCTGAGCGGATCAAGACGCTGACGCTGGTGGCAACCAGCCCTTGTTTTGTGCAGCAGGAAAACTGGTTGCCGGCCATGAAGGAAGTGGTGCTCAATCAGTTCGCAGAATCTTTACAAAAAGACAGCAAGAAAACATTGTTACGTTTTATAGCGCTGCAGGCAATGTCGGCAGAAGCCGCCAGTCACACCCTGGCGCTCCTCAGAAAAAATATTGCAGAAAGTCCGTTACCAGACAGTCAGGCTTTGAATGAAGGTCTATCTATACTCAGGGATGCTGATTTACGCGAATCATTTGAAGCGTTATCAGTACCGATACAGGTAGTACTGGGCCAGCATGACAAGTTGGTGCCGCAGGAGATCAGCGAATATTTTTGTCAGCATGTAGCTGTGACACAGCTGGATATTATCAGTGGCGCCGGGCATGCGCCTTTTATTTCTCATCCACAGCAAACGGCTGAGTTGGTTAATCAATTTATACAGGCGCAACAGCTATGAGCCGAACAGAATCTTTACTGGATAAACGGCAAGTGCGCAGATCGTTTGATCGTGCAGCCATAAGCTATGAACAATCAGCTATCTTACAGCGTGAAGTTGTACAGCGTATGCTGGATCGTCTGGATTATATTCGAATAAAACCTGAGCGCATACTGGATGTGGGAGCAGGAACCGGTTTTGTCGGAGCCGGACTGACTAAATATTATTCGGGCGCATCTGTTTATGAACTCGATCTGTCGTTGCAGATGCTGAACCAGATACGCCAAAAACAACCCTGGTACAAGCGCTGGTTCGGCAAGCAGACACTTATATGTGCTGATGCAGAACAACTGCCAGTAAAAAGCCAGAGTGTCGATATCATTTTCTCCAGTCTAATGATTCAGTGGTGTAATAATATTGATGCTACTTTTGCAGAATTTTGTCGTGTATTAAAACCAGGTGGGTTACTTATGTTTACAACATTCGGTCCGGATACGCTTACTGAGCTTCGTCAAAGCTGGGCGCAAGTTGACAGCGAAGGCCATGTGAGCCAGTTTCTGGATATGCATGATGTGGGTGATGCATTGTTGCATGCGGGTTTGGCCGAGCCAGTAATGGATGCGGAAAATTTCACATTGAGGTATGAAAAAGTATCAGACCTGATGCGTGATCTGAAATCTATCGGCGCAACCAATGCGTTGCAAAAAAGAAGTCGTAGCCTGATGGGTAAACATGCATACAAAGCCATGCTATCGCATTACGAAACGATGCGGCGGTCTGAAAAATTACCGGCAACGTATGAGGTTGTTTATGGTCATGCGTGGAAAAGTGCCGACGCCGGATTTAATAAACGTGCCCGGGGTGTATCCGTTGAACTGGATCTTATGAAATGAAATTTGTGTATGTAGTTTTTATCAATGACTCTGGTATGAAGGAAAGGTGTGACGGGTGACGGTGCGAGGATATTTTGTAACAGGAACAGATACCGGTGTTGGCAAGACCTGCGTGAGCAGTGCGTTATTGTTAAAACTAAATCAGCAGGGTAAGAAGGCAGCGGGAATGAAGCCGGTAGCATCGGGATGTGATAAGACACCGGACGGCTTGAGAAATGCAGATGCCGAAAGCCTGATTAAATATTCAGGTATAAAGCTCAACTATGCAGATGTAAATCCATATGCCTTTGAAGCGGCTATAGCGCCTCACCTGGCCGCTGAAAAAATGGGTGAATCTATCTCCCTGGACATTATTCTGGCCGCATACGAACAGTTATCCAGACAGGTTAACTGTGTTGTAGTAGAGGGTGTTGGTGGCTGGCAGGTGCCTTTAAGTCATAATGAGACTATGGAAGACCTGGCTATAAGAATGAATTTGCCGGTGATCATGGTTGTCGGTATTCGACTGGGTTGTATTAATCATGCGCTGCTGACATATCAGGCTATCAAGGCTTCAGGTCTGGAATGTTGTGCGTGGATAGCCAATCAAATTGACCCGCAGATGTCTTGCATGGAAGAAAATATCACCGCCATCCATGATCGTCTGGATATCCCTTGCTGGGGGGTAATTCCGTGGGGTAGTGATGTCAGTGCAGAGTCTATTGTTGATAAGTTGATACAGCCACCTATATAAGCATTTAATTATATTGAAAGAATCTTTCGGGTCTGAATATAACGCGTCATTATTTCGAAAATGAACATTAATCCATTAAAAATATAATTAAACCATGCTTAACTCAAGCATTTATCCATGAAGAAAACTTATACCTAAGTACTTCGGTCGGGTATCTATTTTGGCTTAATAAGTTGTTTTCATTAGTATTTATAAAACTTATACTTGCTTAGGTCATTAATACTTAAGAAAACAGTAATAAACTAACATAAATTGAAATTATACCCTGAAACCCCAAATTTAATTGCGACATGTTGTCGCATGGGGTAGCATCTGCACCCATTGTGGTAAATCTGTGTAATGTTTTTACAGATAGGGTATGAATTATCGCAACAGGCAGGTACTTGTCCCTGCCTTTTGTCAGGTGTTTGTGGAACTTTAATATAGACCACCTGGTACTACTTAAATTAAGATTCCTGGCTTTAGAGGCAGGAATTCAAGAGGATGGAGATGGTTTGGTGTCAGCCTGGTATGCAAACAGTTTTAGTGTGACCGGGTGGATTCAGGCTATATAAAATAAAAGCAGTGTTGTGTGCCTTATCTGACGGCCACCCGGTGGAATTCAGATTGGGGCGCAGGCTAGGAAGCTGCGAGATAAATTAATAGCCTTGTTGATTAAGGCTTAAAACAATAAACATTAAAACTGAGGAGTTAGAACGGCATGTCGTTTAAGCATAATAAAATAATGACAAAAGGCCTGGTTCTATTAGGTTTGTGGGCAGGGCTGATCAGTCAGTCATTCGCTGAATACAAACTTAATTTCCAGGAGCCAGTCAACGAGGTTGGTCGCGAAATCTTTGATCTGCATATGCTGGTCTTATGGATTTGCGTTGTCATCGGTGTAGTTGTTTTCGGGATGATGATTTATTCAATCATTGTTCATCGGAAAGACAAAGGTGCTGTGGCATCTGACTTTCATGAAAGCTCAACCGTTGAAATATTGTGGACAGTTGTCCCGTTCATTATTCTGATTGCCGTTGCGGTACCCGCAACCTCTACACTGCTTAAGATTGAAGATACCAGTAAAGCTGATATCACGATCAAGGTGACGGGCCTGCAGTGGAAGTGGAAATATGATTATGGAGATGGTGTGAGTTATATCAGTTCTCTCCGCGCAGATCATAATAAAGCACGTAAACGAGATTCAGGCGTCGATGTAACCAAAATCAAAAATTATCTGCTTGAAGTAGATAATGAGCTGGTTATTCCTGTCAATAAAAAGGTTCGCTTTCTGGTCACGTCAGATGACGTAATTCATTCTTTCTGGGTTCCCGCCTTTGCAGTCAAAAAAGACGCGATTCCGGGTTACGTAAATGAAACCTGGACGATGTCAGAAAAACTTGGTGTTTTCCGTGGTCAGTGCGCCGAGTTATGCGGACAGGATCATGCCTTTATGCCAATCGTTGTTCGTGTTGTCAGTGATGCGGATTACAAGACATGGCTGGCGAAAAAGAAGCTGGCTGCAGATGCTGCGGCAGCAGAAGCGTCATCTAACAAGGTCTGGAGTAAAGACGAACTGATGGCGAAAGGTAAAGCAATTTACACAGGTAAAGGTGGTTGTTTTGGTTGTCATGGTGCAGCGGGTGAAGGCGTGGCAACATTCCCGGCACTGGCGGGCAGCGCGATAGCGAAAGGTCCTGCAGCGGATCACCTGAAGATTGTTGTTAGCGGAAAAGCGGGTACAGCGATGGCTGCATACGGTAACCAGCTGAATGATCTTGAACTGGCAGCTGTTATTACCTATGAACGTAATTCCTGGGGTAACAATGCCTCTATCGTACAACCGGCTGACGTAAAGGCCAGTCGCTAACGCGAGTGTGGAGGATAATAAAATGAGTGAAACAATGACACACGATGCACATCACGAAGAACATCCTACGGGTATCAAACGTTGGTTGTTTACAACTAACCATAAAGATATCGGTACTCTTTATCTCTGGTTCAGCTTTATTATGTTTATGCTGGCAGGCACCATGGCACTGGTTATTCGTGCCGAGTTATTCCAGCCTGGTATACAGATAGTTGATCCAAACTTTTTTAACATGATGACCACGTTACATGGCCTGATCATGGTATTTGGCGCAATTATGCCAGCCTTTGTTGGTCTGGCTAACTGGCAGGTGCCTATGATGATCGGTGCGCCTGATATGGCGCTGCCTCGTATGAATAACTGGAGCTTCTGGATTCTGCCAGCTGCAGCAACCTTACTGGTTGCGCCTATGTTCATGGGTGGTGACTTTATGTCAGGTCAGGGTCCGGCATTTGGCTGGACTTTCTATGAGCCTCTTTCCGGTCAATATGACAAGCTGGCATTTTTTGTATTTGCAGTTCACTTGCTGGGTTTCTCATCCATTATGGGTTCTATCAACATTATTGCAACGATCCTTAATATGCGTGCTCCAGGCATGACATTGATGAAAATGCCATTGTTCGTATGGACATGGTTGATCACTGCATTCCTGTTAATAGCTGTTATGCCAGTACTGGCAGGTGCAGTGACTATGATGTTGACAGATAAATACTTCGGCACCAGCTTCTTCGCTGCTGCCGGTGGTGGTGATCCGGTACTGTTCCAGCATGTATTCTGGTTCTTTGGTCACCCTGAAGTCTATATTATGATCCTGCCTGCCTTTGGTGTTATCTCTCAGATAATTCCAACGTTTGCACGCAAACCACTGTTTGGTTATGCATCAATGGTATATGCATCTGCATCTATCGCATTCCTGTCATTCATAGTATGGGCGCATCATATGTTCACTGTCGGTATGCCAGTAGCAGGTGAGCTGTACTTCATGTATGCGACCGTTATGATTGCGGTACCCACAGGGGTTAAGGTGTTTAACTGGGCAACCACGATGTGGAAAGGCTCGATGACATTTGAAACACCGATGTTATGGGCAATAGGCACCGTGTTTATGTTTACACTGGGTGGTTTCACCGGGCTGATGTTAGGTGTTGCTCCGGCTGACTTCCAGTATCACGATACCTATTTTGTAGTGGCGCATTTCCACTATGTACTGGTGTCTGGTGCACTGTACGGAATCATCGCAGGTGTTATGTACTGGCTGCCCAAGTGGACAGGAAATATGTACAGCGAAAAACTGGGTAAAACGCATTTCTGGTTAACCATGATTTCAATGAACATTACTTTCTTCCCAATGCACTTTACTGGTCTGGCGGGTATGCCACGTCGATACTCTGATTATCCATTACAGTTTGCGGACTTTAATATGATCTCAAGTGTTGGCGCATACATCTTTGGATTCTCTCAGTTGATCATGCTGGTTCTGATCATCAAGTGCATCAAGGGTGGCAAGAAAGCGACTGATGAAGTCTGGGAAGGAGCAGAAGGTCTTGAGTGGACCCTGCCTTCTCCAGCGCCATATCATAGCTTTAATACTGCACCTGAAGTTAAGTAATAGCAGAGGCAGGTTTACCCCACTTTGGTGTGGGGTAACCTGAAAAAGATATGAATGAAGTAGAAGCGTCAGTAGAACAAAAACGTAAGGCTAAAAGGACAGTATTTATTTTAGTCGCCGTTGTTGTTCTCATTTATGCGGGTTATTTCTATTTGCAGGCAACACGATAAGTGATTGACAAGGATATCCAGGCAGCAAACAGAAAAACAGTACGTAAAACTATTGTTGTAGTCATAAGTATGTTTGCGTTCGGGTATCTGGTATTGCCGCAGTTGTATACGTTAATTTGCGATGCCTTTGGTCTCAATGGTCAGGCAGAGCAAGTAGACAAAATAGCCGCGGGCTCGGTGAAGGTAGACAAGAGCCGATTGATAACAGTACGTTTTAGTTCGATTATTAATAGTCGTTTACCCTGGGGTTTTGAACCTGAAATAAAACAGATAAAGCTTCATCCAGGTGAGTTAAAGCGAGCAAACTATCTGGTAAAAAACTTGTCCGGATCAGATATTGTAGGGCAGGCAATTTATAGTGTGACACCTGTAGAAGCGGCTCGATACTTTAAAAAGACAGAGTGTTTCTGTTTTAAGCAGCAGAAACTGAAGTCAGGTGAAAGCAAGACAATGCCTGTGGTATTTTTGCTAGAGCCTGATCTGCCAAAAAATATTTCGACAGTAACATTGTCGTATACATTTTTTCGAGCAGATAAATATGCGAACAAGAAATAGAAAATAGTTAACGTAAAATTAAAGCATTTAAATTTTAATAATATTAATATAAACGAGAGAGAGGGGTAACTATGTCTAGTACACATGGTGGATATTACGTCCCACAACCCAGTCACTGGCCGGTTATTGGTTCTATAGGCTTGTTATTGACAACGGGTGGCTTTGCTATGGCTCTACCGACCAAAGCTGGCGATCCAATGGGAAGTTTGACAATTATGTTTGTCGGTTTTGCAATTCTGGCTTTTATGTTGTTTGGCTGGTTTGGAACTGTCATTAAGGAAAGCGAAGGTGGGCTCTATAATGCACAGGTGGATCGTTCGTTCCGCATGGGTATGTCATGGTTTATTTTCTCGGAAGTTATGTTTTTTGCAGCTTTCTTTGGGGCGCTGTACTACATCAGGATATTTTCAGATCCCTGGTTAGGTGGTGCAGGTAATAACCTGAGTACTCATGAATGGCTTTATCCTCAGTATACTTCTACCTGGCCGACTAATGGTCCTGGTAATCTGGGTGGTGATTTCAGACCTATGGAGGCCTGGGGAATCCCGGCAATCAATACCCTGATCCTGTTAAGTTCCGGTGTTACAGTCACCTGGGCTCACTGGGGTTTGAAAAAGAATAATCGCGCACAATTGATAATGGGCCTTATGGCTACTGTTGTGCTCGGTTTCGTATTCGTTGGTTTGCAAGCCTATGAATATATGGAAGCCTATCATGAGTATGGATTGAAGCTGACTACAGGTGCATATGGAAGTACCTTCTTTATGCTGACCGGTTTTCATGGTCTGCATGTAAGCATTGGCGCGATCATGTTACTGGTAGTTATGTTACGTAGTATGAAAGGTCACTTTAGCGAAGAAAATCATTTTGCTTTTGAAGCGGCCGCCTGGTACTGGCATTTTGTTGATGTCGTATGGCTGGGCTTGTTTATCTTTGTATACTGGTTGATCTAGATTATACAAGGTGAAAAAAACGCCGCTTTAACAGAGCGGCGTTTTTTTATGGGTGTGCATTTATATAAATAATTTATTATTTTGTCGGGTAGACACCGTGGGGTTCAATCAGGCCGGTAGCAGCGCCAATAAAAAGCAAGGCAAACAGCGCAACCGAGATTCCGATACGCCAGGTCAGTGCCTTGACAGCCCTGTCAGATTTTCCCTTATCCTTCATCATGTAATACATGCCTGAAAACAACGCTGAAATAATAACCAGAAGTAAGATAATTACCAGGATTTTAAACATAGTTTTGTGCCATAGATATTGCGGTATAATTATGCTGATTATACCAAACTATGAGATTTAATAGTATTAATAGCCGGAGTGATAACAGACGATGCGGATAGGAAAATATAACTTCAGGCCGACCTGGTTTTTGAGCATAATGGCTGTGGCGTTAGTAGTAGTTGCATTGATATTGGCGAACTGGCAGTTCAATCGCGCTGATCAGAAGCGTTTAATAGAACACAAGCGTGCATTGAATTCATCACAGGATAAAATACGTTTGAGCAAGCGAGATACAGACGTAGATGCGTTGTTGTATCGGGATGCTGAAGTCGTTGGTCAGTATGATCTCATGCAACAATTTTTACTGGAAAACCAGAAGTATAAAGGCGTGCCTGGTTACCATGTGTTTACACCTTTCAGGCTAAAAGGGACGGATGTCTGGATTTTGATAAACAGGGGTTGGGTAAAACAAGGGCAGGATCGAAAATTTTTACCGCCGTTAAAAGCTGAGACAGGTATCGTTAGTTTAGAAGGCAAAATAGAAAATGTGCCGGGGATAGGTATGAAAATGGGTGAACCCGGCCAGCGTGATGGCGTCTGGCCAAAGCGTGTCACCTATATTGAGTTGCCATGGATAGAAGTCGAAACCAAATATCATTACCTGCCTTATGTTTTATATCAGACAAAAGGAAAGGACTTTGGCCTGGTTCGGGACTGGAAACAGCGTTTTGAAGCAAAAGAGCGGATGACGCCGGAAAAACATACGGGTTATGCGGTACAATGGCTGTCGCTGGGATTATTGGTGATTATTATGTTTCTGGTTTTATCACTTAAGAAAATAAAACAAGATCAGATATCAGGAGTTAAGCAAGGTGAATGAAAGAGCTATAAACAAAACATTTTGGCAGCGAGCAACAGTTCCCATGCTGGTTTTATTGATAATTGCGCCGATGGTAGCAGCCTGGGTGATGTATAAATATTATCCTGATATGGTTCGAACGCTGGGTACATCAAATTATGGAGAGTTTATTATCCCGATCAAGGAAGTGAGTATTGAGGGACTAAAAGATATTGATGGCAAGGTGATGCGCAATAGTTATTTTAGTAAAAACTGGACTTATGTTTATATCCAGTCAAGTGCATGCGATAAAGACTGTCTTGGTCATTTGCGCTTGTTAAAGAATGTGCGTTTAACGCAGGGTAAAGAGATATTTCGTTTACGACGACTTTTTGTGATTTCAAAAGACGTTGTAAACGATCAACTAAAAGAAAACCTGAAGGCTTATCCTGGCATGCAGACGATAGTTCTGGATATGAAATCTGTACAGGCCAGGCAGTTTCTGAAATCGTTCAGCTTTAAGAATAATGCAACGCCGGAAATATTGAAGTCTGTATATGTTATAGATCCTGTCGGAATGTTAATGATGTATTACAAGGATAATAAAGAGATTCTGAAGGAAGGTAAGGAAATGCAGAGGGATATGTCCAAGCTGATGCGCAATAGTCAGTTAAGAAAGTAATTAATCAAGAGATATCAGTATGAGTGCTAATGCAGTAAAGTGGTCAGAATATTATGAGCTGACGAAGCCAAAAGTCGTCATGTTGCTGGTGTTTACAGCCGTTGTTGGGATGTTTCTGGCTGTCCCCGGAATGGTGCCCTGGCAACCTCTGGTATTTGGATCTATTGGCATAGCGTTAGCGTCGGCTTCAGCTGCAGCCATTAATCAGGTTGTTGATCAGAAAGTTGATCAGGTCATGGCCAGAACCAAAAACCGGCCATTACCACAAGGAAGTATGCCGATGCGAAATGCGCTGATCTTTGCCATTGTCATCGGCGTGCTGGGAATTGGTATTTTGTGGTTTCTGGTGAACCATCTTACAGCATGGTTGACGCTGTTATCATTGATTGGCTACGCAATTATTTACACTATGTACCTGAAGCGTGCAACGCCTCAGAATATCGTTATTGGAGGTGCCGCGGGTGCAGCGCCTCCTGTTCTTGGCTGGGTCGCTGTTACCGGACAGGTAGATCCTAACTCGCTGCTATTATTTTTGATTATCTTTGTATGGACACCGCCTCATTTCTGGGCATTAGCAATTCATCGTCGTGATGAGTATGCCAAAGTTGAAATCCCCATGCTTCCTGTAACACACGGAATCAAATTCACTCAACTTCAGGTTTTGTTGTATACCATCCTCTTGCTGGTGGTTAGTGTCCTGCCTTTTGTCACCAGGATGAGCGGGGTATTTTATCTGGGTGGTGCATTAGCCCTGGGCATTGGTTTTTTATATTACGCAATATTAATGATGAAAGCCCAGGACAGTAAAATAGCAATGAAAACGTTTGGATTTTCTATTATATATTTGATGGGTATTTTTGCATTTTTACTGGTCGATCACTATATTCCATTATTACAGCTTTGGATCAGTCAATAATATCTTATATATTTTTTTCGTAATCTCACCCGTTTAAAGGTAAGCGCAGGTAATTATTTGCGCTAGCTTTATTTTACGCTGCGAGCAGACCGCGGCATATTAGCTAAATTACGTCGGCTATGATTTCACGATTCCTCATGTGTGCAGCTTTCTTGTTGTGTTTAATTGTCAGGCAAATTCCAGGTGGCCGCAATTTTCTAAAAAAGGTCTACACTTACGTTCAAGTTTATATTTATTTATCCGTTGTAATAACTGCTGGCAAGGATAGCGATAGCGTTTATGCTTGAAATAACACACATCAGTATATTATAATATACGACTATTTACTAAATCATTCATTTAGTTATTGAATAATATGGATATTTTTCAAGCATCTTGATTTCCTGTAGAGCACAGACTTTGTGTTTTGCGTGCATGAGGCTGGGATATTCACCTTTCAGGCGTTATTTCAGGACAGGCATCTATTCGTTACCTGTATAGATAGTCTTGCAACCAAAAAAATGAGGCGAGAATAATGGCACACGCAATTGCTTCCAGTGAGCAATATAATTTTGAAATTGTGCGTAAATTTGCACTGATGTCCCTGGTCTGGGGCTTGCTGGGTATGTCTGTCGGGGTTTATATAGCGTCCGAACTGGCATTTCCATTCCTGAACTTTGACATTCCCGAAATTACTTTTGGTCGTTTGCGTCCGGTGCATACAACGATGGTTATTTTTGGATTTGGTGGTAGTGCATTGTTTGCAACATCCTATTATGTGGTGCAACGAACCTGTCAGGCTCGACTGTTCAGTGACAGCCTGGCGACGTTTACTTTTTGGGGTTGGCAGGCGATTGTCCTGCTGGGTTCTCTCAGTTATATGTTTGGTTATTCACAGGGCCGTGAATACGCAGAATTTGAATGGCCGATTGATATTTTGATTACGATAGTCTGGGTTAGCTATGCTGCGCTGTTTATTCAGGTAATCCGCGAGCGTAGTCAGCCACATATTTATGTTGCTAACTGGTTTTATCTGGCTTTTATTCTGGTAACTGCCATTCTTCATATATTTAATAACCTGGCGATGCCTGTTGGCTTATTCAGTCTGAAATCCTATAGTGCTTTTTCCGGTGTGCAGGATGCTATGACACAGTGGTGGTATGGGCATAATGCAGTAGGTTTCTTTTTAACCGCTGCATTTCTGGGAATGATGTATTACTTTGTGCCTAAACAGGCAGGGCGCCCGGTATATTCCTATCGATTATCTATAATCCATTTCTGGGCACTGGTAT
>Ga0316206_1000937_pt1 | contig 30984 bp, 30 predicted proteins | sample 6monthpyrite_MG_FD_204942 | JGI IMG/M metagenome (GOLD analysis project Ga0316206, IMG submission 204942) | Microbial mat bacterial communities from mineral coupon in-situ incubated in ocean water Damariscotta River, Maine, United States -... | ecosystem: Environmental > Aquatic > Marine >... | reverse complement strand
ACCCAAGCAAAGCAAGCAACCTGCAGGGCAAGGCGCACTTAACTAGCGATCCACAAATAAATCTTTCTAAGAGTGGTCGCACTATTCCTATCGAGGTGAGGCGAGGGGCGCTGGCGCGGGCGGATTTTAAATGCGAAAATTGTTCCTCGACATTTGCCTTGCAATTTGAGCATCGAATTCCGGTCGCGCTCGGTGGGCGCAGTACTGCTGAGAACACATTACTGCTGTGCAGAAATTTTAATTTTCGCGAGGGCCTCAAGATTTTTGGGGTGGCGGGGATGGGGGCGCGCTAGCGCTTACTATTACCCATATCTTTTTTTTATTCCGAGTTTTAAAGATCACATTTTAAAGATAAGCGATTAAAAGGTAGGTCTATGATGGTTACTTCATCATATTATAATAAGCCTTCTACATCGATACTTCAGCAATCAACAAAGTGGGCGAAAACTAAAGGGGCCTATCGTTTTTTTTAAAAAGATATTGTTCATTATGATGATTAGGAACGCAAACTTATTAACTTGCCGATTTTACGCCAAGATGAATGGAAGATTGGATGTTAAATCGGCAAGTTAATAAGTTCACATTCCTTACTTTCGCTGTCGTCAGAAAAAATAGTTGAGCGGGCCTCTGCATATCCATTTATACTAAGAATTCACGATACATCGATCATAAGTTACAATGGACATGCAAAAGATAATGAAATGGGAAGGACAAGTGATAAAAAAGGGAAATGGAAGTATTCAAAAAAAGATGGAGAGAAAAAAGTTTTAGAGTTAAAGGTAAATAAGGGTGAACTAAATCTTTACCAGGCCATACTTTGGATTGAAAAATTAAGCGGTCACCTTTTTTTGTAGGGTGAAAATTTAAATTAATCTAACGTAAGTAAAAATGAATTATCAAAAAAAATTTCTTTTAAATTTATATGCGAAATATCAACTCGCAACGCTTAAAGGTATGCAAAACTTGCCTATAGGATGCGAGCGTGTTGCTCGCCTATTGCATGCCGAAAAACTAGGATGGACGTTAGTCTCCTGCAGTTTAACTTTATTTATGTCTGAATATTTTTATGGGTTATTGTCAGCGCTAGCGCGGAGGAGATAACAAAGGAGCTGACCTTGCATGCGGACCCAATGACAAAGGTCGTTGAGTTTATTGGGCATTTTTACATATCTGCTGTTGAGACGCCGTTCATTTTTGTTCGTGCGACACCATTATTTGCCAATTCCCTATTGTGAATTATAAGTTCATCAATTAAGGTGAGTTTCGTTCCACTCTCCTTAAAGATTGTATAGAGATCTCTGAGAGATGTGATTAAAAGATCATCCCGTGTTACAGCGACTTTGTTCAACTCTCCCACCATTTTGATGTCGTTCACTAGACTTTCTTTGGATTTTTTAAATAATTCTTTAAATTCTGAAATATTTATAGTTTCACTTTTTTCAATAATCAATTGGACTTTTGACAGGCTGACATCGAGGTTGCGAGAAATTTTATTAAATTTTTCCATTTCCTCTTCAAGGTTTTGAGATTCTTTACGTACATTTTCTAAAATCTTACTCATTCTTTGAGGAGTCATATCTTTAGTTTTCTGAAGCACCAACGATTGCTCTACCACTTGCGATAATTTCGCTCTATAGTTATTGAAATTATTTTTTAGATTTTTAAAATCGTCTCTTACCAGGGCAACTGACTTAAACGCTTTTGAATTTTCATGTATCGCCTCAATTGCCATTTCCGTTTGGCCAATAAGCTTACCTTCATTTTGATGTAGAGATTTACTAAAGTTGGCAGTATTATTAAAAATACTATCTATTTCATTTCTTAATTCGACAATGGTGACAATATTTTTCTTAACAAAATCAAACCGTTTCACGGTTTCGTTATAAAGTTTATTTTTATCATTAAAAACAATTTTTAAATCATCTAATAATTTAAGTTGGTCATAGAGTTCGTTTTCCAATCTTTCGACCTCATTTAACATACCCATTTTTTGTTGAGTAATAAAGTCACCAAATTTATTAAATTTTTGGTAGAGATTCTCAATGCCAGCTATTGTAAAGTCAGACTTAATTTTATTTTTAAAAGCTACATTAAATTGCCCTATACTTAATGCCTCTATAGATCTAGCGATTGGCCCAACAATAGATTTGGTTTGATTCGCAATGGTTTCTTCCAATGAACGCAACGGATAAAAGAAGATCATGATACGTTGTTGGCCGCCATACTCAACCGGCGAAACGTACATTTCATATGGTAATGATTCACCATTTTCATCCGTTCTAACTTGAATCTGATAAATACCAGCGATTTGTTCATTAAGCGCAAGTAAAACAGGATCGTCTTCGCCTAAATTTGTGAATCGTTGTAGATAATCCCAAGTCATTAGCTTATTATGACCCCGATAATTTTCTAAATTCCAATTTTCATAAAACAGTGAATTCGCCCAAACAACGTTGAGGTTTGAATCTAATAATAAGGAAGAAAATGGAATGGCTTCCTGAAAAACGGTTCCAAAGCTCATCCGTTGGTGAATATAATCGCGTAGCTTATCAAAGTCACTTTGAAACTTGCTAGAAAGCTCATTTTTCCAGCGTGTATCATATGGAATAATACCTTCTCTAACTGCAGATAAAATAAAGTCTTCTAAATTTCTTGTATTTTTCCTTTGAATCATTTTATGTAGGGAATGCCCTATGATCAAGCTTAATAAGATAAATACCATCATTGCGCCAAAACCAAGAAGCATTCTTTTTGAGTTTTTTTCAAATTGAATTTTAGTAAAAGAAACTGCCGGTTCAATTACTTTTATCCAATTTTTATAACTAATTTCGAGTAATTTATATTCGCCATAAAAACTTTTTAATTTGACAAGATAATTGCCAATCATCTTTAACTCTGTGTCGAGATCTATAACCTTCGTGAGAATAATACTTTTTTTAGCTTCAGAAAGTACTGATCCTTCAGTAACTTTTTTCATTAACCGAATATCTTTCTGAACACCTCCAAGAATCGATTGAATTTTCTTATAACGGAAAAATCCTTTTGTTTTGGCCTTACCCGGCGATACTTTTGCAATAATACGATTGCTCATGCGGGTGAGTGTTTTCCATCTATTCTCAATAGTAAATTTATTAAACTCGTTCACTTTATTACTAAATACATTTAATATTGTCGAAAGCTCAGTAAATGATAATAACCCGTTAATAGAGCGTTCTGTTGCACTAAATGATTTAGATAGATCGTAAAATTCTGGTAATTTTTTAGTTTTATTAATTTGATTTAATTCTTTTTTTAGATGTTTTAAAGAAGACAATGACTCACGCACTTTATCATTATTAACTAAAACTTTTATATGTTGAACCTCGTTCTTTTTTTTAATCGAATCTAATTTTGCAGTGGCTTCAAAGACTTCACTAATATTTGAAACATTGACAGCGCCATTGTTCCAAAAATAATAAAACCCACCACTTAGGCCAGCTATAAGAAGTGAAAGGACAATAAAATAATAACTATAAATACTTTTAATGAAATTTGTCTTATTCATATCAACCTTAGATTTTTGTTAATTTGTTTAGGAAGTATATGACGAAAACGGTTTAGACATTGTCAACTTCATGTTTTGGTCGTTTATTCACTTCCTGTGTTAACCATAAAGGAATAAATTCCTCCTAGGAAATCATATCATAAAACAAGGTCTTTTTGAAAGTTAAGAAAAAACAGAATAAAAGCAGACTATTTTTGTTATTAAAAACATTTAGCTAGCAATATCTTCTGGCGAGTCAAATATATTTTTCAGCTTATGCCGAAGTTTTAGAATTGCCTGTGTATGCAGCTGAGAGACTCTTGACTCCGTAACATCCAATACCTGACCAATACCCTTCAGGTTTAAATCTTCGTAATAATAAAGAGAGAGAACTAGTCTTTGCTTCTCTGGGAGAGACTTAATTCCCTCTTTTATTTTATCACGAGAATTTTTATAACTGACAGCAGAGAAAGGATTTGCCGAACGACTATTTTCCATTATCCCGGCAATAAGTCTTTTATCCCCTCTATTGAAAGACGCAGAGTCATCAATATTAAGTAAAGAAACAGACTTGGCCTTATTTAAAAGGTCATGAAATTCCTCTTGATTGCATTTAAGCTCTTTACACATTTCTTCATCTGTAGCCGCTCTTCCAAACGTGGCTTCTAATTTAGCGTAGGCCTTTTCAACAATCTTCGCCTTTTCTCTGATTGACCTTGGCACCCAATCTTGAGCTCTCAATTCATCTAAAATAGAACCTCTAATGCGAAACTCTGCATAGGTTTTAAATTTATTGTCCCTAGTCGGGTCAAATTTTGTAATGGCATCCATTAACCCAATAACGCCACAAGATATAAGGTCATCTAACTCAATATTTGATGGCAACCTCGATGCAATTTTTTGAGCAATGAATTTAACTAATGGCGCGTACTCCACAATAATTTCATCTTTAACTTGTGGGTTTAGTGTACAGCGATAATCTTTCAAATTTTTGAGTTTTTTGGAGAGAGATGACATTTTATATGCTCCTTAGCTTAGGGTTTTAAGAACTTCCTGTTCACGATTTTTTAATAAACCGCCCCCCTCATATAAATGAGGTTCCCCTCCCTCTTCGTAAAACTTTTTAAGCACTTTAATAATTTTTCTATCTATTTCCGTATGACCATTTTTTGCCATAAGACTATCAAATTTATCACCTATTAAATTAATATTTTCTATGCCACATAATATTTTTAGGCGACAATTCAAGAAATGATCTACTGTTTCGCTAAGGCTTTTAATAATTCGTTTGTATTGACTTGAGCCATCAACTTTATTTACCAGCAAATGAAAATTTTTAATTCCATATTTATTTTTTAATATTTTAATTAGTGAGTATGAATCAGTAATAGAAGATTTGTCGGGGGTAACAATAACAAAACGAAAGTCTGTGTAGGCGTTTAAAATCAAATTCTCACGCCCTATCCCAGCAGGACTGTCTAGCAAGATATAGTCATACTCTAACTCATGTTCATTAATAATATTTATAATAATTTTTTCGAATGCAATATTTCTATTAACAAAATCGATATTACCATTACAACCTGACAGGAGATGAAAGTTATTCTCTTTATAAAGACATTTATCAAACGGCTTTTCATTTGAAATGAATGCATAAAAATTGTTGCTCACTGGTAAATTTAATTTTATGAATGTATTAGAAAGATTATAATCGCAGTCAAGGACCAGAACACGATGGCCAGCATGTGCTAAAGCTTTGCCAAACTTTATGGTGAGCGATGTTTTCCCAACGCCACCTTTCCCGCTAGTGATTGATATTGTTTTAGCTTTTACTATTGAGCGTACTTCTGATCTTCCGTCCTCAAATCTGTTTTGAGAACGCAACCAATCCTGGGTTCGAGATAAAGACATCCTGTCTCCTATTATATTTATTATTAATACTATAGCTGGAATATTCCGGCCAAAATCCTCTCTGCTGTTGCGCCCTCAATATCATCTGGAATAACTCTTCCCGTTCCGAAAAAAACAAAAGGCATACTTTCTGTAAATTCATATAAATTAAATAACGCTCCAAAGTTCAAACATAAATCAAGCTGGCTTAAAATAATTCCCTGGGAAATTGATTTGTATTGATTTAATATCTTTTTATTATACAACTCAGAGTGGATTGCTGATAAGCAGGTTAAAACTTCTGTATTTTCAAAAGACCTACTAACGTCTTCTATAAATTGCTTGATTTCATTAACTTCTTTATTTAAATTTTGAAAATCAATAAAAACTGTTTTCTTCCTTTCTTTTGCTTTTCTTATTTCACTAATAACTTGTGGGATTGTTTCGACTTCTACAATCTGTAGATTAAAAACCTTTTGGGTGAACTGACTAGGAGATTCATTTAAGCTGCGCCTAATGACTATACAATTTGGCTTTAACGTTGCAAGTTTCAAGGCCATACTCGATTGACCACAGGATATATCTGAAAGTAATATGGTTATTGCTGAATCTTTTTCCTCATTAATTTTAGAGAACAGCGGCATTCCTACGTTTAAAACTTCGACCATTTCTCTCAAAGCAAATTCATAAACAAGATCAGGATTGTCTAACTCTTCTTGTGAAAATTCAAATAACGCTTTTTTTAAAACTTTTTGAATAAATCCATCATTAACATCGAGACTTTTTAGTGTTGATCTTAACTGAAATATTCCAGAAGCTTCCTTCTTTTCAAAACTTTCTAAATTTTTTGTAAGCTCAAAAAATTTAACCTCTAACTGATCTAATTTTCTTTGGAGATTTCCGTTTCCACTGATGTTTTCTTGTTTTTCTAACAAGTTCAATTTATCATTTTTAGGTATGCTCATCTCCACAACAGGTTTTTCTTCTCTTAGAAATCTTTCATCATTTTTTATATTAATTTCATCATTTAAAAATGAATCTAGATCAATCCCGTCATCTGTTCTTTTTTCTTGTTTATTGACCGCACCCTCGGATGTACTATTAACTTTTTTATTCAAGCCAATGTTTCCATAAGTTGATATTTTTGCAGAACTATTTTCAGCATGAAGAGCTATATCGTTAGAAATAGTAGAAGATGCATTAGCGTAAAAAAGATCTTTTTGATCATTATTTAATACATCATCTACTTTTATTTTATCAGTGTAATTTTTCTCAGAGATTGCAGCAGTTATCTCTATTTTCTTTTTTTTAAAAGCACCCTTTAAGCCCTTATTTGAAACTGTCTTGAGAATTATGGCATCAGGTCCTAACTCTCTTTTAATTTCCTTTAAGGCTTCATCTAGTGAATCTGCTTCAAATTTTCTTACATACATACTATAACCTCACCGTCCCTAAAGACCTAACATTTGCATCAGGACTTAGTTCGTTATGACTAACCACAATTAAATTAGGTATAAATTTTTCTGTCAAGCGCTTAAAATGATTTCTTATAACAGGTGAACAAAGTATAACCATTTTTTCACCCATTTTCGTCGCCTCGTCTATTTTTTCATTAAGACTGGCCAAAATATTTTGAGTTACCTTTGGATCGAGTGAAAGCTGCTGCCCCTGCTCAGTTTGTACAATATTTTTTGCAATTGACTCTTCTATTCCTCTATCCAAAGTAAAGAGAGGAATATCACCAGTTTCATTTTTAATACCTTCAGTGATCGATCTATATAATGACTGTCGAACAACCTCAGTTAATGAGTCTGGTTCTTTTACAGCGCCGCCATATTCAGCTAAACTTTCTAAAATAGTGCGTAAATCTCTTATTGAAATCCCTTCTCTCAATAGGTTTTGTAAAACCTTTAAAACAATACCAAGAGTTAATATGTCGGGAATTAAATCGGCAACAATTTTTGGGTGATTTTCTTTAAAATTGTCTATGATACGTACAAGTTCTTGACGACCAAATAATTCATGCAAATTGGTTTTAAGTATCTCTGTTATATGAGTTGCCATGACAGTAGATAGATCGACAACAGTATAGCCATTATATTGAGCATCATCTTTTTGTTCCTCGGTAATCCAAACTGCTGGCAGTCCGAATACAGGCTCAACAGTTTCAAGCCCCTCTATTTTTTCAATAACCGAACCGGGATCCATTGCTAAAAAATGATCGGCAAGGAGCTCTCCTTTTGCAATATCCATTCCTTTGATTTTTAAATGATACTCTCCAGGCTTAAGTTCCAAATTATCTTTGATCCTTATTGAGGGGATGATAACTCCCCAGTCTAAAGCAAATTGTTTCCTAATATGAGTTATTCTTTCCAGTAAATCACCATTTTGTTCAGCATCTACTAAATTGATAAGTCCATAACCAACCTCTAACTCAACAAGTTCTAGAGTTAAAAGATCTTCCAATGTATCAGGCCGAGCTTTTTTATCTTCATCTTTACTTAACAATGCTGTGCTCACTTCAAGCTCATTAATTTTTTCAAGCTTCCAGGCCACCGCTAAAAGGACAAACCCAATCGTGACAAATGGCGTTTTCGGTAAACCTGGAATCATTGAAAAAATAAAAAGTACACAAGAAGAAATATAAACAGCTTTTGGGTGCAGTTTAAATTGTTTACCAATCTGTTCCCCGAGCGCATTATCATCTGTATTTCTAGTAGCAATAATACCCGCGGCCAAGGATATGATCAGCGCAGGAATTTGTGCGACTAACCCATCTCCGATTGTGAGTAGAGTAAAAATCTGAGCAGCATCTGCAAAACTCATATTATTTTGTACCACCCCAACAATAATCCCCCCTATTACATTAATAAATGTAATGAGTATCCCTGCAATGGCATCACCTCGAACAAATTTCGAAGCACCATCCATAGAACCATAAAAATCCGCTTCAGAGCCAATCTCTCTACGTCTGGTCTTTGCTTCAATGTCGTTAATTAAACCAGCATTTAAATCGGCATCGATGGCCATTTGTTTTCCTGGCATAGCATCTAATGTAAAACGTGCAGCGACCTCTGCGACTCTACCAGCACCTTTCGTAATAACCATAAAATTAATAATGACAAAAATAGTGAAAATAATAATCCCGACGACATAATTCCCTTCTGTTAAAAAATCTCCAAAAGAGCGAATAATTTCCCCTGCCGCAGCAGTCCCATCGCTTCCCCCGTGGCCAAGAATATTTCGAGTTGAAGCAACGTTTAATGTTAACCTGAACAAAGTCATAATTAATAAAACAGTGGGAAATGTAGAAAAGTCTAATGGTTTTTTAGCATAGACAGAGACCAAAAGAATAATCACTGAAATAGACATGGTTAATGCCAAAAATAAATCCAACAAAAATGGCGGAATTGGCACTACCATAACGCTTAAGATAATCATTAAACCAATCGCGATTGTCAGATCAGAATTTAGCGAGATACTTTTAATTTTTTTTATAATTTCATTCATATTTAATCTCGTTTTAAGACTCTAAAGCTTTCGCTTTTTTCTTCAATTTATAAACAAAGGCCAAGACCTCCGCGACAGCTTTATACAAATCTCTAGGGATCACTCCACCTACCTTAACCGATTTATATATTGACCTTGCCAAAGGAACGTTCTCAACCAATGGGATATTATGTTCTTTCGCCAACTTTCTAATTTGAAAGGCCATGTGATCAGCACCCTTACCTATAACAATAGGTGAAATCATTGTTTGCGTATCATATTTCAGCGCAATACTAATATGCGTTGGATTTGTCACAATAACATCAGCCGTTGGAATGTCGGCCATCATTCTCTTTTGCGCCATCTCCCTCTGCACCATCTTAATTCTTTGTTTTAATTCAGGTGAACCCTCTTGTTCTTTATGTTCTTTCTTTGCTTGTTCTTTTGTCATGCGAAGTTTATTTCGATAAGATATTTTTTGATAGGCAAAATCTCCAATCGCAACCACCACGAGTCCAATCAATATTGTAAAGACCAATTGGAGTAGTATTGTTTGTGCATATGAAAAACCACTAATAAAATTCAAATGTAAAAAACCACGATATGAATCCATGCCATCTTTCATAACAAAATAGACAATAAATAAAATTATAGAAAATTTAAAGATACCTTTAATGGCCTCTACAAAAGATTTCATTGAAAACAATCTTTTAAATCCACTTAAAGGATTGACTCTTTCAAATTTTAACTGCAGGACATCGGGTGAATAAAGAAAGCCAATCTGTGAAACATTGGCGACGATACCAATACAAAAAACCATAGCAAAGATTGGACCGACACAATATAAAGCTGTAACTGCAGTTTTTTTAGTAATAAGAATTAATTTTTTTTCCGTATAGGCGGTGGCAATATCTAATGTATATAACCATTCGACAAATAATGAAAATTCCTCATAGATAAAGGCAATGGTAAGTGCCAATGTGGTAATCGCCGCACATAAGACAAGAATACTTGTTAGCTCTTTAGAAGAAGCAACTTCACCGCGTTTACGAAATTCATCAATCCGATGCTGAGTTGCCTCCTCTGTTTTATCACCTTGATCTTGATCCTCATCCACTTTTTTAAGCTCCTAGCTTAGTCCTACTTTAAACGACAAAGTTAAACCATTGGCCTAACTTTTCTGTATACATTTTAAATGCCACATTAAAAAATTCATCTGATGTAGCGGCAAAAACTAAAAGCCCCATACCTATATTTACAACGAAGCTTACCATTAACACATTCATTTGAGGGACTGTTCTAGCTATTATCCCTAGGACTGCCATCAAAAACATATTTGTAAAAATAATTGGAGAAGCGAGCATTATGGCCGCAATAAAAATTCCTTTAAATAGGCCTAAAAAAAATACTGATGAATGGGCGATTTTTCCAATATGATAGACATGAATTGAAGAGAAAGACTGGAAGATACCTTTAAACATAGGCAATAAAGCGCCTGAAGAAATGACAATAATAACTAACGTCCACTTTATTAAGTTTTCAAAAGGTCCAATTTGTTGAGAAGAACTCGGATCGAAATAACTCAAAGCCGCAAAGCCGACCTGCTGAGTAATTATAGCTCCAGACGCCACAAAGATTGTCATAATCGCCTTAACCATATAACCTATCGCGAGACCAACAACAGTATTAAAAATAGTCAACGTCCAAAATGCATTTTCTCCCATATAAATAATATCTTTTATCATCTCTTTTTCTAAATATGGAAAGAATGCGTAAGAAATGATTAAAGAAGTTAGTACCTTTGCAGACATCGGAACTGAAGTATTATCAAAAACCGGTAGTTGAAAAAGAATAACTAACCATCTCGTAAAAATTAACCAGAATGCTGTCAACTGAATAATATTATTTATTTCAATATTAATCATTGCCCAAGCACCATCCTTGGAATACTTAAAATTAATTCCCTTGTATATGTCATTAAAGTGTCAGACATCCATGGCGCAAAATAAACCATTGTCGCCACTATAACTAAAATCTTTGGGATAAAGGATAAAGTTTGCTCATTAATTTGCGTGACCGCTTGAAATAATGAAACAAGTATCCCCATAAAAAGTGCTCCTATCAACATGGGGGCCGAAATCATCAAAGCAACGCGAATTCCTTGATTGGCCATATCCGAAATAAATTCTTGTCCCACTTAGAACTCCTAATGAAATGATCTTAAAATACTTCCCGTTACCAATTGCCAACCATCTACTAAAACAAAAAGTAATAATTTAAATGGCAGAGAAACGACAACAGGAGGTAGCATCATCATCCCCATGGCCATCAGTACAGATGCCACCACCATATCTAAAATTAAGAATGGTATGTATAATAAAAATCCTATTTGAAAAGCTGTTTTTAACTCTGAAATAACAAAAGCTGGAATTAAAAAGTGTAAGGGAACGTCATTGACGGTATGCGGTGGTTTGTCTCCTGTAATATCGTAAAAAAGTCCCACATCTGCTTTGCGAACTTGTTTGTTCATAAACTCTCTCAAACCGAGTTCAATATTGTGTAGCGCCGTCATAGTGGTTATTTTTTTTGCCATGTAGGGGGCGATACCTGTGTCGTAAATTTTTGTTGCTGTTGGTTGCATAACAAAGGCCGATAAAAACAATGCAAAACCAATAAGTAATTGATTTGGTGGCATATTTTGCGTACCAAGTGCCTGTCGCATAAATGATAAAACAACTATAATTCGCGTAAAACAGGTGCATAAAATTAATATTGCTGGCGCCAATGTTATGATTGTAAAAAGAATTAATATCTGAATAGTGTCGACAAGGTCTGCTCCCTGTCCAAAATTCAGAGCAATACCTGGCAGGTTCAACTTTGAGCTTTGAGCAAATAACATCAAAGGAAAAAAAGCGATCCCAGACAAAAAGGCAATTTTACTTAAATTTGAAATTTTAATAAGGGCCTCCTGCTCTTAATAAATCTATTATTGTAAAGACTTAAGCCCCTTTACCTTATTTTTAATTTGCTCAGAAAATTTAGATTTTTTGGGTCTTTCAATCTGCTCGCTTGAGTTTTCGACAGACTTTGCATCAGTACCGTCACTTAGTATGTCTTTTACTTTAAAATCTTTATCCTGATTATTATCTAAAGTTGTATCAAAATTATTTCCAGCAATATCTCGTTCACCATTCTTCAATATATTTACCGGGTCCTTTAGTTCTGATAAAAAATGCACCCCTTTTTCAGAAGTTGCGAGAAGAAAAATTTGATTATGGGCCTTAACAACATGAACATTTTTTTTGGGAGCTAAATATGTACTACTAAGAACAGAAACCGTATTCATTTTATTGAGAAACCCAAGTTTACCTTTATTCAAAACACCTTTTTTCATTAGATTAATAACACCATAGAAAAGTAATAGTACAATACCTAGAAAGGCCAAAAACTTTCCAAAATATCCAAGAATAGAAAAATTTTCATTCCATTTAGATTTTTTAGCTGTTTGATTAGCTGTTTGATTAGCAGACATTTTCAGGCTAACTGAATCTAATTTAGTTTTTTTAGTACGTTCCAAATCAGCTAATGTTTCGTTTTTGTTATTATTTTTTTTATTATCCCGTAGCAAATTATCTAATAACTTCTCATCATATTTTTGCACTCTTTGTGACTCTAATTTTTTAGCTAATTTTTCAGAATAAACTAATCCTTCTGTTATATTTTCTATACTTTTAGATATTTTTTTAATTGATTTTATGCCTGCGTTCTTAGGAGGACCTGGAAGTTCTATTAAAAGATGGTTCTTTTTTACAATGACTTGAACAAGAGAATCTTTTCCATTTAAATCATAGGGCAATAATGTTCTAACTCGCGCAGTATCCTTAGTATATTGGTAGGCCATGAGAGTTGTATCATTTTTATTTTGCAGAGAGATTTTTTTTTCTATTTTCGGCCAAACAGTAGCTGTTGGCATCGACACCTGGAACAATTTATTTCTTATTTCCCACTCCGGAATATCTTTTAACTCACCTTTAAAATCTATTCTCAACATTTGTTTAGTATTGAACGTCCTTAATGTAATATTTTCAATACTTAATGCCCCCCAGACATTGCCACTGAGAGTAACTATAATAGTAAATAAAATTTTTGATATTTTTGTCATCACTCTTCCTATAGTTTTTAAAGTTTAAGCGTCTCAATTCGTTCCGTTTGACTTATAATATCAGTTAAACGAATCCCAAATTTTTCGTTGATAACGACGACCTCACCTTTGGCCACCAATTTTCCATTTACTAAAATTTCCAAAGGCTCTCCCGCCAATTTATCCAATTCGAGTACCGATCCTTGGCCAAGTTGCAAAAGCTCTTTAATAAGAATCGAAGTTCTACCAAGTTCCACTGTTACTTTTAATGGAATATCCAGAATAAAATCTAGATTTTGAACTTTTAATTTATTAAGGGCATCATCTCCCGCCTGCACCTGATCTGCGAGTTTAGTTACTTGATCAGCGCCTTGTGGTTTTAATGGCATAACCTCAGCACCTTCTTTTTCTGAATTGTCGTCTCTTATTTCATCGGCCATTGCTATTCCTTTCCTACGATTTTGGTTATTTGCACTGCTCTACTGCCCTTATAAATTCCTATTACACATTTCATTTTTTCAACATTTCCAATGGCAATATCAACCTCACCAGACGCCTCTTGATTCAATGGAATGATATCCCCTTTATCTAATGTGATGAGGTCACCAACAGTCATTTCGGCTTCACCTAATTTGACGATCATTTGCGCCTGACTATCTCTGATATGACCATTCATTGCTTGCGTCCAAATACTATCGGCCATGTCATTATCAGTTTGAAAACTTGAACTTAACTTTTGCTTAATGGGTTCTATTGTTGAATAGGGAACAACAATCATTATTGTTCCAGAGGCAGATTCAAATTCGACTTCTAGAGTGGTAGCAATAATAACATCTGAAGGAGGTACCACACCGACAAATTGCGGATTAATCTCCGTTCTTAAATATTGAGCATCTATTCTATGAACAGGAGACCAAGCCTCTTCCAAATCTGAAATGGCCATATCCATTACTTTCTTCATAAAAGAAAGTTCTATTTGAGTAAATTCTTTTCCCTCGATCTTTGTAAACGGTCTATCTGTGCCACCAAAATAAGAGTCAATAATTGCGTAAGCTAGTTTAGATTCAAAAACTAAGAGCGCTGGCCCTCTCAGCTCATTAAACCGCATGATGCACATACACGACGGTATTGGTAAGGTGTTTACAAACTCACCAAACTTCAATAAGTCCGTTGAAATCATGGAAATAGTAGATATTTTCCTTAAAGAATTCGACAGGGAGACACGGAATTGTCTTATAAATCGTTCATAGATTATTTCTAGAATGGGCATTCGCCCGCGAATGACCCGATCCTGATTGGTTAAATCATAAGGTTGAATATTCTCATCTATATCATCATCACTGGCATCAAAATCGCCACTACCATCATCTAGTAAATCGTCAGAATCCGTTTCGTTAACTGCATTGAGGAGTGCATCTACTTCATCTTGACTTAAAACCTGGGCCATTCTTCCCCTCCTGGGATGCATTTAATTTAAAACCAAGATCTAATCCTTAGACCTTAGGAGTCGCTATTAACTAGCTAGTTAATTTGAAATCCAACATAATAAATATCGATAACCTTTCCCTCAACCAAGAAAGTATTTATTGCAGCTTTTATTTCTTCTTTTAAAAAATTTTTTCCTTCGATTTTTAATAGATCCTGAGGTCTTTTTGAGTTTAATAAACTAATAATACTATCTCGAATTTGTGGCATCTTGGCCTTATACTCCTCTTCTTTAGACTCTTTATTAAATTTAAGAACCGTATTTAAGCGGATAAACCTTCTTGGGCCATCTCCCTGAGCAAGGTTTGCAGTAAACCCTTCGAGCGGAAACAGTAGACCGTCCTCATCCTTAGCTTCACCTGTGGACAAAGCCTGTTCCTCTTTTTGTTTATCATAGGCTTTCATCTCGGCTGAGATGATATCCTTCACTGTGGGCTCATTCTTTTTTTTGCTAAAACTAGAGAATTGAAAATAAGCTACCGCTCCTAGCAAAACAGCGTTTAATAGTAAAATAATGGTAAGTAAGGGATTTTTTTGTGATGAGCTATCGCCTTTTTCTTCGCTTAGCTGTTCAACTTGTTCTTCATCGGCCATTTTGTAACCATCCTGGTAATATATTCCGTTGCGTACAGGAAAATTCTTTTCCCATGTCAAAAATTATACATTCCAAGAAAAATTCGATCAAGTAGGGTCACTTTATGTAGGAAAAAAATACCAGGTTAAGACTTTGCAAGGCAATTACTGCCTATTTTGAGGTTTTTATCGTCAAACTTTTGACAATGGCCTGGACTTCCTAAGAAGTCCAGGCCATAAAAAATAATCATTCAATTAAAATTAAAGCATTTCTTTCCAAGCTTTCCCTGGACGAAATTTTGGTAAAGTTTTCGCCTTAATTTTGATTTTCTCACCAGTTGATGGATTAACGCCCATTCTGGCAGCTCTTTTCACTTTGCAAAAAGAACCAAAGCCAATCAATGAAACGTCTTCACCTTTTTTAACTGTTTTCTTAATGACATCTAACATAGTAGATACAAAGTGATCGGCATCCTTTTTCGTTAAATGAGTAAGACCCTTATCCTTTAAAATCGACTCAATTAAATCTTTCCTGTTCATGTTAAAACTCCCTAATAGTTAGTGTTAATCGTACATTTAGAATGTTTAACTATTTTAATCCGAATGACAAATGTTTTTTTAATAAATGCGAATAAAAAAACTCTATATTATCTTTTCTTGCCAAACATAGAGTTCTTCTTCCAGCGCAATTCGCAAAGCTTCTAACCAACCTTTTATTAAGGTCCCACTATCTTCATTATCTAAGTCATGCTCTAAGACGGCCCTTAAAAGAATTGGTGAAAGGGAGTTGTAAAAACCTGCAAAGCAAGGCATGTCACTCTCAATCGCGCCATTTTCTTTAATGGAATTTAAGGTGTATTCAATCTCAAAGAGACCAGAGATTAAACTTTTTAAGTCTGTTATATCCAACAAATTTTTTAAACTATTACAGAAGGCTTTGAGGACTTCGCCCTTTTCTAAGAGATCAATTTTATCTTGGTTTTCCTTAAAAAGTGAAGCTAGATCATACTCCACACCAGCATTTAAAAATGGCTTGCCTATTTTATTTTTATTGCCAAGTACATTATAAGATAGGCCTTCCATGGGACCCTCCAAATCTCAGAAAGGGCCTATAAGGCTACCTTTCCGCGCTTTTTAAGTTCTTCAATAATACCATCAAAATGGCTCGCAGGATAAGCTCCTTTCACAGGAATGCCGTTCAATAGAAAACCAGGAGTTCCTTGCATACCAAATTTAGCTGCTTCAGCTTGGTCGGCCTTAATGATATTCATCACTTTTTCAGAGTGCAAATCTTTGCTCAATTTCGCCATATTTGCGCCAACCTTTTTCGCAATTGATTTTAAGAAAGGCTCACCACTTTTTAATTTTGATTGATTCTCAAAAATTTCATCGTGAAACTTATACGCCTTTTCTGTATTTTGTATCTTAATCGCTTCAAAATATTGTGCAGAAATCATCGCTTGCCTGTGAAAACTTAAAGGTAGGTGCTTATAAACAAAGCGAATTTTCTTGCCATACTTCTGCATTAGTTCCGTTACTGTATTGTACCCTTTGGTACAGAAAGGGCATTCAAAATCAGAATACTCAACTAATGTTAAAACTGCATTTTTTTCGCCACGAATTTGATCGTCAGTAATGACCGGCTTTAAAGGATTGCTAAATGAATCTTCTAATTTCTTTTTTTCATCTTCATCTCTTTTTTTTGCCAATGCAGATTGAGCATTTTTAATCGCCTTTTGAAAAGATTCGACAAACTCAGCAGGGTTCGCTTCAATGGCGTCAGTCAATATTTTAGGGTTTTCTTTGAGTAATTTCCCAATACTTTCCTTAGAGGGCTGGCAACCAGCAAACAGTGAAAAGATGAGTATGGCCGCTAAAATTTTGAATGCATTATTTGTCATAAGTTTATCCTCTTTTTTTAAGTATACACAATTATTCTAATGACCCATGGTCTTTAATTCAACACCTATTCGGCAATATTTCTTAAAATACTTTAAGCACCAGCATAAAACTGAGGGTCAATAAAAGTTCATCACCAAGATTTAAAACCAATGGAGGTGACCAATACAACCCACCGCAAGAAGAAGTAAATACCCATAAGTCATTGAATTTAGTGATAAAAAATAATTTTAAGGCGAGAGATATTGATAATATTGACATAGATTTCCTGCCCTTAAAAGTTCTTGAGAAGCCCCTAAACAATTCTTTAAAAGATCCGAGAAGCTAGCTGGAGAGAACAAAATATGAAAAAATCTAACTTAAATTGGTGCTTTATTAGAAACTTAATTCTCATAATTGTCATGAGCTGTTTTGTTATATCCTGTGGCAAAAAAAATAAGGTCAATAAAAAGAGTATTGAGCCACCTCCTTACACACCTGGGACTGCCACCTATAATCCAGGGCTATCCCCAGAACAAAACTCTAAAGTGGCGAATACCATTGCAGGGATTCAATGTAATTATCATGGTGTGGCACGTACTGGTCATACTCGTGTGACCTTTTCATTTAAAGCAAACACTCCGGTCCAGCCGGGGCAAAATACCACCCTATTAACCACTTGGACCCAAGGAAAAGTGGGTGGTCAAGTTTATAAAACCTTCCTGGGAAGAACCAATGAGGGAGATGTCATGGCGATCTTCCAAACCGCTAGTGGCTACGATATGGATTTACATCTTTGCACGGCCCAGAACAACCTCACGGAGACTTGGTTAATTGGCGGATCTGCACAATTATCGAATTTCCTCTTTACTGGGTATAATTTAGATTCAGATGTCAATTGCGGCAATGGTTCCATCGATGCGGGCTCCTTTTCATTTTTCAGCAATACAGCGGGCAATGTAAGTAAACTGGTTGCAAAAATTTGCTGGAAATAATAAACCCCTTTAAAACAACGCCGGATCTTTCCTCTTTACACCCTTAATAAATTCTTCAATCCCCTTAACCACATTAGTCGTGTAAGTTTCTTGAAACCCTCGACTCATCATTTTTCGCAATTCTCGAGCATTGGAGATAAAACCAATTTCAATTAAAACCGCCGGTCTTTTGGTTAATGCCAAAACATAAAAAAGCCCAGGTTTAACACCTCGGTCTTTCATTTTATACTCATCCGCAAGCGGCTTTCTAATATGCTTATAAATGCTCGCAGCAAGTTTTTTGGATTTTTTTGCAGTTCTCTCGATGACCAGATCAGTTAAAATTTGATTAATAACTAAAGCCTCTCCTTTTAAATCTTTATTCTCAACTTCTTCCACTTTTTTAACCGCAACATCGCTATGATTATCCAAATAGAAAATTTCAAATCCTTGAGAAGATTTTCTTTTACTGGAATTAATATGAATTGATATAAAAAGGTCGGCTTTAATTTTATCTGCCAATTCTGCTCTCTCATTGAGAGAAACAGATCGATCTAAACTTCTAGTAAGAAAAACCTGATGCTTTTTATTTTTAAGTTTGCGAAAAATTTTTTTCGCATATATGAGGGTGAGATCTTTTTCCGTAATTAATTTTTTATTTGTGCCACCTAAAGCTCCACGATCCTCTCCGCCATGGCCCGGATCAATTAAGATGGTCAAGGCCCAAATTTTAAGTGGCGCAGCGGTAAAGAGAAAAAGTAAAAATAAAGTTGTTTTAAAATGCATTAGTATATTTTTTTTAGTTTATGGCCAGGGAAATAATGCGCCAATATTTTTTTAAAGCCCCAACCTCTTTGTGCCATATCTAGCGCCCCGAGCTGGCACATTCCCACCCCGTGACCTAGCCCTTTACCATAAATAGTATATTCAGCTTTACTTGTTTTATGAATTAAAAAATTATTCGAAGAGATCTTAAAACGCCCGAAATACTTTCTTAATAATGATTTTGCCACCAAATAGGCGCGCCCATCGCGATACATTCTCAATAAAGAGTGACTCTCTCTATCCGGTGCAATCATCGGTAAATCTTTGCTCTTATCATGGGAATTATTACTCATCCCTATGATATGTTTTTTTTCACCTGACCAATTTAGAAAATCATTTAACCTACTGACCGAAATTTTTGCCTGCCAGGGCCGCATACCATGGGTTTCACAATAAGGGCATTTAACACCTTGATATCCCTCTACCTTATATTTCCAAGCAAGGTCCGGTCGAATAGTTTTTCCACCACATTTTGCATGAAAGAATATCGCTGTAAGATTGCCTTTTTTTGTAGTTAAAATATACCCCTTAGTTTCAATGGCCGCCCGATCCGTTCTGCTATTTCGCTCTGAATAATCTCCCCCCACCTGATGCTTCTCTGAACTTTCTAAATCGTAATGAGTTTCAAATCCCTTTTGTCTGTTGACTTGTTTACTGGCCATTTTATGGTATGCATAGGTGCGAGCGGCAATCGCCTGTGCCTTTAAAGCTTCCAGTGGCCATTCTTTATTCATTTCTTTTGACAATAGCTGACTAATATACAAATCAATATCTATCTCAAGAATAACATCACAGCTATCTTGTTTCGTCGAAGTAATAATATGTAAATCACCCTTATAAACACTTTGCTCGTGAGCGATAAGATTATCCGCTCCTGCGAGGCTGGCCAAAAGGACGGGACTTTTATCCAATCTGGCGCTAAAACCCAGACGATGACAATTATAACGAATACTCTTATTTCCCTTAAACAATTTAGTCTTTTTATCAATTAAATTTTTTCTCTGAAGGTCTATCCCAGAAATTAAGACATTTTTCAATCTATGCGCCACGCGGACACGGACTTTAGGTGCCTTTCCAAAAGCAGCCCACGCAACATCTGGAAATAAAAAAGGCAATAATAGTAATAAGACCCTAATTTCCATCCTTGGATAAGTCCTAGTCCTTGATTTCCATTCCCTCATGGAATGCTTCATTATTCTAGCATGGGTATCAGTTTATACAACTATCTCGGACCAGCATGCTCAGGAATGCAAAAATTTTATTATTTTTTTAAGATCAATCCATGCCGTCTGTTTCATCTTCGGATTGATCAATAAAAAATCTGGATGAAATACTGGGACTACTTGATAGTGATGTTGATTAACACTTTTCTCAAAAAATTGTCCATGAACAAGTGAAAGTTTTTTTCTCTCACCCAATAAATGGTTGGCCACGAAGGCACCAAGCGCCACCACCACTTTAGGCTTAATTAAACTAATTTCATTTTCTAAATGGCGAATACATTGAGTAACCATAGTCGTTTTGACACCTAATTCATCATTCTCTGAAGAACATTTTACTGCCAACGTTAAAACATATTGTTCTGTAGATAACTGCATTGCCTTGATCATATTGAGTAGCAGTTCCCGCCTCGCCCCCTGAAAACAATGGGCCGAATCCTGCGCAGTCGTAATAGGAAAATCACCCACAAACATAATCTCAATGTCTGAGTAATTTTCTTGCTTTTCATAAACCGCCGACGAGCATTTTTCTGGGCATAAATGACATCCATCGAGTTGCTTAAAATATTCCCCTAAAGAGGACCCTGGAGAATCCACCCCAGGCTTGGCCTTATTAGCTATTATAATTTTTTTGGAATCGCTGAGTTCTTTTAAATTTTTTGTATTTTCTGGTAACTCTTCCCTGGCGAATTCCAGTTCAATAGAGGGGCTTTCTACAATTTGCGCCCGAGGGTTATTTTCCAGTCTATTTAAGGCCCTTACAGAAGTTTCACGCACCAAAGGTCGCAATCCCTGGATACTTGTCAGTGCTAAATACCAAGAAGAAGAAGAAATAAGTTGACCTTGGTAACTCCTCAGCAAAGGTTCCTTTCCCCTATCAATTTCCCCCTGAATTTGCCTCATTTTATTAAAGAATGCTTCCATTGCGGCATTAAAGCCGTTCAACACTGCTTGTGCAATGGCCATAGCGTCGTTTGTTGAAAAAAATAAGTTTACATTCCTAAAATGTTATCTCCGCAGTTCAATCCTTTCCCCCGAATATTTAAAAGTAAATTTTTGTAAAGGAATAGCGCCAAGAGCCGATTTATTTATTGAATTGATTATCAGACGTTATCAGGAGCCACAAATGTCATTTGAAGCCGATTTTAAATTTGAAAGATATGAAGAGTACTACGGCGATATTTCAACAGTTAAAAAAATTATCGATGATTGTAAAATTTGTGGGACAAAACTAATATTTTCTCATCTTTCAGATTACAAAAATCTGATCGTCCAAGAGACAGCGAGATGCCCGGAATGCACAAAAGGCAACAGAAAGCTCATTCACATCTTAAATTAGCACTTAGCAAGTGGGATTTTATTTTTTTTGCTACTGATAAAGGTATTTTAAAATGTTGTGAAAGCTCTTGTTCATTGAGTAAATGCAATTCATCTAATGACAGTTTTTGATTTTGCAGAATCGTTTGCCGTATTTTTGTTCCAATGCCTTTGATTTCATCGACCCATGATTTAATAAGCTTCTTTTTTTCACTGTTATGGTGTAAACGTCTGGAAAAGCGATGGGATTCGTCTCTCATATTTGTCATAATTTTTAGCAAAGGCCTATTTTTATTTAAAATATAAGGGTTTGTTCGTCCTGGGATAATTAAACGTTCCTCAGTTTTTTTGACATCACTTGATTTAAAATTACTTAGCGTTTTTGCTTTTGCAATACCGACCACAGGGATTTTGCAATTTAAATCATCTAAGACTCCTTTAAAGGAACTAACTTGCCCCTTACCTCCATCAACAATAAATACGTCGGGAAAAGGAGGAGATTTCATTCTGCGAGTTATTAATTCGCGCATCATTTGAAAGTCATTATTTCCTTCCGGTAATTCTAATAAATGGTAATGTCGATAAGAACTTTTTTCAGGCAGGCCGTTTTTAAAAACGACCTGACTCGCGGTTGGTGAACTCCCTTGAAAAATTGCGACATCAAAACATTCTAAAAGAATGGGTCGCTCTAAAAGATTTAGTAATTCTTTGAGCTTTTGCAGCCCGAGGTATAAACTTTCGGTTTTTGATAAGCGTACTCGTTGGTGCTCGCTGGCATTATCTTGGGTCAATTTAACTAAAGATGCAAAATTTTTCAGTCTACTGACAACTTTAATTTTTTTGTTAATGCCAAGTAAGAGTGCTTCGGAAAAAAAATTATTTCTCTCCTTTGTAAAAGGGGCTATAATTGTATCGGGTAAGCTGTCGTGTGTAGCGGAGTAATATTGATAGAGAAAATCCAACACCTCTTCCTCAACGCTGGAGGAGCAATCGATAATAGAAAAATGAAAATTCTTATGCCCTAACAACATTCCTGCTCGCATTAAGTAAAGGGTCATATCAACCTCCACTTCTCCTTGATAAAAAGAAATGATATCCACATTTTTTTCACCGGAAAACATTTCCGAATTCTTCTGTTGGCAAAATTCGAGAAAAATATTTAAGACATCAATTGCATCTCGCATAATTGCCGCCCGTTCAAACTCCTCTTTCTCCGCATGTTGCTGCATTAAATTTTCCAGATGCCCTAATTCTGTCCCGCCCTCTCCTCTAAAAAAAGTCAGCGCACGCTGTAAATCTTTGGCGTATTCATTTTGCTCGATTAAACCAACACAGGGAGCAGTACATTGCTGCATTTGATACAAAAGACAAGGCTCTTTTCTCGCCCTAAACTCGTGCATACTACAGTCTCTAAGTTGAAATGATTTAGTGAGAATTTTTAAAACTTGAGAAATATTACTACCCACTACGAAAGGCCCAAAAATCTCTCGAGACGAGGTTCTTTTAATTCTCCTAACATAATGCAAACGCGGAAAAGTTTCTGAAAAATCCACCATAACATAAGGGTATGACTTATCGTCTCTCAGGCGAATATTGTATTTTGGATTGTATTTTTTAATAAGATTATTTTCTAAAACAAGGGCCTCCGTCTCTGATTCCGTAAGTAAGAAATCAAAATCCCTGACATGGCCCACCAATATTTCTGTTTTTGGAGTTTTTGCTGAATTGTTGAAATAACTTAGCACTCGGCTTTTCAAGCCTTTGGCCTTACCGACATAAAGGACCTCATCACCTTTTTTCATCAGGTAACATCCAGGTTTCATCGGTAAAGATCTTGCTTTTTCTAGTAATTGATGTTTATTCATAAAGGTTCAACACTGCTCAAGGTCTTTACTTTAACTAACTATACACGTATACTAAGCCTTCGTACTTATTTCAATCTAAGGGCCTTCATGTCAGAACTATCAGTCGGTAAAGAAATTCTATCTCACTGTAACAAATGCACCCTCTCCTTGGCCCATATTATCCTGGTTATGAAAGAAGATGGTATCGTTGGAAAATGCCAATGTAAAACTTGTGGTGCAAAACATATGTATAAAGACCCCAAGGGAACCATTAAAAAGGCCCCTCGTAAAAAAAGAAGAAAATCCGTAGAGCTACCCATCGGTGAACTTTGGCAAGAAGCTTTAACGAACTGTACATCGGAACCAAAAACATACAGCACTAAAACCCAATTCTACACCGGTGAAACTATTAATCACCCCACTTTTGGACAAGGTGTGATTGAAAAAGAAATGGATGGCAATAAAATTCATGTCATCTTCGAAACAGACTATAAAACTCTCGTTCACAATAGATAAAAAAGAAACTGAATCCCATGCCCTTTCATTATCGAGATGAGCTTATTGAAAGCGGACTTTTTATAAGCTAAAATAAGCTCCTATATTACCCGCCGCATAGGCTTGGCCACCGACCATTGCACCGCCATTATTGACGCCATAATAACCACCCATTTGCGCCCGCTGTAGGTCTTGAGCTGCATTGCGATAATTTTGCATTAAGGCCTGATTCGCCACTCGCGATGTGGCCTGATTCCCCCGTGCCACTCCGGCCTGAAATTGCGCCACCCCTTGTGCTTCAAGTTGTTGCCTTCTCAAGGCCTCTTGTTGTTGTCTCTGCGCCTCAAACTGCGCATTATAATTGACATTATTATCTGCCCAACCACCCGTAGTGGACCAATAACCACCTTGACCATTATTCCAAGGTCCTGGGCCATAGCCACCGCCACCTGGCCAATTACCATTATTCCAGCCGCCACCACCTGGCCAATTGCCACCACGACCACCGCCAGCAACAAAGCCACCAACAACGCTGCCAACAACGCCTCCAACGACACCGCCATTCCAGCCACCGTTCCCGCCGCCGTTCCAGCCACCGTTCCCGCCACCGTTCCAGCCGCCGTTCCAGCCGCCGTTCCAGCCGCCGTTCCAGCCGCCGTTCCCGCCACCGTTCCAGCCACCGTTCCAGCCACCGTTCCAGCCGCCGTTCCAGCCGCCGTTCCCGCCGCCGTTCCAGCCACCGTTCCCGCCGCCGTTCCAGCCACCGTTCCCGCCGCCGTTCCAGCCACCGTTCATGCCGCCATTCACAGCGCCGCCCCAGACGCCGCTGACACCACCATTTATTGCGCCGCCCCAGCCGCCGTTCATACCACCATTCATACCGCCGCCCCAGCCGCCGTTCATACCACCATTCATACCGCCGCCCCAGCCGCCGTTCATACCACCATTCATACCGCCGCCCCAGCCACCGTTCATACCGCCGCCGCCAGCAAAAAGACTCCCCACAACACCACCCACGATGCCGCCGCTGCCCATCATGCCATACCCACCATAGGGGCCGGCCATACCACTCATAAATCCGCTCCCCCATCCGGCCGCTCCCATGGGGTTACTAAACCCACCGAAACCATTGCCATAGACACCACCCATACCTGCAAAACCACCACCACCCATGGGCATACCGTTACAACGATTCATCATCGCCAATTCTTGTGGGCTCGCTGGGTTTGATTTGGAAGTTTGAATATGCGCCAATCCGGCCTGATAGCGGGTTGTGCATTGCTCGTGAATATAGTTTTGCGAATTATATCTTCTGCGACTGTCTCTGCCGGCCTGATTGGACCATAAAGCATTAACTCCGAGATACGCCAATGGCCCGGCCAAAATACCGGCAAGTTGCACTCCCGTACTGGTTTTATGCTCGTCCCCTAGGGAACAACCAATACAATCTCCACCCTCCATAATATCATATTTTCGACATGTATTATAAGAGTCAATATCATTCGATGTATTATAAATGTCTAAACAGTCACTGGCATAGGATTGCACACTCAATAGAGCTATGCTTAGTCCTACTAAAATCCATTTTGCCACTTTGGGTTTTCTTGAGATGCCCATACTTCCTCTCCAACAGGTATTGATTTTTCTTAGACACATCGGTCTATTTCAATCATATTTTCGGTATAAAACGGAAAGAACTTTAATATGCCGAAATGTCATTGCCGGAGCAGGCAAGATTTGCGATAAACCTTTAACTTTATAGGAGTAGCTGGAGTTAAAATGGTTGATTATTTTCGTCAATACCCCGAGCAAATTTGGCAGTGGACAGCGCTCCTGCTGATCCTCGCCTTTTCCATCTACGCTCTATTCGCCATTAAAAATGAAAAACAAACTTACTTGAACAACGCCGTTGCATACAAAATTAAACATTTTATCTTGAGTCTACCCAATTGGTGGGGCATCAACCAACACGACAGCGATGCCTTGACGGCGACCAGGGTAGACACCCATTACGATTGGTTCGCCACCTTTCAGTGGACCATGAGCAACGACGATCCCCAACTGCAAATCCAGAAATTCTGCGCCGATCAGGGCATTGAATTAGACCGAGAGACGCAAATAACTCACCCCTCTCTCTCTCTTACTAAAAGTTTTTTAAACCTATCTCAGGCCGGTGATGACAAAAGATTTCAATTTGCCCGCGTCGAGGGAACAGCAACAGAAAAGAGTGAATATAGAATTTATTGTGATTTACTGATTATCCACGATAGCGCAAACAACGGCTCATTAATCTGCTATAGCAGAAGTTCAATCCTCAATGGTTGCGTTGAAGGGCCCTATTTCGAAGAAGTCATCTCTAGAATAAAAATCTAAGCTTTAAAAAAATTAATTTACCTAAATGATTATGCTCGCTTAATAGAGAAGTTTCTAATCTTAGTGATGAGAAATGCAGTGACATCTTCATCTGTGCCAAAAACATCCTCAACTAAATCCGAACTGAGTAAAAAACTATTCATTCTCTTGGCGATTTGATGAAGTGATTCCACTAAATAAAGTCCAGCGATGTTTTCACCATTAAAAGATTTGATGATTTCTTTTCTAGCATGATTAAACATTTCTGATTCAGTGATATCTTCTGGCAGATTATTCTCTCCCATTTTTTCTTCAACTTCTTCAATGGCCTGCTCTTGGATATCTTCGTCAGTCGCAAAACTAACGCCAAATTCAGTCGCCATAGCATCCACAAGATCCAATCTCTGCGCCATGCTAAAGTCGATAAGCTCAGCTTCTTTCAAATGATTAGTAGTGTATCCGGCCAAAGCCTTAAGTGTTTCGAAATCCGTTTTCATAAGCGTCCTAAAAGTTTACGCGACATATAATCTAAAGTACAGAGCAGTCTACCCTATTTGGGTTCATTTTCTCAAGAGATTTAATTTAATTTTTTCTTCTAAAAACATTTTTTAAAGTTTTATATTCACCAAAGAGCGCCAGCGCCAATACGTAAACGCCAGCACCAAAAGCACCAATCCCCGAGAACGAAAGTATTTTGATAATCCATATGTCATTATAGTTAAAATAAGCATCTCGCAAATAACTAGTGACCATAAAAGTCATACTCGCCGCCAAGACGACTTTTATAATTTTATAATTTATATAAAAATTTATGGGTAACTCAAGATATTTCCTTAAAAATAAAGCCTGCCCCAAAGTATTGATAAACATGGAAAGACTTGTACCCAGCGCTAGTACTTTAAAGCCGTGCGCTTTAATAAAAAAAACACAGAAGCAAATATTAAAAGCAACGGTTACTAAAGATAAAATAATCGGGATTTTCGGTTTGTCGATAGCAAAAAATGTTGGTGCAAAAATTTTATACACACCATAAAAAGGCAAGCCTAATAAATAATACTTTAGCGCCATAGTAGACATTTTTGTATCCATTCCAGAAAAAGCACCACGCTCAAAAATCAAGTACATACTCTCTTGCGCCAGCGCAAATAACAGAGCAAGGGCCGGCATAATCACCAACCAAGACAAGGCATAGCTGGTCTGCAGGATTTCCCGTGCACGCTCTCTTTCGCCCTTTTTCCACGCTGCAGAAAAATGCACAAGGTTTGAACCTGCAATGGAAACGCTCAAAATACCCACGGGAAATTGAAAGAGTCTAAAAGCATAGGTCAACCAAGAAACCGCTCCCACCACGGTTCCCGTCGCCAAAATTGTGGTCACCAATAAATTAATTTGGTTGGCAGCGATACCAATGGTACCGATACCAACTCTATTGACAACTTTTCTAGTATGTTTTGTCCACAGCCGAACAGGTCCCAAAGGGCCAAATTTCTTTATAAAGATAAGCGGTAATTGCACCGCAAGTTGCACCACACCTCCGATGACAACCCCCACCCCGAGGCCGAATATAGCAGGCCAGCCCTGCTCCTTAAAAAGATTGGGGAAAACTAAAATAGAGAGTATCATCACGATATTAAAAAAGGCCGGGGCGAGCGCTGGCATAAAAAAGATTTTTAAAGAATTCAGCGCTCCCATAAATAACGCAGCAAGAGAAACCAACCCTAAAAAAGGCGCCATAATGCGCACCAAAGTCACGGTCAATGCAAATTTAGCGGGGTCATTGCTAAAGGCCTGGTCGGTAAAAAGCCCCACCAATTCAGCTGCAAAAGCAATCATCAACAGACTCAAAACTCCGGTGATAGAGAGAAGGATAATACAGAGAGACCATAATAATCTACGCGCCTCTTTTTCTCCCACCTGCAAGGCTTCTGTAAAAACGGGAACAAACGCCGAAGAAAAGGCGCCCTCGGCAAATAAGTCCCGCAAAAGATTGGGCACTCGATAAGCGACTAAGAAGGCATCTGTCAGGCCCGATGCACCAAAAACTGCTGCCATGGCCTGCTCGCGCACCAAACCCAATACCCGACTAATAAATGTCGCAGAACTCATTTTTGCCGAGGATTTGAGAACTTTCTTGAGGGAGCTATGCTGTTCGTTCAATTAATTGGCCTAATTTAAAATAACATACTAAATTTATGTTTTACCTCTTTATGTCTATATGATAACTCTCTAAATTAATTAAAGGAAAAATTTTTTACCGTGCAATCACTATTAATCAAACTTTCAAAAGGAGCTGATTCATCATGGAATCTACACTGAATTTTGTCGCCTACAGCCCATTTATTGGTGCCGCAGGTTTCTTCTTCGCCTTGGCAACCTATATGTGGATAGTCAAGCAACCGGCGGGTAACGCAAAGATGACTCATATCGCGGGTCTTATTGAAGCCGGATCGATGACATTCTTGCGCAAAGAATACTTGATCCTGAGCGGTTTCCTCACGGTTGTCACCATATTATTGGCGTGGAAACTTGGCACCCACACGGCGATTAGTTATGTCATCGGCGCGATCATCTCGATGACCTGTGGCCTTATTGGCATGAAAGCGGCGACAAAAGCGAATGTCAGAACGGCCGAAGCGGCTGCTCAATCGGGACAGGGCAAAGCACTTTCCGTGGCCTTTTATGGTGGCTCTGTGATGGGTATGACCGTCGCCTCCCTGGGATTAATCGGCATCGCTCTCGTTTATAAATTTCTTACCGATGGCACTGTGATTGAGGCCCTCAACGGCTTTGCCATGGGTGCCTCTTCAATAGCACTCTTCGCCAGAGTGGGCGGCGGCATTTACACAAAAGCTGCCGATGTGGGCGCTGACTTAGTCGGTAAAGTCGAAGCTGGAATTCCCGAAGACGACCCTAGAAACCCAGCGACCATCGCCGATAATGTGGGCGATAATGTTGGCGACACCGCCGGCATGGGGGCGGATATATTTGAATCCTATTGTGGTTCAGTTATTGCGACGATGTTTATCGGCTCGACCATGGCGACGCAAACAAATAGTGCTATTCTGCTGCCATTAATCGTCATTACTATTGGACTCATTGCCTCTGTCCTCGGTATTCTCGCCATGAATGCGCTCAAGGGAACCAATCCCGCAAACGCTTTAAGATGGACCCCAATCATTGGTTTACTGGCACTCTTTGGTGGCACTTATTTTGCTGTCAAGGCCTTAGCCTTTACCATTTTTCCATACGCGATGGGGCCTTGGTATGCCATGATGATCGGATCGTTAGTCGGTCTTTTCATCGGCTTAATTACTGAATACTTCACCGCTGGGGAATTCAACCCCGTTAAAAAAGTTGCCCTGGCCGGAAAAACCGGCCCTGCCACAAATATTATCGCGGGCCTAGCGCTGGGCATGTACTCTTGTATTGCCCCCATCCTGTTGATCTGTGCTGGCATCTATTTCGCCAATGAATTTTCCGGTCTCTATGGTATTGGCATTGCCGCTGTTGGCATGCTGGCAACCACCGGTGTTACCATGACAGTTGATGCCTACGGGCCTATTTCCGACAATGCCGGCGGTATTGCGGAAATGAGTGAACTCGGCCCAGAGGTCAGAGCGATTACCGATGGCCTCGATGCTATTGGCAATACCACAGCGGCAATCGGTAAAGGCTTTGCCATTGGCTCCGCCGCTTTAACCGCATTGGCGATGTTTTCTGCTTACGCCACAGCAGTGGGGTTAGAAACTATTAATATCATGACCCCTACAGTGGTTATTGGCCTCTTCATTGGCGGCACCCTACCTTTCTATGTAGGTGCCACAACATTAAGTGCCGTTGGTTCAGCAGCACAAAAAATGGTGGAAGAAGTCCGCAGACAATTCAAAGAAATACCTGGCATCATGGAGGGCACAGGCAAGCCTGACACTGAAAAATGTATTGCCATTGCAACAGACGCCTCCTTAAAAGAAATGGTGGCACCGGGGCTGGTTGCTATTGCCGCCCCCATTTTAGTGGGCTTCCTGCTCGGCAAAGAGGCCCTCGGCGGTATGCTTGCCGGTGCCACAGTAACCGGTGTTCTACTGGCATTATTTATGGCCAACGCCGGTGGCGCTTGGGATAACGCCAAAAAATCCATTGAACAAGGTCATGTCCCCGGTGAATCAAAAGGCACGGAGGCGCATAAAGCCGCCGTTACTGGAGACACCGTAGGCGACCCATTCAAAGATACCTCTGGCCCAGCGATGAATATCTTAGTCAAGCTCATGAGCATCGTCGCCCTAGTTATCGCTCCCCTACTCGCATAATTCTACAAAGAGGCGCGGTATCCAACTGCCGCGCCTCTTTATTTACTCATCTAAAAAAATTTTAAATTAATCAGCGCTGGCCCAGCAACATCAGCGCTGGCCCAGCAACATCAGCGCTGGCCCAGCAACATCAGCGCTGGCCCAGCAACATCAGCGCTGGCCCAGCAACATCAGCGCTAGCGCGGCAACATCAGCGCTAGCGCGGCAACATCAGCGCTAGCGCGGCAACATCAGCGCTAGCGCGGCAACATCAGCGCTAGCGCGGCAACATCAGCGCTAGCGCGGCAACATCAGCGCTAGCGCGGTAATATCAGCGCCGGCCCAGCAACATCAGCGCTAGCGCGGCAACATCAGCGCTAGCGCGGCAACATCAGCACTGGCCCAGCAATATCAGCGCTGGCGCGGCAATATCAGCGCTAGCACGCCCCCATCCCCGCCACCCCAAAAATCTTCACATCCTCGCGTAAATTACAGCCTCTGCAGAGCAGTAAAACGTTCTCAGCAGTGCTGCGCCCTCCGAGCGCCACCGGAATTCGATGCTCAAATTGCAAGGCAAAGGTTGAGCAACAATTTTCGCATTTAAAATCCGCCCGCGCCAGCGCCCCTCGCCTCACCTCGATAGGAATAGTGCGACCACTCTTAGAAAGATTTATTTGTGGATCGCTAGTTAA
>Ga0316206_1000936_pt1 | contig 31002 bp, 23 predicted proteins | sample 6monthpyrite_MG_FD_204942 | JGI IMG/M metagenome (GOLD analysis project Ga0316206, IMG submission 204942) | Microbial mat bacterial communities from mineral coupon in-situ incubated in ocean water Damariscotta River, Maine, United States -... | ecosystem: Environmental > Aquatic > Marine >... | reverse complement strand
TCGGCCTTGATAGTTTTGTAAATGAATTTCGTGAGCGTGACCTTGATGCAGCTACAATTTGCTTTGATTCGGTTCATCCTAGATGGTCATTTGCATTAATTAACGATGCTGGTGAGATTGTAGAAACTTCTGAGAAGAAACCGATAAGTAATAATGCCATTGCAGGCTTTTTCTATTTTAAAAAGGGCAAAGATTTTGTTGATTCAGCGATGAAATCAATCTTCAAAGATTCAAATGTAAATGGTAGTTATTATATTGCGCCTGTTATCAATGAGATGGTACTTGATGGAAGAAAGCTTGGAATAAGTACGGTGCCTAATGATAAGTACCATACTTTCTATTCTCCACAATTACTTGAAGAATATAACAGGATGCAGAACTGTGATTAATATTGTAATTCCAATGGCTGGTGCTGGCAGTCGGTTTGTTGATGCGGGTTTTTCCATTCCTAAGCCATTTATTGATGTTCTTGGTAAACCAATGATAAGTCAGGTCATGGATAATTTATCTATAAAGGATGCTCGTTACATCCTGATTGCGAGAAAGGAGCACCTGGAAGAGCAGGCTGATTTGGTAGAAAAGCTTCGTAAACAATATAATGTTGAATTCATCGCTATAGATCACTTAACGGAAGGAACTGCATGTACAGTCCTCTACGCAAGGAAATATATCAATAATGATGAGCCATTGCTTGTAGCTAACTCTGATCAGCTTGTTGATATTAATCTAACTGATTTTGTCGATGATTGTTTTAACAGAAGTTTAGATGGTTCAATCATGACATTTCATGAGCCTTCTGGAGATAAGAAATGGTCATACGCAAAATTAGATGATAACGGTATCGTTGTTGAAGTAAAAGAAAAAGAAGCTATTTCTGAATGGGCTACTGTTGGCATTTATCTGTACACCAAAGGTCGCTATTTTGTTGATGCTACAATTGATATGATTATTAATCGAGATACTGTAAATAACGAATATTACACCTGCCCAACCTATAATTATCTGGCACACGAATCTCTGAAAGTTGGTGTTTATAATATTGAGTATGCTCAAATGCATGGCCTTGGGACTCCGGATGATCTAAATGAGTATATTTCCAGTAAGAAATAGAGGGAAAGAATAAAAATATGCATCTATTATTTGAAATGCTGAGTTTGCTCTAGTGAAATAGTTAGAATGTTTTTTACTGGATATAGTTGCTCCAACACTAAAAAGAATCGTTAATTTGCTATTTATATATATTTATCTAACAAAACTTTTCATAGCGCCGCAATGGTGGCTAGAACCGTTTATTGGTATACGGGTTGATTTAATATTGTACCCGATATGGCTTACTTATATTTCACTAACAAAAACACATTATTTTTATAAACTATCGACATTAGATAAGTACCTGATTTTATTTGTCGGCTGGTTGCTTATCTCTATTCTGTTTAATGAAAAAAATGGTTTATCAGTTCAACATGCAACGCAATATGTTTTATGGCTTGTTATGTTCAAATTGTTTCAGGCTACAGTTTTAGATCTGGAAACATTAAAGAAAGTTGTAATGGCTCTTTGTATTGTCGTTTTCGTATTAGTGGTTGAGGGAATACAGCATAAACTAAGTGCTGATGGGCTGGGTTGGGCCGGACAGGATCTGGGGTGGGTACAAAAGGAGGTGCTGGCAGCAGGAGGAACGGGTCGGACCCGATGGGTTAGTATATTCGATGGGCCGGGAGTGTTTTGTATAGCATATACAACGGCTTTGCCTTTTGTAATGCGATATTTGTTTATGCCTGTTAAAACAAAAATAAAACTAGTTTCACTGGTTTTCACTCTGCTGTTTTTGCTTGCAATATATTATACCGGATCACGCGGTGGTTTTTTAGCAGCATTAACAATCATCACATTATTCATTATGTATAAGTCGAATCTTTCAATGTCTAAACTGGCTATGATATTCGGGTTATTAGTGGTTTTATTCGCAATGGCGCCGTCGCACCTGACAAATACAAAAGATTCAAGTAATTCAGCGCAGCATCGTGTTGATATGTGGGGTAAAGGGGCTACTATGGCTCGTTATAATCCGGTATTTGGAGTAGGTCGCGGTAATTACAAAAGACATAGTTATCTATTGATAGCGCATAATTCCATGATAGAAATAATGGCGGAAACAGGTTTTCCTGGTGTGTTCTTATGGCTGTGTGTTCTATATCTTGCGTTTAAGAATTTATATGTTTATCACAAAAAGGAAGAAAAAGAAGAAAATAAAATGTTTGCTGCGGCAGTAGCAATCAGTCTCGCGGGTTATTTTGTCAGTTCAATATTCGTAACAGCTGAATTTGAAACAATGTATATGATAATAGCATTTGCCGGGGTGATAGGTTCAATTTCGAAAGAAGAGATTAAACTGACAATGAGAGAGAAGCTGTTAGTAATGGGTACGGTAATATTTGTATTTCTGTTTACCAAATTCTTTGTGTCGATATATTTTTCATAGCTATATTTTTAACTTTTCGTGTTATCTATAAAATAGCTGTTGATCAGGTTTTTTGAAACATATCTGGAGTTAAATATAGATAGCCTGGTGCTAACGGAAGAAGCTGAATTAATTTACAGCAAAAGAATGCATAGCTGGGATTAGAGAACCGGCTAAATATACTGCCTTTATTTTGTTTCTCATAAGTTGAGTTAACTTCTAAAGAAGGCGTTTCTATTTTGAGGAAGCTGATAATCTTTCCCCATTCTTCAGTGTCAAACATTTTCTCATAAGTAGTGTAGTAGTATGGAGTGCTGCTTTTCTTTGCTTTATTTATCAGGTTAAAAAATCTAAACCGACTTCTTATTGAATATGCGATAAATTCAATCAAGGAAAACCTTACTTTTTTCCCTCTCTTTTTGTTTAATTCTTCCTGTTCTTTTGTAAGCACATCATCGGAGTTCCATTTTCCTGTTTTTTTTGCAATCTTAAGTGATGAGTATTGAGCCAGTTTGTTGCGTCTTTCAAGGAAGATAATTGGAATTTTCTTATTAAGTACGTAATTTGTTATTGTGGGGTTATGATCAAAGAATAATTTGAAGCCAATGGTCTTTGACTGGCCGCGTTGTTTGTATGTTTCTTTAATGATTTTATGAAGAAAATCAATCGGGTTTGCATCCCTTTCTTCTCGGTTGGGGATGCTGTCTTCTTTGGCGCTACTGAATATTTCATCTGGATGGAATATTTCGCCCTGACAACTGACGTTATCAAGTAATTCTAGTTTGTGAGTCAGTACAGTGGAACCAGTTCTGGGTTCACTTACTACGACAAAGATATTGTCGGTATCATGTGTCATCGGAATTCCTTTTGAATAATAAGCGTAGTTTATACCATAGACTTCTATGTATGTATATTTGTGGTGAGCGTTTTTTCAAATCGAATGGAAGTGTCTTTCGTCTGTAAAAACGTTACGTTTGTCCAGAGATGAATTGCATGAAAATATGCTGCTAAAAAATTTCCATTCTGATTTGTTTGTCATTACTCGGAGTAAGCTAACAATTTCATAACATAATGTTAACAACTCGATAACATTTTGTTAACAAGTCGATAACAAATAACAATTCTATGAAGAGAAATTACGCTATTTGAGTGGCTTTCGTTGCGCAAATAAAACAAAAAATGTTCAAAAATTTTACACAATTGAACCGTTCGTCCTCCACTATATAACCGGCTACGAGTTCAGTAATTAATGTCCCTTTTATGCATTCATCTACATGCTATAAATCACAGCATATCCATCAACATATTTATTTATATTTGAATTTAGGGTTCCGGATTTTAAAAACCTAAATTTTTACATCGAAACAAGGCACTTGATATGATTACTCGATTATTGACAACTTTATTTCTTATTACATTTATGACAGGTGTTAATGCCGCTGAGTACTTTGTTGCAAAGAATGGTAATGACTCGAATCCTGGTACAATTGGTTCGCCCTGGCAAACAATTCAAACTTCAATCAATAAGCTCGTTCCTGGTGATATATTGAGTATTGCTGATGGCGTTTATACTGAAAACCTGAAACCGACTGTTAGTGGCACTTCAATAGCTCCAATTATTATCAGAGCCATCAACCCATTTGAAGTGACTATTGATGCTGGCGGTGTGTCTCAGGCGCTTAATATCACTGAGGTAAGCTATCTTGTATTTGAAGGGTTTAAGTTGCGAAATGCAGGTGAAAGAGCTGTTTTGCAGGTCAATAGTAAAGATAATCAACCAGCAACCGGGAATACCGCTACACATCATATAGCTTTGCGTAAAATGTCGGTTAAAGGCTCGTGTTTGAACAAGAATTGCAATGGTTTATTGATTGGTCGTTCAAATGATATCTTGTTAGAAGATGCCTGGGTTTATGGTGCTGGTCGCTATACCTTGTCTGTTTATGGTAGTCGTAATATCACACTGAGACGCATCGTTATACGTTGGGATCAGTGGTATGGCGATAGCTATAAGCCTAACGATCCTCGTAATGCGATGGGTATATACAATACACATGACAGCTTATTTGAGAATGTCATTATGCTAGATGCGGGCTTAAGACCAAATGGTACGGGTGGTGATAAAGGAACGTTATTGTTAGCTGGTGGTGATAATGGTGTTACAGCTCCTTTTGTTAATTCAAGTAATAATCAGTTCTATGGCTTGACGCTTTACAATAATGTGGGTCTTGCAATATCGCTTTCTGCGCGTTCACAGCCACATAATAATAATCATTTTGAAAACAGCGTGGTGATGGGTAATACAATTCGAGGTATTACAATCAATAAGCGGGTTACCAATACGACGTTTAATAAAATGACGGTTTTAGATCACCCATCTGAAGGCTATGCCAACTGGTCGAGCGAAACCTCGGGCAATGTGATGACCAATAGCATTATTGCAAACAATGGCAACAGAGCTTTTCGTGGTGAATTAGCCGAAAGTTATAATATGGTGTTCAATAATGCGCCTAACTATGCCAATGGTGCTACACCTGGTACAGGCTCAATGGTGCTTGATCCGGAACAGCTTTATGCCTTTGATAATGACACAACGCCATTAAATGACAATTTGGGTTCAGATGGTGAGCGTCGTGGTGCTCACCTTATGTATCGCTATTATAATGGAGTGGAGTCAACTGAAAGTGTATGGCCCTGGTTTTACGAGAATAAGATATATCAGGACTTTTGCGATCCAGCGACATTGACTGAGCTTGGTCGTACCGGATCCAATACTGCTGGCTGGTGTGATTCTGGTAAGTCACTAACACGTTATATCTGGAATGCGGTTGGAAATGAGGCATGTCCATCAAATGTTTGCGATGTTGATCCTGAGCCATTGCCAGTTATTCTTGAGCCGGTAGTTGATCCTGAGCCATTACCAATAGAGGATAACCCGAACAATGTTGGGGGTGATACACCACCACCAGTAGGTGCTATTGCAGAAATAAATGGTGGTTCTGTTTCATGGCTATGGGCGATGTTTTCAGTCTTGATAATGTTTAGTAGAAGAGGGAGTGCTAGAAATACTTCAGATAACTAAGAGTTTTTCTGAAGTGTAAGCCTTATCTATGAAAGCTTTAATTTGTTAATGGATGACGAAAATCAAGGACGATTTTCAAACTCTTAATATCAAAAAAACTAATCATGAGCTATCTAACGTATTAATATTTAAAACTGAAAAATTGCCCGATTAGTCTCAATCTAAACACTCATTAAATTAAGCAAATCTGTCTTAATAATCAAATATTCACAATTGTTTGTCGAAGTTACACATTAACCCTTCAAAGTGTTGAAAAATCTTACACATTACGTCCAGTAAGCAATAAATTACAGCTGCTAATCAAGTACAAATCACATATAATTTGCAGCGGGGTAAGTTAGAAGGGAGCGATACTAAAGCAGGGGTATTCCTATGAATATGCGATTATTAGTTATTTCTATCATTTTTTGTTCTGGATTAATAAATAGTGTTAGCGCTACTGAATATTTTGTAGCTACAACTGGAGATGATGGTAGCACTGGGTCGCAAAGTTCACCCTGGCAAACAATTCAAGCTTCAATTGGTAAACTTGTACCTGGCGATATTCTGAGTGTTGCTGATGGTATCTATACTGAAAATCTTAAACCGACGGTTAGTGGTACTAATATAGCTCCGATTCTCATCAGAGCTATTAATCCGTTTGAAGTCATCATCGATGCTGGTGGCGTCTCTCAGGCGCTTAATATCACCGAGGTGAGTTATCTTATCTTTGAAGGCTTTAAATTACGCAATGCTGGTGAACGAGCCGTGTTACAGGTTAATAGTCGAGATGATCAGCCAGCCACAGGCAATACAGACACACATCATATAGCTTTACGTAAAATGTCAGTCAAAGGCTCTTGCTTAGACAAGAACTGCAATGGTCTGTTGATTGCTCGCTCAAATGATATCTTGTTAGAAGATGCCTGGGTTTATGGTGCTGGCCGCTACACTTTGTCGGTCTATGGTAGTCGAAATGTTACACTGAGACGAATTGTCGTACGCTGGGATCAGTGGTATGGCGATAGCTATAAGCCTGATGATCCTCGAAATGCATTAGGCATATACAATACACATGACAGTTTATTTGAGAATGTCATTATGTTGGATGCGGGCCTAAGACCAAATGGAACAGGTGGTGATAAAGGAACTTTATTGTTAGCTGGTGGTGATAATGGTGTTACTGCTCCTTTCGTTAATTCAAGTAATAATAAGTTCTATGGTTTAACGCTTTACAATAATGTGGGTCTTGCAATATCGCTTTCTGCGCGTTCACAGCCACATAATAATAATCGTTTTGAAAACAGTGTAGTGATGGGGAATACAGTTCGCGGTATTACTATTAATAAAAAAGTTACCAATACCAGATTTAATAAAATGACGATTGTAGATCATCCGTCTGAAGGTTATGCCAACTGGTCGAGCGAAACCTCGGGTAATGTGATGACCAATAGCATTATTAAAATTAATGGCAACAGGGCTTTTCGTGGTGAATTAGCCGAAAGCTATAACATGGTGTTCAATAATAGCCCTAACTATGCCAACGGTGCCACACCTGGGACAGGTTCAAAGGTGCTTGATCCGGAACAGCTTTATGCCTTTGATAATGACACAGCTCCGTTAAATAATAATCTAGGCTCAGATGGTAAACGTCGTGGCGCCCACCTTATGTTCCGATATTTTAGTGGGATAGAGTCAACAGAAAGTGTTTGGCCCTGGTTGTATGAGAATGAAATACACCAGGATTTTTGTGATCCATCGACATTAACTGAGCTCGGTCGTACCGGATCCAATACTGCTGGCTGGTGTGAGTCAGGTAAGTCATTGACGCGTTATTTATGGAATGCTGTGGGAAATGAGGCGTGTCCGGTTGATGTGTGTGATGCTGATCCTGCGCCATTAGTAGGGCTAGGTAGTGCGACAGAACTACCTACAATAGTGGGTGCCAGTTTAGATGCTACAACAGTTTTAATCATTACTGCCCTTTGTTATTTTTTTCGGTTCAATACCAAATCAAATGAGGCGGAAAGCGAAAGTTTTTATAATATCTAATAAAGTGGAATACTAGTTAGAGGGTTCGATAGAAATCAACTCCAATACAAAGCGAGTGTCTATATTGATGAGTCATCTTACTGAACTAGTTTATATTATTATGTGCTGCCTGAATTTACAGGCTTCTAAAAAAGGGCGTGTTAATGTGCGGGATTTGCGGGATTTATTTTTTTTCAACATCAGGGAGAGTAGAAGAATTAGATATTACCAAAATGACTTCAGCAATGGTTCATCGTGGACCAGAGGCAGAGGGAGTATTTTGTCAGAATAATATTGGTCTTGGTCATCGTCGTCTGAAAATTATTGATTTAGAAGGCGGAATTCAACCTATGTTCAATGATGATAAATCCATCGTTGTTTCATTTAATGGTGAGATTTATAACTTTAAAGAAATACGCAAAAAACTAGAAGATAAAGGGCACCAGTTTAAAACCCACTCAGATACTGAAGTAATCGTCCGGGCGTATCAGGAATATGGCATTGATTGTGTTGAGCATTTCAGGGGAATGTTTGGTATAGCTATATATGATAATAATATTGATCAGGTTTTTATAATTCGAGACCGTCTGGGTATTAAGCCGATTTATTATACAGTTGATGATGAGAAAATTATTTTCGCATCTGAAATTAAACCTATTCTATCTGTTTTGAAAGAAAAGCCAGATGTTCATATTCCTTCGATTGATTTTTATATGTCAGTTGGGTATGTGCCAGGTGAGCAAACGCTTTTTTCTCAGATTAAAAAATTATTGCCGGGCCATTATCTGCAGATTGATGGTAAAAATATAACTTCAAAAGAATACTGGAATCTCGATCTTAATAAAGAATTGTATACGGGTGGTTTTGAAAGTGCTATTGAAGAATTTGATGAGCTTGCGAAGGAAAGTGTGCAGCTGCGAATGCTCAGTGACGTACCACTGGGGGCTTTCTTAAGTGGCGGGCTAGACTCTAGTGCAATCGTCTCTTATATGTCAGAAAAATCTGAGCAGCCAGTTAAAACATTTTCAGTTGGTTATAAAAATGAGCCTGAAGCAAGTGAACTTGTTTACGCTAAACAGGTTGCTGAATATTTCAAAACTGAGCACACTGAATATATTTTAGAACCACTCGATTTTTTCAATTCACTTGATATCTTACTTAAATACTCTGAAGAACCTATAGTCGAGAGTGCTGCAATTGCGCTATATCAGTTATCAATGAAGGCAAAAGAAGATGTTACTGTTATCTTGTCTGGCGAAGGTGGTGATGAAATACTTGCTGGCTATCCATTGCATCAGATAATGCCAAAGATTAACAAAATTCAGCAGTGGGCTCGATGGTTTCCAATGCGTGACCGGCTCTTTGGTTCTCTGATGAATTCAGAAAAAAAGAAAAAATACTGGAGCTGGATTAATCAGCCAATGAATCAGCGATATCAAAGTATTTCTAATGATGTAACGCTTAATATTAAGCAGGATATGTATGCATCACCCGCATTCCTTGATTATCATCAGCAGACATCTGAATATTTTGAAACATTATTTGATAAATACAGTCACAGAAGCGACTTATCAAGAATGACATATTCAGATATAAAGTCATGGTTGCCAGATGATTTACTGGTGAAAGCAGATAAAATGACAATGGCGGCTTCGCTGGAATTACGTGTGCCATTTCTGGACCATAAGCTGGTTGAATTCTCTTCTCAGTTGCCAGATCATTTCAAAATACATAATAAGCAGGGTAAGCATCTGCTTAAATCTGCAATGGAAAAAAGACTTCCTCATAATATTATTTACCGTAAGAAAAAGGGTTTTCCTGTGCCAATATCAAACTGGTTTCGTACTCACCTTTATGATCAGGTACGAGATATTTTAATGGATTCTAAAACGTTATCACGTGGCTATTTTTCAGAAGATTATATAGAACAGGTGCTATTAAAACACAAGGCAGGTACAGAGGACTTAAGTCGGAGAATATTTTCATTGGTAAACCTGGAACTCTGGCACAGAATGTATATAGATTAATTAAGATGAAAGTATTATTAATAACAAACTTGTTTCCCAATCCATCTGATCCTGAAAGGGGCGTCTTTACACTTCAGCTGGCTAAAGAATTAAATCGTAAATGTGAATTATCGGTGGTTTGTCCTTTACCCTGGTTTCCAAAATTTAGATTTCTTAAAAGATTTAAAAAATGGTATCAGATGGCAGAAGTACCTGCGCAATATGAAATAGATGGTATAACAGTGTATTCTCCAAAATACATACTTATACCTAAAGTTTCAGAGTCATTGCATTCACTGTTCATGGCTATAGGGATCAGGTCATTTGTTAAGAAAATTCATGCTCAAATTAATTTTGATGTCATCAACTCACAGTGGTTGTATCCAGATGGTGTTGCGAGTGAAGCATTGGCCAAAAAATTGAATTTGCCACATGTTACAACAGGGCTTGGCTGTGATATTAATGATGATCTTTATCATGATTCTAAAGCGCCAAAAATATTATCGATGCTAAATTCTGTAGAGGGTGTAACCGTAGTATCGAGCAGGCTTAAAGATGAATTAATTAAACATAAAATTGAACCGGACAAAATTAAAGTGATCCTGAATGGGGTTGATTATGACCGGTTTAAGTTTTTGGATCGTCAAGACTGCAGGAATAAATTGAAACTGAATGCTGACGAGAGAATAATCCTTTATGTCGGCAGGTTGAGTGATGAGAAATGTGTGGCTTCACTTATTGAAGCTTTTGCTAAAGCCAGTAAAACTGAAGCTTCGTTAAAATTGATGCTTGTGGGTGACGGACCAGAATATGATCATCTAAAGAAGCTTGTAGAAAGTCTACAGGTAAATGAGAGTGTTACTTTCGTTGGTAAAGTTGCTCATGGTGATATAAATCAGTGGTTTTGTGCTGCTGATATTTTTTGCCTTCCTAGTAAGCGAGAAGGATGTCCGAATGTGGTTTTAGAATCACTTGCCTCCGGTTGTCCCGTTGTTGCTAGTGATGTTGGTGCTTTGCCTGATCTGGTATCCAAAGCGAGTGGCTTATTGTTTAAAGCTGAGGATGTTGATGATATAAGTTGCAAATTATCATTGGCGTTATCAACGAAATGGGATCGCTCTGGAATTCGACAATCAATGGTGAAATGTACCTGGTCTCAGGCGGCAGATGCATATATAGATGCATATCGTAGCGCAATTAAAAGTTCAAGCAGAGGTTGATATGAAGCATATATTGCATGTCATTCAGTCTTTAGAGTTTGGAGGTGCGGAAAAGGTAGTTGTTCAACTGGCAAATAAATTTTGTGATGAATATAAAGTAACTGTTTGTGTCACAAAAAAAATGGGTGAACTGGCTAAAGAGCTGAGTCCCGATGTAAAAATCGTTGCCATGAATATGGGGGAAGGGAATAACCCCGCCTTAATAAGTAAACTAAAAGAACTGATTGTTGAGCAAGAAGTAGATATCGTTCATTGTCATGATTGGGGTGTATATGTTGAGTCGGCGCTTTCTGTAAAAAAAGCTGGAAGAGCGAAAGTAATTTTAACGGCTCATGGCCCTTATACACAATATGCACCAGGTTTAGTTTCAAAACTTAAGAAAATGATCAGGCATATTGTTGAGCGATATCTATCTAAATTTACCTATAAAATTGTTGCTGTTTCAGATTCAATAAAAAACTATATAAAGAAAGAGATTGGAATTGGTGATGAAAAAGTATCAGTTATTCATAACGGTGTTGAAGGCTATGACTATGAGTCTACTACTCATTCGGATAAATGCCGGAAGCTAATAACGGTAGGCCGGGTTGCTAAAATAAAAAACCACAGATTGATGATAGATGCCTTATCTAAAGTTATAAAAAATATTAAAGATGTACGCCTTACGATTGTTGGTGATGGCCCTGAATTTGAAAATATAAAAAAGTATACCAATAAGGTTGGTCTTGGTGATGTTGTGACTTTTACAGGCTTCAGAACCGACATCGAAGAATTACTAAAGTTGCATGATGCCTTTCTTCTCTCATCTCATTATGAAGGTATTTCTATAGCTGGTCTTGAAGCGATGAGTTTAGGTTTGCCAATTGTCTCTACAAACGTTGGCGGAGTATCAGAAATGGTGCAAGATGGTGTTAATGGGTTGCTGGCAGAAAATAATAGTGTTACAGATTATGCGCAATGTCTTGCTAAGTTGTGCTCCGACGATGACTTATTTAAAGAGCTAAGGCACAACAGCAGGACTGTTTTCTGTGATAAGTTTCAGGAAGATGCAATGTTAAATGACTATCGATCTCTTTATGAAGCTTAAAGAGATCGATTATAAAAGATGTCTGTGTTTGTTATAAGTTAACGATTAATTTGGGGAGGATTTGAAATTGGGTGTTTGGCTAAGTGTTTTCTTGGTGAGTTCGCTATTGTTTTTAATAAATTATTTTATATATCCTTTGGTTGTGATTGTTCTTGCACAATTCAAAAAAACACCAAAGCATAATATTGAAGATCAGGCATTTACAAAAACAGTAAGTTTTATCGTTGCGGCCTATAATGAAGAGGCAGTCATTGAGGATAAAATAAAGAACTGTCTTGAAATTGATTATCCACAAGATCTGTTGGAATTTATTATTGTTTCTGATGGTTCAGACGATACGACACCTGAAATAGTAAAAAAATATCAGAATAAGGGAATAATTAGCCTGCATGAGAATCAGCGCAGAGGCAAGTCAAATGCTCTAAACCGCGCAGTTGACGTTGCTAAAGGTGAAATTGTTGTTTTTTCTGATGCAAATAATGATTACGCGAAGGACTCGATCAAACAACTGGTTGCTAGTTTTTCGGATGCTAATGTGGGCTGTGTGACGGGCTCTAAAAAAATATATGCTTCTTCAGACCGTCAGTCAAGTAAGGGTGATGGGTTGTACTGGAAGTATGAGTCAAAAATTAAACTCGCGGAATCAACTTTGGGTTCAATAACGGCTGCAGATGGAGAAATCCTTGCATTACGAAAAGATTTATTTGAACCAATTAACCCTAAACTGATAAATGACGATGCGGCAATTACCGTTAATATCCTCAGAAAAGGTTATCGGGTGATTTATAATCCAGATGCAATTGCATATGAAGAAGCATCAAAAGATCTTGTTGATGATTTTTTTGTTAAAGTAAGAATGACCACAGGGGGATTTCAGACAATAGTAACTGAGTTTTTATTTTTGTTAAATCCGTTCAAGCTTTATTCCTGGGCATTTTTAACTCACAAGGTTTTGCGCTGGCTAGTACCGTATTTTCTTATACTTATAGCATTGAGTAATATAATGCTGCTTGAATATTCGTTGATGAGATTTCTTTTAGTCGGCCAGATTGTGTTCTATTTACTGGCATTTACTGGCTGGATGAAACGCTCTAATACTGAGATGCCGACTTTGTTGTATATACCGATGTATTTTGTTGTTATGAATATAGCGCTTTTCTGGGGCTCAATTAAGTACTTTCTGGGTAATAAAACCGTTAACTGGAGAAAGGCGAGCCGCTAATGTTGACTATCATTATATGTTTTTTTGTATTAATAGTTCTGGCGGCCATAGTGCTGACTTTGTTAGTCAGATCAAGGAATATGCAGTTTTGGATCAGAACGTATATATATAATGCTTTCAGTGCAAAAGTAAAAAGTCCTGTCAAACACGTGTATTTTTGTCTGGTTGATCATTATGAGCCTTATTATGGTGATGCTACAGAAGAAGAAGCGAGAAAGTTGGTTGATGACTGGGTAACTAACTATCCTGAAATAGCTAAGCTGCATTCTGATAGCGATGGTAATCCACCTCAACACAGCTATTTTTATCCAATTGAAGAGTATGATAAACATATACTCGATCAATTAAGTCGTATCTGTAAATCAGGCTATGGAGATGTTGATGTACATCTACATCATGATAATGATACAGCAGAAAATTTGCGAACAGTCTTAACTGAATTCAAACATACATTATTTGATAACCATCAGTTATTAAGAAAAAACAAGCAAGGTGATATCGTTTATGGATTTATTCATGGTAACTGGGCGCTAGATAATTCACGACCTGATGGCAGATGGTGCGGTGTAGATAATGAACTGGATATACTGGTTGAAACAGGCTGTGCTTATGATATGACGATGCCGTCTGCTCCTAGTGATACTCAGACAAAAACCATTAACAGCATATATTATGCTAAAGAAGATGGCTGCGCTAAGTCACATGATACCGGACGAAATCTTGTGCATGGCTTAACCAGTCAGGAAGAAAATGAAATTCTTATGATTCAGGGGCCTTTGACACTTAACTGGCGGAATAGAAAGCTGGGGCTAATACCAAAAATTGAAAGTGGTGAATTGTCTGGTGACTTGCCGCCTGATATTAGCAGAACAAAATTATGGGTTAATTGTGCTGTGGCTGTTGAGGGAAAAGAAGAGCATATTTTTGTAAAAGTTCATACTCATGGTTTACAACATAAAAATATGGAGATGTTTTTTGAAAAGAATGGATTTGATGACCTATGGAGTTCATTAGAATCTTTGTATCGAGATAGGGATGGTTGTAAGTTGCATTATGTTAGTGCGTGGGAAATGTACGAGAAGATTAAACAGCTGGAAAGCAGATAAGAAGAATATAAATGAAAATACTATATCATCACAGAACTCAGGGTAGAGGCGCAGAAGGAGTGCATATTGTAAGTATCGTGAAGGCGCTTCAAGGACTGGGTCATGAGGTAACTGTTTTGTCTCCTGCAGGTGTCAATCCAATGGAGCACGCGGGCAATGCTCCAGTTGATAAATCTAAAGTAAAAACTTCTGGCATGAGTCGGTTCTGGAAATTTGTTAGTAATAATATTCCGGGTCTTTTATTTGAGTTTCTGGAGATAGCCTATAATCTGCCTGCAGGCAGACGGCTGGAAAAAGAATTAAAGAATAATGATTATGACCTTATTTATGAACGTTATGCTTTTTATTTAATAGCAGGGGCGCTTAAAGCCAGAAAATATGGTATTCCATTTGTGCTGGAAGCTAATGAGGTCAATGGTATTAAAGACAGGGCCAGAAAACAGTACCTGAAGTCACTAGCGATTTTTTTTGAAAAACGACTTTTTTTATTGTCTTCTCGAATTATTACAGTCTCCTCATACCTGGAAAACCTGATTTATGAAAGGCTAAGTGGCTGTGAGTTTGATGGTGATGTTGTTGTAGCACCCAATGCAATTGATATAAATAAAATTCCAGAAAAAATAAAGTCAGATAAATTGCTGTCTGAATATTCAATTTCCAGTGAGCAAAAAGTTATTGGTTTTGCAGGCTGGTTTGATCATTGGGACAGGCTGGATATTTTCGTTGATCTGATTGCTGCTATGAGGCGTAAAGGGCATGACGTTGTTGGTTTGCTGGTTGGTGATGGTGTTGGCGTAACGGAAGCGCGTGAACTATCACAGAAGCTGGAAATTGAAAACTATATCATTTTTACAGGCGCAGTTAATCGCCAGCAAATCTATTCATACCTTGGTTTGCTTGATATTGCTGTATTTCCTCATTCAAATGAATTTGGATCACCAGTTGTAATGTTTGAGTTTATGTCTTTAAAAATACCGGTTGTCGCTCCTAAGTTATTACCTATTTTAGATGTGCTCACAGACAGAGACAATGCACTCTTATTTGATGTGCTAGATGAAGAAATGCTTGCCAGCTGTATGGATGAAATGATTGTTGATACGGAGCTTTCTACGAAACTGGCAGAAAATGCTTATAACTTAATCATAGAAAAACATACATGGACAAATAATGCTTCTTTGATCGTTGATGTAATAAAGAGATAGAGATTGTGTGTGGCCCTTTCGGAAGAGTAATGTGAAAAGTACATCTATCAAACATCGTATAAAGAAAGTACTAAGCAGATTGTTTCCTGATTACCTTATTGTGGATGGTAGCAAAACTGGTTTAAGCGCAATCACGTTTGATGATGGCCCTTGTCCGGGTAATACTGAGCGCATTCTGGAAGTTCTTGAGCAAAGCAATATTAAAGCGACATTTTTTCTTAGTGGCGAAGAGGCTGAAAAGAGTCCGGAATTAGTTAAGCTTATTCATTCAAAAGGGCATCAGCTTGCAAACCATGGGTACTTCCATAAAAAAAGTCATGAGCTTGGCAGGGGTGAGTATATTTCTGGTGTACTAAGAACACATAGTTTATTAGAAAAAGCTGCAGGTGAAAAAATCAAAAAAGTATTCCGTCCTCCGTTTGGTGAATTAAACCTTGGAGCAGGAATCAGTCTTTTGAAGCAGGGCTACCAGTATGCTATGTGGTCTTATGATACCTGTGATAGCTATGTAGAAACTGATATACAAATACTGGAACATATTAAAGAAGATAAACCACGAGAGGCTGAAATATTTCTTATGCATGAAGACTACCATCATCTGGCTTCAGCTTTACCAGACTTGATCAAGATGCTACGAAAAGATGGGCATAGATTTGTCAGGCTTGACGAGATTTAAAACCGCGTTCTTTGCTAAATATATCAGGCATATGAAGTCACAAAAAAGTGATATGAGAAGAAAATATGAGTGAAAAAAGTGATATCGGGCGTTTTTTTAAACATTCGAGTATCTATGCAATTGGTAATATATTAAACAGAATCGGTGCGTTTGTATTACTACCTATATACACTACCTACCTTACCGTGGGTGAATATGGCGCCCTTGAATTATTTTACCTTGTTGCTGCTGTAGTAAGTGGTGTTCTTGCTGTTGGCATAGCGCATGCAACTTTGCGATTTTATTTTGAGTTTGAAGATATTAAAGATAGAAATGCGGTTGTTAGTACTAATCTAATAGCGTCGGCATTAATAACATTGGTAGGGGTTTTTATTTTATTGCTATTTGATAATCAAATAGCAATGCTGGTGTTTGGCTCAGACGAAAAAAATGTGATGTTAGGATTGTATATTGTCCTCGCAACAATGGTTCTAGAATTATCTACTCAGGTATGTCTTGCTTATTTGCGTGCAAGAGAGCTATCTGTTTTTTATGTTGTTTTATCATTGATTAAGCTAGTCATTCAGGTAGCTGTTAACAGTTATCTGATTATTGTTGAAGGTGCAGGTATAACCGGAATACTAGCCGGTAACCTGATCGCCGTGGCGACTGGATGGCTGGTATTAATTGTTTATACCTTGTATAGCTGTGGTGTTCGTTTTCATTTTGATAAAATGAAAAGCATTGTTGTTTATAGTTTTCCATTTTTGTTGGGAACAATAGTAGGGATCATCGCAGTTAATGCTGATAGATTCATGCTAAATCAATTTATGGGGCTGGAGGCGGTTGGGATTTATGCGCTTGCTATGAAGTTGACCTTGCTAGTAGAGGTTCTCATTGCAGAGCCTTTTAGTAAATCATATGGAGCCTATCGATTCTCAATTATGAAGAATGATGATGCCGGAGAAACGCAAAGTAGTATAACTCGATACATGACCGTTATCGTTTCATTAGCGATGATTGGAATTGTCTATTCATCGCATGAAATTATTACCATTATGTCAAACCCTGAATATTACACTGCAGTAGTTATACTGCCGGTATTAATTTTCATTGGCGGATTTAAAGTATTTACATATATATTCCAGACAGGGATTTTATATAAAAAAGCCACAAAACACATTTTTTATCTGAGTGTGCTTGGGTGTTGTTCAATTATTGTACTTAATTATATTTTTATAAATGCTTACGGATTGCTGGGTGCATGTATCGCTAAAGTGGCCGCATCAGGTATTGTATTAATGATGACAAATTATGTGTCACAGAAGTATATGGCTGTTAAATACCCTTATATGCGTATCTTAGAAGTGCTAGGTATAACGATAATATTTATTATTCTTGGTGTTGGTGCCAATGAACTGGATTTCTGGCCGGCAATAGCTGCAAAGATAATATTATATGCTTTGCTTATTGTTACCCTGTTTTATTGCGGAGTCTTAACTAAAGAAGATAAAGTGAAGGCAAAAAATCTTGTGTTATCCAGAATTAATGCTAATTAAGTACGGCTGATTTATCTATGCAATGTTATAAAAATAGTGGCTGGTTATATTATGTTGGAGATGCAATATTTGGTGATGTGCTTTTAGTGAATGCAGGTGGATTGCAATCAGTTTTTGAAGTCTATGCGTCGAGCGTAGTGCAGGTAAGTGAGTCATCTGCTTTATCAGATGGTAGTTTTGAAATTAATATTCCTGGCAATGGCTTCGACTGTGTGATCGTGAATGCAACAGAGAGAAATAAATGTAATAAGCATGATGTAGCGATATACCGGTCTGTGACAAAGAGCAGCGGTGTTGTTGCCATAATGAAAGATATCGATAGTGATATCGCTAATTTGACAAAAAAACAGTTTCCCTGGTTATTTATCAAAGGGGTTTTTAGTCATTTAGTGAGAAAGCTTAGTAATATGGCATTGAAGGGCGGGGGCGTTACCAATTATTATTTAAGATCAGTAGGTGGCAGGGTTAATCAGGTCTTATATAAGAATGGATACAAACCTGTAAAAAATACATTCTTGCTTAAGGAAAGAATCAGAAAGGTATTTCTATCCAGATATATTTATCCAATATTTTCATCAAACGTACTGACTATAGTTAGTAATTCTGGCACTGTTCATAAAACAGTGGTAGAGAATGTTATCAATGCGGCCGAAAAAGAAACGGGTGTCAGATTTAACCAGATTATTCGGTGCTTAATTATTCCTTTTAAGGTACTGCTTTCTGTCAGTGCTGAAAATGGGCAAAAATATATATTTCTGTTGTTAAGAGGTTCTGACAAAAATATCAGGGCAAATAAAGAGCTGGATATGATTAACTATATTAATGCTTCATATCCTGAGTTATCAGATTATCTTTCAGAAAGTCTAATGCATGGGTTTTATAAAAACCTAGAATATATTGTTTACAAAGAATTGCCGGGTGTCAATATCGACGCGAATTTTGATAGATATCACGTAGCTGAACTTTCTGCTTTTAATAAATTAATATTTATAGGGGAAACTAGTAAAAAATACATTCGACTCGATGAAACTGATTATAATAATTTTTTTGGTACGTGGCTGGAAAAGTTAAAGCTCAGTAAAAATGAGAATAAAGCGTTTGGACGTTACATTGATGACCTAAGTAACCTTATTCAAGAGAAGGTGTGTTATTCCGAATCTCTGATGGTCTTATTTCATGGTGATTACAAAATAGAAAACATATTATTTGACGAGAAAGACTATTCAGTTGTTGGGATTATTGACTGGGATTTGTCTGAAAAAATGCAGTTTCCTGCTCTAGATCTGTTGTATTTTATATTATATAGCAGGCGAATTAAAAATCACTCTTCATTTATAGAAGAGTGTGAATCTGTTTTTCTTGGCAAAGGTTTTACAGTTCATGAGAGAAAAATGATTGATAGATATTGTGATAGTTTTTCGATTACCCGGTCATCCTTTAATATCGCTTGCATCTTGTTCTTGTGGCATCATTTTTCATTCAGAGAATGTGGGGATTTTGAGGAAGAATGGCTAATTAGAGTACTTCAATCTATAAAATTTGAGATTGATGGTGAAGAGCATGGTTCATTATGATGTCTGAGAGCGAGCCATTGGTTTCGGTGGTTATGCCGGTCTATAATTCTGAAAAATATCTGCGAAGAGCAATAGAAAGTGTATTGTGCCAGAGTTATAAAAACTATGAGTTTATCATTGTTGATGATGGATCAACTGATGGCTCTATTGATATTATTAATGAATATCGAGATAAAATAGTTTATTTTTTTCAAAAGAATGCAGGGGCTTCTGCTGCCAGGAATAAAGGAATTGAGATCTCAAAGGGAGAACTAATCGCTTTTCTCGATTCAGATGATTTATGGTACCCGGATAAATTGAAAATTCAGGTTGATGTTTATCAGCACTATCCTGATGCGTCTATTATCCATACAGAGGTTGATAAACAAAAATTATTTAACGGCTATCTCCCGATAAATCAGCAGGATTTAAATCCTAGAATTAAATCTTTTAGCGAGGTGTTCCAGCACACTAACTTAAAAACACCTAGTGTAATGATCCCAAGGTTAGTATTTGACAGAGTTGGTTTGTTTGATACAAATTTACCCACTGCTGAAGATAAAGATTTATTTTTACGTTGTTCGTATCAACAGCAAGTCGTCTATATACCGGCGAAACTGGCCTATTGTTCGGTTTTCCCGGGGTCTTTATGTGACGATTTGAGGTCTTATCATGATAATCTTAAAGTTATAGATAGATTTTTGGAGCTAAATCCTGAGTTTGTAACAAAAAATCAGTCACTGGTTAATAAAGTAAGGTCTGAGATATATTACGATTATGCAGAGGATCTTTGTTTTAAAAACAAGTGTCTGGAAGCTGTTAAAGCAGCAGCTACTTCAAATCATCATCGTATTAATATCAAAGCTATAGCTTTGATATTCAAATCATATTTGAAATTTATTGTTTTATTTTTAAAGTCTAAAATTAAATAAATATCGAATTGATGTAAGTAACTATATGTTTATGTAGCTGGTTACAAGTGATAGGTAAAGCTGTATTTAAAGGTCTCTAGAATTACTCTTCATTTAAATATTTCAGGAATGACCAGCATTGCTTTGAAGTAATCCATATTCGTATATCTTTCCACGTGGAGTCTCTTTATTTTATATGGAGACGTGATGGGGAGTTGCTCAATGCCTGATATATATGAAATTCCAAATTGATATCCTGTTTCTTTGCATTTTATTATAACGTTTTGATTGAATTCCGAAGTGCCACCAACCGGATAAGCTATTGTGTTTACAGGTTTGTTGGTGATTCTTTCGATGTCTATTTTTGATTGCTTTAATTCATGCTCTAATTCAGTGCTGGTAAGTTTTGAAAGTATCGGGTGTGATGCAGTGTGAGAACCAAACTCAATATTGTTTTTGCTCATTTCAGCAACCTGATCGGTAGATAGAGCGGATGATTTGAGTTGATCGTCTGTCGAAATAGTTACATCAAGCTGATTTTTTAGCTCATCTATACAACTTAATCTCAATGAGTTTTGCAAGGTCATTAAATATCTTAGTGTCGTTTCAGTGGCCAGTCTTTTTGATTTAATGCTCTCATTAAAGCATATGGAAAAATCATCGCTATTGAGCGATAGATTACTTTTTTCTGTCTTGTATATAAAATAGGCTATTTGATCAAACCAGAATGTATCATCGCTGTCCAAATAATCACTTGATACAAAAATTGTGGCGGAAGTATTGAGGTTCTTAAGGATCGGATAGGCGTTTGTGTAATTATCAGTGTGCCCGTCATCAAAAGTAATAATGACGGGATCTTTAGGGAGTTTTCTGTTTCCATTTTGAAATTCTAATAAGTCTTCAAATGTAATGGGATTAAAATATTGTGAGAGATGTTCTATCTGTAGTTTGAAGTCTTCAGGTGTGGCGCTTATTAGTTCCGGGTCGAATGGGAAACTGTTCTCATCTTTCATATCATAGATTCTGTGATATGCCAGTATGATAAGGGGTTTAGGGAATAACGCCCGAAAGATTCTTATCAATATGATAAGTCGGCTTTTTGAAAGTATTTTTGCAAGTAAGTCTTTTTTGCTCATGATTCGTGTCTATCTTAATAAATGGTAATTACTAGCATTGTTTGAGTAGTTCTTCATTTAGTTGTTTACATTTTTCTTCAATTTCTGGATTAAGGGAGAAACTTACCTTTTTAGAAACTGCGTTACTTCGAATAATTTTACAAAAGAGTTTGTTAAATTTAAGTTTAGTGAAGTCATAGATTCTTTCGATTTCCTGTTCAGGTTTGTTAACGAGTTTCTCATAATTTACTAAAAGAATATTGTCGTTGTCAGAAACATTCCGGTAAAGGCTGTTTCTAACGATCCAGAATAGTCCGTATGCATCCGCATCTGTAAGTTCATCAGGCGAAAACCTGTTAAGAAATTCTTTTATGTCTTCTGGTAGGTTCTCATTTAGCCAGCTGTCTGTGTCATCTGAATACAAAGGAGCTATGTATTCGATAGCATTTTGTTTGTAATAATGAATGTGTGAATCGATAACGTCAAGATAGTTTCTGAAAACCCAAATACCTTTACTGTTTGGAAGAGCGGATAACAGCTCATTGGCGAAATGGCTTTCATATAATGGTTTAATTACAATATATTTCAGTGGTTCTTTTTTTATGAGTTTTCTGAGTTGTTCTATGGGTTGGAGTCTGTGATGTTTGTCACTCTTAGGGTCATAGAAATAAGGAAGGTCACCTTCACCATGAAACTTGACGTTTATATTAAGGCTGAGTAGTTTTTGGATAATGGTTGTCCCTGAGCGTTGGCAACCAAAAATATAAATAACCTCGGTGCTTTTTCCTAAACGGAAAATAGCGAAAATGGATTCTCTTATCTTATTTATTTTGTAGGATGAATGCCAGGTGAGTCTTAACTTATCTAATATGTCCATAATTCGATTCGTTCTTAAGTTTAAGTGGTTAGTTTAAATTGTTTTTTTTGTGAAGAAGCAATTCAGAGAGTTTAATGTCCTGTTTAAAAAAGTATTTTTCATAAAGTATAGCCAGGTCATGTTTTCTTTATGAGATGAAAGGCTTTTTTTGTAGCGATATTCACCGGCCATGAAGTCATACTTTTCAGCGTCTGTATTTAAGAGTTGTTCAATTAACAAGGTATGAGCTATTAATCCTGGCCGATATTTGTTGTCCTCTTGTAATTTTATACCGCTTTGATATGAGTAGATACGATTGTTATATGAAAAATTATACAGGTAGCCGAGGTCAGTTTTTCCTGCACTGACATGTGCCAGAATAATGTGCCCCTTTTCAAAGCAATTAATTATTAGTTTTTTATGAAATTCAATGACACTTTCTTCTAAAAATGAACTGCTCTTTTGTTTGAGTCTCCAGTATTGCTGATGAAGTTTAATTAAACCTTCAAGGTAGTTAATTGCCTCGTCAGCATTTTGTGCAAGCTTGACCTCAAGCGGGCCAATTTTTTTATATTTGTTAATGCTTTGAGTTATTTGTGACCGGGTGTTTTTGCTCAGAAAGGATAGATAAGTATTAGTAGAGGACCTGATATCTTTCAGGTTAACCCAGTAATGAGGTTTGTCAGCAGAATGTGTTATGCATTCTTCGGGAACGGAGTTAATGATGGTTTTATTCTTCGTTCCGGGGAATGAAATCAAATCGTCTAAATTTAATAGCCTGGAAAAAGCCAGTTTAAGCGGTTCAGATATGCTTTCCTGGTATTTGGAGTGAATTAGTATTGAATTGAACTCAGTCGTAATGTTGTCGAGTTGACCTCCGCATTCATGAAGTAACAAGCTCTTATAACTGAATATCTTACATCTTGAGAGTAGATGTTCGGTAAATATCCCAAGAGATATGACTTCATTGTGGTGTTTTATGGAGAGTAAATATAAATCTTCAGGGCGTGGGTGAAGATTTAGCCATGTGTGTATCCAGTCCCATGAGAGAAAGAAATCACAATCAGCTTGTTTTTCCAGTAATGGCCATGATTTTTCGAGATGACTATATTCAGTCAAATGACTAAATTCAATTTCCCAATTTTCAGAGACAAAATTAAAAGATCCGTGGGGTTTGCTCAATTCAAATGCTCAGAATGAATTCTATTTCAGCTGCATAGAATTTATAAGATTGATGTAATTATTCTATTTATTAACCCTTGTTAATATCGCATGCTATGCAAATGAAGGTTAAGTGTCTAGTCCCTGATAATACTATATAAAGCGTAGATTCTAAAGCAGTGCCTCAATTTTGCCTGCATAGTACTTGTTCCTAATCATGCCAGCAAAATGAAGAGCTCATAAGCAAACGACGAGTTGTATTGAAGAAATGAAAAAGATTTGCAATGAATGTATTTTCTGCCATAGACATCGCACATAAGAAAACAGTAAAATACCGCGAATATCTATTCTAACGGGAGTCTGGCTTGGTCAGGCTCCCGTTTCTTATATCTTACGGAGGTCATTTTGAGGCAATCGGCACTTTTGGCACTGGAAGATGGTAGCCTGTTCTGGGGCGAATCCATTGGTGTAGAGGGCTCTACGACAGGTGAGGTAGTTTTTAATACTGCGATGACGGGCTATCAGGAAATCCTGACGGACCCATCTTATAGCTGTCAGATTGTAACGTTGACCTATCCCCATATCGGTAATGTTGGCGTTAATGCCAATGATGCTGAATCCACTGCTGTTCATGCGGCTGGTCTTGTTATTCGTGATTTACCTTTGTTACATAGCAACTGGCGTGCAGAAGAAAGTCTTGAGGCTTATCTTGAACGTAATAATGTCGTTGCGATTTCCGATATAGATACCCGTCGCCTGACACGACTTTTACGTGATAAAGGTGCTCAGAGTGGTTGTATTGTGGCTGGCGAGAATATTGATGCCGACGCGGCGGTTGCACAGGCGAAATCATTTGCAGGTCTTAAAGGTATGGACCTGGCGAAAGAAGTGACGGTTGATGCTTCGTACGAGTGGAATCAGACCAGCGTTTCACTTGATACTAATTCAGATGAAAAAATCACTTCAGGTCAGAAGCATCATGTTGTGGCTTACGATTTTGGTATCAAACACAATATCGCACGTATGCTGGTTGATCGTGGTTGTAAGGTGACGATTGTTCCTGCAAAAACACCAGCCGCTGATGTTCTGGCAATGAAGCCTGATGGCGTTTTTCTATCGAATGGTCCCGGCGATCCGGAGCCATGTGATTATGCTATTAATGCTGTTAAAGAGATTTTAGAAACTGATATTCCAACCTTCGGTATTTGTCTGGGGCATCAGATTTTGGCGCTGGCATGTGGTGCTAAAACAGAGAAAATGAAATTTGGTCATCATGGCGCTAACCATCCGGTTCAGGACATGGACTCTGGTGTGGTCATGATCAGTAGCCAGAATCATGGTTTTGCAGTGGATGAGAAAACCTTGCCTGCAAATCTAAAGGCTACACATCGTTCATTGTTTGATCAGTCACTACAGGGTATCCATCGCACAGATAAGCCAGCATTTGGTTTTCAGGGGCATCCTGAAGCGAGCCCGGGGCCAACCGACGTATCACCTGTGTTTGATCATTTCATTGAACTGATTGAATCGAACTAATAAATAAGCGCTAACTAATTCGTTAATTTTGTGACAGCTCATACTATAAGAGTGTGTTGTCATGAGACTTATAAAACCAGAGAACTATGCCAAAACGTACAGATATAGAAAGTGTCCTCATCATTGGTGCCGGCCCGATTGTCATCGGCCAGGCTTGTGAGTTTGACTATTCCGGTGCTCAGGCCTGTAAGGCGCTTCGCGAAGAGGGTTACCGGATCATTCTGGTGAATTCGAACCCGGCGACCATCATGACCGACCCGGAAATGGCTGATGCCACTTATATCGAGCCGATCAACTGGCAAACCGTTGCGCGCATCATTGAAAAAGAGCGTCCAACGGTTCTGCTGCCTACCATGGGTGGTCAGACAGCATTGAACTGTGCGCTCGATCTTGATCGCGAAGGTGTTCTGGAAAAATACAATGTAGAAATGATCGGTGCGAAGAAAGAAGCCATCGACATGGCAGAAGATCGTCAGAAGTTTAAAGTGGCGATGGAAGAAATTGGTCTGGATATGCCGCGTGCTGCAATTGCGCACAGCATGGAAGAGGCTTATCAGGTACAGGCACAGGTTGGTTTTCCTGCCATTATTCGTCCTTCATTCACCATGGGTGGATCTGGCGGTGGTATCGCGTATAACAAAGAAGAATTTGAAGAAATTTGTAAACGTGGTCTGGATTTGTCGCCGGTCAGCGAGTTACTGGTTGAAGAATCAGTACTGGGCTGGAAAGAATACGAAATGGAAGTGGTGCGAGATACAAAAGACAACTGCATTATAATCTGTTCGATTGAAAACCTTGATCCGATGGGTATTCATACGGGTGATTCAATTACCGTCGCACCAGCACAAACACTGACAGATAAAGAATACCAGCGCATGCGTGATGCCTCACTTGCAGTACTGCGTAAGATCGGTGTTGAGACCGGTGGTTCAAATGTGCAGTGGTCAATTAATCCTGTAGATGGTCGCATGACGATCATCGAAATGAATCCACGTGTATCACGTTCTTCGGCACTGGCTTCAAAAGCGACGGGTTTCCCGATTGCTAAAATTGCAGCAAAACTGGCTGTTGGTTATACGCTGGATGAGCTGCAAAACGATATTACTAATGGTGCAACGCCGGCTTCATTTGAGCCAAGTATTGATTACGTTGTGACCAAGATTCCTCGTTTCACCTTCGAGAAGTTTCCGACAGCTGATTCACACCTGACGACGCAGATGAAATCGGTTGGTGAGGTGATGGCAATCGGTCGTACCCAGCAGGAGTCATTACAGAAAGCATTACGTGGTCTTGAGACAGGTATGGATGGATTCACTGAAGTGATTTCTCCTGATACGCCAGATGAAGAAATTGATGACCTGATTAAACAGGAACTGATTCAGGCTGGTCCTGAGCGTCTATGGTATGTGGCAGAAGCGTTCCGTCATAACTTCACGATGGAACAGATTTTTGACCTGACCAAGATTGACCGCTGGTTCCTGGTACAAATTGAAGAATTGATTCAGATTGAAGAAAGTCTTCGTGAAACCATTCTGACATCACTGGATAAAAATCAGATGTATCGCCTGAAACGTAAAGGTTTCTCGGATAGCCGTTTGGCAACTTTAATGTCGGTTTCAGAAGATCATGTACGCAAGCATCGCCATTCATTGGAAATTCGTCCGGTTTATAAGCGTGTAGATACTTGTGCGGCAGAATTTGCAACTTCAACGGCTTATATGTACTCGACCTATGAAGAAGAATGTGAAGCTGATATTTCTGATAAAGAAAAGATTGTCGTTTTAGGTGGCGGTCCTAATCGCATCGGTCAGGGTATTGAATTCGATTATTGCTGTGTACATGCTGCATTTGCAATGCGTGATGATGGTTATGAAACCATCATGATTAACTGTAATCCTGAAACGGTTTCAACTGATTATGATACCTCAGATCGTTTGTACTTTGAGCCACTCACCCTGGAAGATGTGCTTGAGGTTTTACTGCTTGAAAAGCCTAAAGGAGTGATCGTGCAATATGGTGGTCAAACACCATTAAAACTGGCGCGTGCACTTGAAGCGGCCGGTGTTCCAATTATTGGTACATCACCTGATGCGATTGATCTGGCGGAAGATCGTGAACGTTTTCAGCAACTAGTAAATAGTCTTGGTTTGAAGCAGCCGCCAAATCGTCTGGCATCATCAGAAGGCGAAGCAGTTAAGAATGCTGCTGAAATCGGTTATCCGTTAGTGGTTCGTCCGTCGTATGTTTTGGGCGGTCGTGCAATGGAAATTGTGTACAGCGAAAAAGATCTGCTGCGTTATATGAATGAGGCGTTTAAAGTATCTAACGATGCGCCTGTATTATTAGACCGTTTCCTTGATGATGCGATTGAAGTTGATGTTGATGCTATCTGTGATGGCAAAGATGTACTGATAGGTAGCATCATGGAGCACATTGAGCAGGCAGGTGTCCACTCAGGTGATTCGGCTTGTTCGTTACCTCCTTACAGTTTATCGAAAGAAATCCAGGATGGCTTGCGTGAACAAACTAAACAGTTAGCGTTAGGTTTGAATGTTGTTGGTTTGATGAATATCCAGTTTGCGATTCAGGGTGAGACTATTTACCTGATCGAAGTTAACCCGCGTGCGTCAAGAACTGTACCCTTTGTTTCAAAAGCAACTGGTCGTCCATTAGCAAAAATTGCTGCACGTTGTATGGCCGGAACTTCACTGGTAGAACAGGGTATTACTGAAGAAATTATCCCTGATTATTTCTCAGTTAAAGAAGCGGTATTCCCGTTTGTTAAATTCCCTGGTGTTGATCCGTTGCTTGGTCCAGAAATGAAGTCGACCGGTGAAGTCATGGGTATCGGACAGACTTTTGGTGAAGCATTTGCTAAAGCACAATCTGGAGCGGGTGCTGATCTGCCTACTAAAGGTAAAATCTTTATCAGTGTTAAAGAGCGGGATCGTGCGTCGGCAGTTGAGCTGGGTCGTGAAATTGTAGCGCAGGGTTTCGAACTGGTGGCAACACGTGGTACGGGTCGCCTGTTGGTAAATGCTGGTATTGAGTGTCAGCTGATTAATAAAGTATATGAAGGTCGTCCACATATTGTTGATATGATCAAAAATGATGAAATTGCGTTGATCATTAATACAACCGAAGGCAAAAAAGCAATTGAAGATTCATTTACGATTCGTTCTTCAGCGTTGCAGCATAAAGTGAGTTATACCACGACGATGGCTGGTGCGCGTGCGACTGGCCAGGCGATAAAACATTTAGCAGATAATGATGTGCGCAGGTTACAAGATCTGCAGCAGGGGCCAAAAGCCGGAGTATAAGAATGACAAAATATCCATTAACAGTAGAAGGTGCTGAGGCACTGACGGCTGAGTTAAGAAAATTAAAATCAGAAGATCGTCCGACGGTTATAGCGGCGATAGCTGAGGCGCGTGAACACGGTGATTTAAAAGAAAATGCAGAATACCATGCAGCCCGTGAGCAGCAGGGTTTTATCGAAGGTCGTATTCAGGATATCGAAGGCAAACTCGGTAATTCAGTTATTATTGATGTTTCAAAACTAACTCAAAACGGCAAAGTTGTATTTGGTGTCACGGTTGATCTGGTCGATGAAGACAGTGGTGATGAAGTGTCATACAAAATTGTCGGCGAAGATGAAGCAGATATCAAAATCAAAAAAATCTCTATTGGTTCACCGATTGCTAAAGCCTTAATTGGTAAAGAAGAAGGTGAAGTGGTCGATGTAATAACGCCGGGCGGTAGTCGTAGCTTTGAGATTGTTGAAGTTAAATATATTTAACCCCAGATATTTGCTTCAGGCGGTAATTTTTTGGCGCTCTCATTGAGAACGCGGAATAACTAATCTATTTAGATGGGAATTCAATAACCGGCTTTTCTTTGTTTCGGCGAAAAATGGTTGCGGTTTTTCCAATAGACTGCACAAGCTCAGACTGGCTTTGTTTACAGATTGAATCAATCAGCTCGCTTCGTTCATCGCGATCACTACCCGATAATTTGATTTTGACCAGTTCATGATGCTCAAGCGCAATATTCAGCTCATTCAGGACGGCTTCAGTAAATCCGTGTTGGCCCAGCAGGATAACCGGATTAAGGTCATGAGTCAGTTTGCGCAGGTGTTTGATCTGAGTTTTAGATAGCATAGTAAAGCGTTACCAGAGAAGTAGGGCTGATTGAAGAGCGCGAATTTTAACACGGGCTTATCAAATCACCTATATTACCAGTAGATTATATTGAAACTTTTGGATGAAAAACCAAGATGGCACGCAGTAAAAGCAGCAAGCGCTGGTTAAAAGAGCATTTTGATGATGAATTTGTGCGTCGCTCACAAGTTGAGGGGTACCGTTCGCGTGCGGTTTATAAGCTCAAAGAAATCGATGAAAAGGATAAACTGATAAAGCCGGGTATGACCATTATTGATCTGGGAGCTGCACCGGGTGGCTGGTCGCAATACGCTGCCGAGCTGCTAAAGGGTAATGGTCGCGTCATTGCACTGGATTTGTTAATGATTGAGCCTGAAATTGAAGGTGTTGAATTTATTCAGGGTGATTTCAGAGAAGATGTGGTGTTAGAGCAATTGATGACGGTAATAGATTCTGACCAAGCAGACCTTGTTTTTTCGGATATGGCCCCCAATATGAGTGGAGTAAAGACTGTTGATATCGCTCGGGCAATGTATCTGGCTGATTTAACGCTGGAGTTGTCCAAAGAAACGCTAAAGCCAGGTGGTGCTATGCTGGTAAAGTTGTTTCAGGGTGAGGGCTTTGAAGAGTATTTGCGTAGCTTAAGGCAGGCATTTAGTAAGGTTACTATGCGTAAACCTAAAGCCTCCAGAAGTCGTAGCAAGGAAATTTATGCCTTGGCAACGGGCTTTAAAGTGGTGTAAATTCGACTATAGTCGTATTTAATAGTCGCTATTAATAATGTTGAATAGTAGTGGCGGATTAATCTGTTAATTAAAGAATTTTTTATTGCTGGTCAGGTTTGTAGTCTGACGGGTGAAACAACGAGGAACACTCTTGAACGATTTACTCAAAAACCTCATTTTATGGGGTGTTATCGCGGTTATTTTATTGTCAGTATTCAGTAATTTCAGCCAGCGAAGCACGACCAGTCAGACAATCAGTTACTCAGAATTTATGCAAAAAGTTCGTTCAAGTGAAGTGGCATCTGTCACCATGGCTGATCGTGAAATTGTCGGTGCCTTAACCAGTGGTATGAAATTCAATACTTATAGTGTTGAAACTGATAATCGTTCTATGGTTGGTGAGCTACTCGAAAATCGAGTTGATATTCAGGGTGCTCCACCAGAGCGTCAGTCTGTCTTATTACAAATCTTTATTTCATGGTTTCCGTTCTTACTGCTGATTGGTGTCTGGATTTTCTTCATGCGTCAGATGCAGGGTGGCGGCGGTGGCCGTGGTGCGATGTCTTTCGGTAAAAGTAAAGCGCGCCTGATGGGTGAAGACGATATAAAAGTGACATTAGATGATGTCGCAGGTATTGAAGAAGCCAAAGAAGAAGTTGGTGAGTTGGTTGATTTCTTACGTGATCCATCAAAGTTCCAGGCATTGGGTGGTCAAATTCCACGTGGTGTACTGATGGTAGGTTCACCGGGTACCGGTAAAACATTGCTGGCTAAAGCCATTGCTGGTGAAGCCAAAGTGCCGTTTTTTACTATTGCTGGTTCAGACTTTGTAGAAATGTTTGTAGGTGTCGGAGCCTCTCGTGTCCGTGACATGTTTGAGACGGCTAAAAAACATTCTCCTTGTATAATCTTTATCGATGAGATTGATGCTGTTGGTCGTCAGCGTGGCGCTGGTTTAGGCGGTGGTCATGATGAGCGTGAGCAGACATTAAACCAGTTACTGGTTGAAATGGATGGTTTTGAAGGCAATGAAGGTGTCATCGTTATCGCCGCAACTAATCGCCCTGATGTGCTTGATTCTGCTTTATTGCGTCCTGGTCGTTTCGATCGTCAGGTAGTTGTACCGTTACCGGATATCCGTGGTCGTGAGCAAATTCTTAAAGTGCATATGCGTAAAGTACCTTTAGGTAAAGATGTTAAGCCTGCGATTATTGCACGTGGTACACCGGGTTTTTCTGGTGCGGATTTAGCAAACCTTGTTAATGAAGCGGCATTATTTGCAGCGCGTGCAAACCAAAAATTTGTTGAAATGTCTCATTTCGAAAAAGCCAAAGATAAAATCATGATGGGCGCAGAGCGTAAGTCTATGGTGATG